>JRYK01000131.1_pt1 | contig 94068 bp, 69 predicted proteins | sample 235381 | NCBI WGS metagenome assembly JRYK01 (sample SAMN03074220, study PRJNA261476) | activated sludge metagenome | biome: Wastewater Treatment Plant; feature: Wastewater; material: Activated sludge; isolation source: activated biomass of a wastewaster treatment plant treating hydrocarbon... ... | reverse complement strand
TTTCGCACGAGCGGCTGTCGGAGGCGATACGGCCCGTACAAGCGCCGCTGCTGCGTGAACCCCTTGGAGCAGCCGCGCGGGTTCCAGTGCGGCGTGTCGCTATTGCCGTAAAGATCGCGGCAATGGCCGCCCTCGTAATCCTGCTCCGAGCGGAGGACGATGCCGTTGCGGACGAACGCGCGCATGCGACAGTTGTGCGTGTCGTTGGGAGCGCAAACCCAAGCGAAGGAACCGTCCACCCGGTATTGATCGCGATAGACCCGCTCCCAATCGCGGCTGGGGTAGCTTCCGAGCGGATTGGCGACATTGACGGGCTCGAATCCCCACAGGCGCGGAGCGAGCAAGCCCGTGCTGCCAAGCGACGTCAGGCTCTGTCGCAGAAAGCTTCGCCGGTCCATGTGGAAGTCCTCGCAGTTTGCCGCGACGCTTCTGCGAAGCGACGCGATTCGTCGTCACGGATCCAACACCAAGTCGTGCCAGATCGAGACCAACTTTTGCCCATTGCGGTCGTGAGCCGCGCCATCCCACAGCGCGAATGCGATCGAGCAGCGCGACCCCGGCGCTAAGCCGACGCCGTCGCCGGCGGCGAGAGGCCGGCGAAATTCCACGGTCCAGACGCCGTCGGACCAGTGCGACTTCGCCGCGACGACCTGCGACGGCCGGGGCAGAAACGTCGTGCTCCCGAAGCCCTTGGCGGCAAGTTGGCTGGCGCTGGCGTTGCTGGTCCGCGCATGCGGGTTGCCGGCGGCGCGAGCGGTCTGAAAATCCGGCAATGGCCGGCCGAGTTTCTGAAATCGCTCCCGATAGTTCGCCGATTCGAACGGGTAGTCATCGAGGATGCTGTCGGCGAAATCGCGCGGCTTCTGCCAACTGGCTCGCCACAGCCACAGATCAGTCAGTGCGTCGGCGGCGCCCATGCCGATGAACGGCTCCGCGGCGCCGGCGAACAATTGGACCGCCGCCATGTCCTCGAAATCGTCCGGCGCGGCGATGCGCTCATTCCGAGTCTCATCGCGCCAGGTCAGCCGCACAGTCACGACGCGGCCGTCGTGCAGCGCCTGCGCCCGCAGGTTCGGTTCGGCATAGTTCCGCCACCAGAGTGGGCTGACAACGATGGCCGTCGGCGCCACGGCGGACCACGCCGAAGCCGGGATGGCGTCTCCCAGCGGAACATCGGACCGGCGAGCGACCAATGACTGTCGCCGATGCTCGACGCGGGTCTGGGCATCCGGCGGCGCGAGCGAGTGCACGAAATGCACGAGGTCGCAGATCTGTTCCGGCGGCACGCCTTCGGTCGCCGGCATCGGCGTGCCGGCCATGCCCGCGGCAATCCGGATGTACAATTGCTCGCGTTCGCGTCCGCCCTTGAAGATTCCGCGGGTGAAGTCGCGGGGCGCCGTCGGCGTGCCATCGAGATTTTTCTGCACCTGTTGTCCGTCGCCTTTGCCGCTCTCGCCGTGGCAGGCGGCACAGGTTTTCAGGTACAGCGCTTTGCCCCGGGCCCGCGAGGCGTCATCGTTCCTCGGCCAGGCGGTCGGAATCGCCACCAGTCCGCCCGGCTTGAGCACTTCGGCGGCATCGCGGGCCAGCTCGGCGGCATCGACCTGCTCGCCGCTCTGGGCCGCCTGCCGCTTGACGTTGGCGATGAAGCTCGTTGTGATCCGTTCGCGGACATAGGCGACAAGATTTCGGCGCTCGGCCTCTGAAAGGTGTCCGAACGGAAACATGGACGAGCCCGGCATGCCCCGCGTGATCACTCGCATCAGATCGTCGTCGGTGGGAATACTGTTCTCCGTCGAGGCGACGCGAAACTTGGCCTCGCCGAAGTTCCGTGGCCGGGGATAGAGAAACCGCGCGGCCGGTCCGTTCCCGTCACCGGCTTCGCCATGACATGCGGCACAGTGCTGGACGTACAGTGATTGACCAGTCGCCGGCGCCACGGCGCCCGAGGATGGACTCGCCCGGCGTTCGGGAGAATCGGCCGTCCCGGTCAGCAGGACCACAAGACCGGCGGCCAAGCCAGCCGCCACGAAGACCGGCGCACCGCCGTGCGCTGGCCGAGCCGCGATGGGACACACCATCTCGCACCTCCCCGGCGCCGAGCCGATGGCGTCGTAGCGCTGAGCTTTGCAAGCGCTGTGCCAATGTCAGTCATGGCGCGGCGAGTTCGGATCGCGGCGCGCTCGGCTCGTTGCTTTCGCCTCGCGGCTAACGGGATGCAATCGATGGAAAGCGGCCACTGTGGCGTTCCGTCACAGGACCGCGACGATTCGGCACGTTCCCCAATTCGTTTCGAAGGGCGATTCGGAACTATGACTGGATTGGAGCGCTACTCGAAACGGGCGAGAAATGCCCGCCGGAGTCAATTCGCCGAGATTCACAATGTCTTCCGCGGCCCTTGTGTATCCGCATCAGTTGTTTGCCGATCACCCGGCTCTCGCCGGCGCCCAGTCGGTGATGCTGGTCGAAGAACCGCTCCTGTTCACGCAGTTTCGGTTTCATCGTCAGAAGCTGGCATTCCACCGCGCTACGATGCAACGATTTGCCGACGAACAGCGCCGTCGGGGTCGGGTCGTTCACTATCTCGAGTCCTCGACCCTGGCGGAGACGGCGGCGGTGGCGCCGGTGCTCCGGCGGCTCGGCGTGACGCGCGTCCGCTACGTCGATCCCTGCGACGATTGGTTGGGGCAAAGCCTGGCGGCGGCACTGGCATCGGCCCGAATCGCCGCCGAGATTCTCCCCGATCCGCACTTTCTCACGCCGCGGGATTGGATTGACGAATACACGGCCGGTCGAAAGCGATTGCACTTCACAGAGTTCTACATCGCTCAGCGTCGGCGTCTCGGTGTGCTGATCGAGGACTCCGATCGGCCGGTGGGCGGCAAATGGAGCTTCGATCCCGCCAATCGTAAGCGGCTGCCGAAAACCGCGCGCGTCCCCCGCGTGCACTGGCCCGACGACGATGTCGTCATCCGGGACGCGCGATCCTATGTACGTCGCCAGTTTCCCGATGCGATCGGCTCAGGCGACGAATTCACGTTTCCGACGAGCCATGCGGCCGCGGAAGCTTGGCTCGATCAATTTGTCGACCATCGCCTTCGGCTGTTCGGCGACTTCGAGGACGCCATCAGCATTCGACACGACGTGCTGTTTCACTCGATCTTGTCACCGCTCTTGAACGTGGGACTGCTCGCGCCGCGGCAAGTCGTGGATGCCGCTCTCGTCCGCGCGGCCAATGTCCCGATCAACTCTCTGGAAGGGTTCGTCCGGCAGGTCATCGGCTGGCGGGAGTTCGTGCGACTCGTGTATCTGAATCGCGGACGACGCCAGCGAAGTCGCAATTTCTGGCGCTTCACTCACCCGATGCCGCCGGCTTTCTACTCCGGCCAGACGGGCATAGCGCCGGTCGATCACGTCATTCACAAGGTCCTGCGCATGGGGTGGTGCCACCACATCGAGCGACTGATGATTCTGGGCAGCTTCATGCTGCTTTGCGAAATTCATCCGGACGCGGTCTACCGATGGTTCATGGAGTTATTCATCGACGCCTACGATTGGGTGATGGTCCCGAACGTGTACGGAATGAGTCAGTACGCCGACGGCGGACTGATGACGACGAAGCCCTACATCTGCGGTTCGAGCTACGTGCGCCGCATGAGCGACTTCCCTCGCGGCGAGTGGTGCGGCATCTGGGATGCGCTGTTCTGGCGATTCGTGGACCGTCATGCCGCGATCATCGCCGTGAACCCGCGCATGGCGATGATGGTCCGACTCCGCGATCGGATCGGCCGAAAACTCGAGCACCACCGCCGCATCGCAGAGGATTACCTCTCGAAGCTGCACGGAACTTGAGCGGCGCGCCGGAGTTCCGCACGCGACCCGATCAACCATCTGGGGCTTGATTTTGGACAAAGCCGATGGAGAGATTCGAACTCTCAACCCCCGCTTTACGAAAGCGGTGCTCTGCCGTTGAGCTACATCGGCCTGGCGAATAGGTATCCTAGAGCGGGCAGCGAGCCCCGTCAATTTGTACGCCAAAACGACGCCGGCTCGCCCCCGCGGGTTCGGCCGGGAGCGAGCCGGGTCAGTTTGACTCACGCTTATTTCGGCTTCTCTTCCCGAGCCGAATCGTCGCGGAGAACGTTTTTCGGCGACAAGCCGCGCAGGTACGTCGATGCGCTAATCGTCGAATCGGTCACCTTCGGCAGCTTGTGGCCGATCATCGAGAGAAACCGGCGATAATTCACGGGCTGAGCGCCGAATTCGCGGGCCTTGTTCCGCATCTCCTCCATGCGGGCCAGCACGTCGAGCGCCGCCTGGCTCAGCGGGTTCTTGTCCAACTGGACGTTCGGCGGCAGGATCGGCTTCTCGCCCATGAGCAGATACGTCGTCCGCTCGGAAATGCCCGGCCCCTTGATGGCCCGCTCCTTCAGGTCCAGGTAGGCGTCCACGACAACGCCCTGCCGTTCGAGCAGGCGGATCAATTCCTGAGTGTCGTCCACGCCGTCGCCGTTGATGTCGATGATGCCGGCGATGGCGACGTGTTCTCGCTGCGTCGGGTTCCACGCCGGGTTGAAGAGCAGGTCGCCGGGCAGAAGCGGGTCGCGCACGGGATTGCCGGCATCAATAATCATGGCCGAGGACAGGTGCGGCTCGAGCACGGAGACGATCTCGAGCGCGCCTTTGCGCTCCCGGGCGGCGGCGGCCTTGCCGGTCGAGCCGGCCGGCAACACGCTGAACGTCACGCCGGGGCGGATGTTGTCGGCCGAGCCGAGGTTCACGTACGCCAGCCCCGTGTTCCGGTCGATTTTGACAATCGCGCCTTTCGGCACGTCGTTGGAGAGCGCCTGCACGGTGTCGAACTGCTTGAGCAGAAGCTCATGCAACTCGGCGAGTTCCCGGATCTCCGGGCGGGCGAGCTTCATCTTCTCCAGGCTCTCGAGGATCGGCCCGACGCGGGATTGGAACTGTTCGCGGACCTTCATTAGCGAATCCAGCTTGGCTTCGAGCCGCCGGATCTCAGCCGTCCGTTCCGCGTCGAGGTTTTGTTTCTCGTTGGTCACCTGCTGCAGTTGTTCCGAGAGCTTTTTGATTTGCGCGCTCGCCTGATCAAACGCCTCCGTCTTCTTGTTCTGCTCTGCGATGACCTTGTCGTTCGCGTCCTTGACCGCCGCCTGAGCTTTTTGGAGGGCGCCCTGCAAGTTCTGAATTTCGTCGGTCAGGCGCTTCTTCTCTTCTTCGTAAGCGAGTTCCTGCGCCTTGTGCCGATCGACTTGGGCTTTGAACGCCTTGGCGACTTCGTCCAGCAGCCCGATGTACGATTTCGGCGGCGTGTCGTTGCTGGCGACGTCCCATTTGGCAGCAGCCCACTCGCGAAGCTTGGGCACCAGCGCGACGAGCGCCTCGTCGCCGGCCAACTGGCGCGCCAGGGCCGCGAAGTTGCTGTTGAACTTTTCGATCTGCGCGGCGATGGCGGGATTGTTGGCCGATTTCAAGTTCGAAAAAGCCGTCTTGTCCGCCGGGTCGGAGAAGCCGGCCGCCAGACGCAGCGCCAGCTTCTGGGCTTCCTCGTCGCGGGCTTTGGCCTCGGCCGCTTTAGCCTTCGAGTTCGCATCCGCCACCTGGCGGCGGAGATCTTCCTGACCGGCGAAGCCAAAATAGGTCGCCACGCCCAGCCCGAGCGTCAACAGAACGAAGATGACCAGCGATACAACCAATCCGGTGTTGGACTCGGCGCTGCCGCTGCTCGCCGGACGGGGGCCGCTTTTCTTTGCCATTCCAGTCACCTCCGCAGACCGGGCCGAACGACGGCGCCGGGCGTTGACGATCGATGCAGACGGGTGAGCGCATGCGCCGATTGGCTGCGCTGCAACCCTGTCCGAATTGTACCCTTCAGTGTAAACCCTTGCTGAACCCTGTCAAACAGTTTGACGGGGCGATGGGCGGGGCCGACGCCAGCTCTGCCGCCATTTCCAGGATTGACGACTAACCGCCCCCTGACGGCGATGCCAGTCGGTCCGGTCACGCAAAGCCGGCCGCGCCGCGGCTCTGGCCGACTCCCGCGTTTCGCCCTAAACTACGGGTTCGCAATCGACCCTGAGGCTAGCCATGTACGCAGTTTTTTCGGATGGGGCCCGGCAATACCGCGTCAGTCCAGGAGACACGGTCGCCGTGGATCACCGCGAGGCCAATGTCGGAGACGCCATCGAGTTCCCCAGCGTCCTGCTCGTCGCGGACGGCGACGAGGCAAAGATCGGCCGGCCGCTCGTCGAAGGCGTCAAGGTCCAAGCCGAAGTCGTCGAGCACTCATCCGAAAAGCTCCGCGTCGTCCATTTCCGCCGGCGCAAGAACTACCGCCGCGTGAAGGGCCATCGGCAGTGGCAGACGCTGGTGAAAGTCACGTCGATCGGCTGATCCGTCTTCGCAATTGACAGCCCGCGCCGGTCGATTGTACACTCTCCGCACGTTCACAATGCAGCCATACGAGCATGGAGGCTCGACCATGCCGCGACCGCGGACGCTGTTTCTGACCGCAGCGGCGATATCGGCGCTGGTGACGACCGTCATTGCCCAGCCGCCGCCGCGACCTTTGCCCCCGACAGTCACGCAGGCCGGCTTTTCGCAGCCCTCGGCTTCCGCGCAGACCCGTCCGGGCCGCGACCTGTCGCGTCTGCCGCCGCTCACCCAGCAATTCATGCTGTCGGCCCAACGCGGCAGCGAGTGGCTCTACCGCATGCATCAGCCGACCGGCCGATTCGTGCCCGGCTGGCACCCAGCGCTGAACCACGCCGAAGAGTCCGACAATTTCCTGCACCAGGCCGCCGCCGCAGCGACTCTGGCTCAGGCCGGTCGCTTTTTCCGCTCCGATGCCTATGCCGCTCGATCTAGCCAGGCGCTGCTGACGCTTCTGGCCGAAACGGGGCCCGATCCTCGCGATCCCACGAGCCGCACCACGACCCTGCCCTCGAGCATGATCAACAAGTTGAGTTCCGCAGGGCTGCTGCTCGCGGCGATTGCCGAGACGCCCTCGCCGCCGCCCGACCTCCTCGAACAGGGCGAGCAACTTGCTCGCTTCATCGTCCGGCAGCAGCGGCCCGACGGGGCGCTCGTGGCGTCCGACCTCTCCGCGGACACGGCGGATTTCGAATCACTGCAACTGGCCCCAGGCCTTGCCCTCACGGGATTGATGCGCAGTCACGCGCAGCGGCCAGGACCGTGGAAACTCGACGCCGCTCGCCGCGCACTGGCCTATTACCGGCCCTGGTGGCGCGAGCACCGGCACTTGGTCTTCGCCTCGGCCATGACGCCCGCATTCGCTGAGGCTTTTCTGCAAACGAAGGATCGGGCGCGCGACATCGGTTTCGCCGAGTTTGCATGCGAGATGGCGGACTGGTTGTGCACCCAGCAGTTCGACAAGCTCGATCCGCGCCGACCGCTGTGGTGCGGCGGATTTCCGGAGTCGGCGGGCAGTCCGCCGACCATCGCCGCGGCCGGCTGCGCCGCGGCCCTCGTCGACGCCGCTCGCGTCACGCGCCAACTCCCGGATGCCGAGCGGTTTGCCCGCTACCGCGACGCCGCCACTCTGGCTCTCCAGTTTGCGGCCGTCCTGCAATTCACGGAGGCGAACACGCAGCAATTCACATCCAGTTACCGGGAGCAATTCCTCCTGGGCGCATTCCGCACCGCGCCGAGCGACGCCACGCTTCGACTGGACGGGACTCAGCAAGCCGTGGCCGCGATGATCAACTACCTGATGCGAATCCTCGAAGTTGCTTAGCCGAACGCCTCTCCCGACCCGCCGCCTTTCACGAATTCATCGAACCACGCGATCATCTCGCACAGCACATGTTCGATTGATTCCCGCGCCACGTAGGCGTGGGATTCGTGCGGCAACAGCACAAGCCGGACGCGGCCGCCGTTGCCGCGCACCGCCTGATACATGCGTTCGCTCTGGATCGGCGACGTTCCCGGGTTGTTGTCCGCGGTGCCGTGAATCAGCAGCAGTGGCGCCGTGATCTGGTGTGCGAACTGAAACGGCGACAGGCGGGCGTATACGTCGCTCGCCTCCCAGAGCGTTCGCCGCTCATGCTGGAAGCCGAACGGCGTCAGTGTCCGGTTGAACGCGCCGCTGCGAGCGATCCCGGCGCGAAAGAGCCGACTGTGGGCCAGCAGGTTCGCCGCCATGAACGCGCCATAGCTGTGTCCGCCGACGCCCACCCGATCCGGGTCGGTCACACCCATGTCCGCGGCCGTTTCGATAGCCGCGCGGGCGCTGGCGACGATTTGCTCGAGGAAGGTATCGTTGGCCGTCTCCGGCGTGCCCACGACGGGCATCGTCGCGCCATCCAGCACCGCGTAGCCGGCCAGGAGGAAGAACAAATGGGATGGCCCAGCCAGTGTCGTGAATCGGTGCGGCGACCCCGCGACCTGGCCCGCGGTGTCCGCCGACGTGAACTCCTGCGGATACGCCCACAGGACCGTCGGCAGCCGTTCGCCGCGCCGATGTCCCGGCGGCAGGTAGAGCGTGAAAGACAGCGGCACGCCGTCGTTTCGCCGATAAGTCACCAGCCGTTTCTCGATGCCGCGTACCAGCGGCGTCGGATCGGGAAACTGCGTCAGGGCGCGGTATCCCGTGCCGCTGATCTCGCGCCAACGGAAATTCGGCGGCTCGTCGTGCGATTCATGCCGGGTGAGGAACGCCGAGCCCGCGGCATTCGCCAGGCCGATCGGCGCTTCGTACTCCTCGGCGCCCGATTGAAACAGCCGTTCCGTCTGGCCGGTTGGAAGTTGGAGCCGATCGAGAAACGGCCGATCGCCCGCCGGCGTCGCCCCGGCGCCGACCATGAACAGCGCGTCGTCCCGGCACACGAGCGCCCGCTGGGCGTTCGGCAGCGTGTGTGCGAGCGCCGCTCCGGGATCGCCATACCGATCGTGAATCGAGCGGTCCCAGAGCAACTGCGGCAGAGTTGGATCCCGCGCGTCGAGCAAGAAGGTCCGGGTCCAGCGGCGATCGCGGTCATAGTCGCGCAGGATCGCCCACCGGCCGGTTTCGTCGAAGGCCAGTCCCGCAAACCGATGTTCGAGCCGCAGCCGCTCCACCGCCGGACCGGTGAACGGATCCTCAAGTGTCAGGAGCGCGTCGCGGTGCGGCACGGCTCTTCGGGGATCTCCTCCGTCCAGCGCTTCGACCCAGACAAGCGTCGCCGGCGACCACAAGGCCCATTCGACGTTTCGCGGTCCGGTCGGCACGCCCTCGATCGGGATCTGATCCTGGAGCGGATGCCGCGCGATGACGGTCATCGGCCGACCCCTGGCATCCCAGATTTCCACGTCTTGGGGAAACGACGTCAGCGGGTGCAAATACGAATACGGTCGCCGAATCCGCACCACCATTAGGAACCGGCCATCGGGCGAGGGATCGGCGGCGGCGAAGATGGCCGGCTCTCCGATCGGCGTGGCGGCTCCCGTTTCGGGATCAACGATGGTCAATTGCGACGTGGCGAAGTAATCAAAAAGAGCTTCATCGTGAGGATTCTGAAGCAAGTCGGCAAACGTGCGAACCGGGCCCGCCTGGCCGAACGATTCCTGAACAATCGGCCCCGGTGGAACTGCCGGCGCTGCCGGCGGCTGGCCGCGCCCGCTCGGAATGGTCAGGCAGAGGAGCGTTCGGCCGTCGGCTCGCCATTGCACGACCGGCCCATGCACGGCGTTGAGGCGGATCCCGGGCAATGGCCGCAGCGCGGCCGCGTCCATGTCCCCAATCCACAGCTCCGTCCCGTCCACGTGCGCGCGCATCATGGCGAATTGACGGCCGGTCGGAGCGAAGATCGGCGGCCCGAAGCGTCCCGAAGCGGGCAACTCGACCGGTCGATGTTTCCCATCCGGCAACGCCACGATGGTCAGTTCGACGAGGCGGGGAGGCAGGTGCGGGCCGTTGGTCTTCGGATCGACGCGCAGGCCGGCAAGTCGGTGAAACGGCGCCGCCACGGCGGCAATCGATGGATACCGCTCGAACCGGATCAAGAGCATCGCGTCGCGCGCCGGGCTGATCATCGCCGACGGCGTGGTCGGCGCGTCCATCACGCTGAGGATTGGCTCGGGCGGTTGGCGATATTCGTCCGGCATCAGCGTCTATTGTAAATTGAACGTCATGGTTCGCTGTCCTCGATGCGGGATTCGCCGCCGGCCGCGCGCCCTCGCCCGACATCTCTGGCGGCGCCATCGCCGGCTGATTCTGCGCCGGCACGTCGTCTCGATCCGCCGATGGCTGGACGACTGGGCCGCGCGAGCGCCGCGCTCAGCCGATCCCATCGACGGCCTGGCCGCGCTGAATCAGACAAAACTCCGTCAGGATCTTCCAGACCCCGATGCGTTGCCGACGCTCCGCGCGATTGCCGCCAGTCGAAACGCCGCGATCTGCCCGCACTGTTTCGCCCTCGCGGAGCTTCCACCCGACGAATATCCGGGCATTCAGCCGCTGCGGCCGCTCGAATTGACGGCCAATCGGATATTCGGCGACGGCGTCGTCGTCGCGCGAACATCCCGCGGGCATCGCGCCCGGATCGAATTCCTCGGACCGGGCGGCGTCCGGATGAGCGCCGAGGATCGGAGTGGTCCGTGGCGGCGCGGCCCGGCGATTCGACGATTCGTATTGCCTTTCGTTCTCTTGGCGCTGGTCCTGGCCGTGGCGCTGCCGTCGCGCTGGGCCGTTCTCGGCGCCGCCGGCGCTTTGATCGGGGCCTACGCGCTGCGGCTGATGATTTCAGTTCGGGCGTCGAAGGAATCCGTCGGCGGTTTGATCGATGCCGCTTGGCGTTTTCTGGCGCGGGCGCCCGATCTAGCCGGGAGCCGATTTGCCGCTCGACTGGCGTTGAGCAGTCGCAGCCGGGGAGACCCGGCGCGACGGTCGGCGTCGCTCGCCGCCGTTCTGCGTTCGCCGGCAATGGCCGGGTCCGAACTGCGCTGGCCGCTCATCGCCCTGACGGCCCTCGACGCTCCGATGGTCGGCGATGATCCCGTGCCGATCCTGGCCGACTCGGTGGCAGGGATCATTCAGACCGATTCGCCGCTGGGCGGGATCGAGGTCGTGCTGACCGAATCGGGCGCGAGGGACTGGCCGGTCGGCGAGCGCGGCCGGCTCCGTGCTGCCCTGCTGGAGCGCGCGTTTGATCTTGGTTTGGGAATCTGGGAACTCCACGAACTGGGCGCGACGATTCTGGTCCTGGGTGAGATCATCCGCTCGGCCGACGTGGACGACCTCGCCCGGCTGCGGCTGATCTGGTCGCTCCGAAAGGAGCAGCCATGGCGTCAGCTGGGTCCGTCGGCTACGGCCTTTGAACTGGCCGCCTATCCGCTCGGGGCCGACCTGTTCGCGGCGGCGCCCGATGCGCTTTTCGCCATGCCGCTGACAGGCTGGGAGGTCGCCGGGCAACCGATGTCCCTGATTGCCACTGGCCGGGGATTGATCGTCCAAGGCGCCGTCGTCACCGAGCACGGCGTCATCGAACAACCGGCTCAATCGATCGGGCGAGATTTCCCGGTCCGCATCGGCTCTCGGCTGTTTCGTTTCGACCGCGACCCGACGCCGCTGGTGCGAAAGCTCTTGGCCTGGCGGCAATTTCTGTACGAGGAACTGCTCACTCAGTCGGAAAGCGCTATTGAGTTACCGGACGGCCCGCGCATGGAGCGGCTTCTTCGATCGAGAACGCTGATCTGCCCCGAATGCGGCGGGTTGTTCCGCGGCCAGGAATATCGGGAAAGGGATGGCACGTCGAGGTTATGACCAGCGAACCGGTGGTATTGTTCGAGGACAATCATTGCCTGGCGATTGCGAAGCCGGCCGGGTTGCTGACGCAAGGCGTGCCGGCCGGCCTGCCGACCCTGGAGGCCTGGGCACGCGACGTCATTCGCCAGCGCACCGGCAAGACCGGGAACATTTATCTCGGCGTGCCGCATCGGCTCGATCGGCCGGTCTCCGGCGTGGTGCTGTTTGCTCGCACGTCGAAAGCGGCCGCCCGGCTTGCTGAGCAGTTTCAGACGCAACAAGTGGAGAAGTGCTATTGGGCGCTTGTTGAAGGATCGGTGTCAGCCGAGGGGCTCTGGGTCGATTGGCTGCGAAAGCGCCCGGACGAAAGCCGCGTCGATGCCGTGCCGCACGACGCCGCGGGCGCGAAGCGCGCGGAGTCGGAGGTCCGCGTGTTGGGCGCCGCGGGCACGGCGACGTGGCTCGAGCTCCGGCCACGCACCGGCCGCACGCATCAGCTCCGCGTGCAAGCGGCGGTTCGCGGCCATCCGATCCTCGGCGATGAACTGTACGGGTCAACCACGCATTTCGGTCCGCCAGCCGAGTTGCGGCGCGATCGGGTCATTGCTCTGCATGCGCGATCGCTGAGCTTCTTGCACCCGATCCGCTACGACCGCGTCGTGCTCGCTTGTGATCCGCCGGAATACTGGCCAACGCCTGTGCGAGTCGGCGCCGGAGCGACCGAGACAGAGACGAGAATTGAAACTGCGGATGGACACGGATAGACGCGGATCAGAACTCATTATCATTCGCGGATGCAGATTTTAACTTCATCCATCCGACGGCCAGGCACAACCAGGCGCCGCCGAGCGCGAATCCTCCCAGCACGTCGGTGAGGTAGTGCACTCCCAAGAACAACCGTGAAAAGCCGATCATCGCGATCAGGATGAAACAGAGAACGGCAGCCGTGCGGCGGACAATCGGCGGGAACCTGCTGTTCGAAATCAGAAAGGCCAGCATTCCGAACGCGGTCATCGACGCCAACGCATGACCGCTCGGAAAGCTCAATGTCTCCTCATATGTGAAGACGCCGTTGAAGCCGGGGCGAGGTCGCCCGAAAGCCAGCTTGCCGCCTTCAATCAGCAGCAAGCCGACGAGCTGAACGACCGTCCACACGGCCGCCAGTTGCCAGCGCCTCAGCAGAAGGAGCACGATCACGACACCCGCGGAGTACCAAATCAGAAACGGGGCGGCGCCCATGGCCGTCATCCGGAGAAAGACCTCGACCGCGGCCGGCGATGCTGCGGCAACGCCGTGCAGATCGACGACCACCGCCTCGTCGATCTGGCGCACGCCGGGGACGAACTGCCAGGCGCCGGCGATTGCGGCAAACGCCGCCAGCAGAGTCGCACTCGTCACGAGCCAGCGACGGACGGATTTCGGCATACGACCGTCCTCGAACCGGAGAGTCGGGTTCGACGTATAGATTATTCTGCCGCCGCTGGCGCCGGTTCCGACGGCGGAACTTGAGCGAAAATGCGGGCCTTGCCGCTAATTAATCATGGAGTCTTCTCACCGCAGCGTCCGAGCAGGTTGACACGGCGGAGAGTCCGATTCTCATGACGAAGTCTGGCTCCGACTCTTGACGCACCCGCGCGGACCGTTCATCCTATACCTGTGGAAGTGGTGCCCTCCCCGCCCAATCTCACCCGAAATCCCGCGTTGGAGCCCCGATGTCAACCGCTTGGTCGCGCTGGTTGTCTCCCAAGAGATTGCTGAATCGTCGGCCCGTTCGCCAGCGAGCTCGACTTCGGCCGCAGATGGAGCGACTCGAATCCCGCGAAACTCCGGCGCAGTTTTTTGGCGGGGTGCGTATCGCGTCCGCCGACGTCACCGGCGACAATGTGGCGGATATCATCGCGGCGGCGGGACCCGGCGGCGGCCCGCACATCCGCGTCATGAACGGTGCAACGGGCGCCGAGTCGCTCGGATTTTACGCTTTCCCTGAGAGCTTCCGTGGCGGCGTGTTCGTCGCGGCCGGGGACATGACCGGCGACGGCGTGGCGGACATCGTCGCCGGCGCCGGCGAGGGCGGCGATCCGCTCGTGCGGATCTTCAACGGCCGGACCGGCGCCCAGATCGCCGAGTTTCTCGCCTTTCCTCAGGGCTTCACCGGTGGGGTGCGCGTGGCCGTCGGCGACGTCACGGGCGACGGGCGAGCCGACATCATTGCCGCGGCCGGACCGGGCGGCAGCCCGCTGGTGCGCGTGTTCGACGGCGTCACGCGCCAGCAGGTCAACCAGTTCTTCGCCTTCGCGGAAGGGTTTACCGGCGGCGTGTTCGTCGCGGCGGGCGACGTCAACGGCGACGGGCGAGACGACATCGTTGTCGGCGCCGGCGCGGGCGGCTCCCCGAATGTCCGCGTTCTGAGCGGTTTGAATACCGCCACCGTGCTCAAGGACTTCCTGGCCTTCGATCCGCGGTTCCGGGGCGGCGTGACCGTGGCCGCCGGCAATTACAGCTCGACCGCGCGGGCCGATATCATCGTCGGCGCGGGCCCCGGTGGCGGACCGCACGTCAAAGTGTTCAACAGCCAGACCGACGCCGTCGCCAATGAGTTTCTCGCCTACGCGGAACGGTTCCGCGGCGGTGTGTTCGTCGCCGTCCGCGATCTGAACAACAACGCGGCCGACGACATCCTGACCGGAGCCGGACCGGGCGGCACGGCTCATGTCCGCGCATTGCACGATAACACGCTGATCGAGATCGCGGGATTCAACGCCTACGAGCCGGCGATCGGACCAGGCATCGCCTTCGCCGTGCCAATCGACACCACGCCGGACACCACGGCCCCGACCGTCACCATCACCACGCCGCAGCCAACCGCCCCGGTCAGCACCAATCCGACGATCACTGGCACCGTGACCGACAATCGGCCGGGAACGCTGACGTTGACCGCTCAGGTGAATGGCGGCGCCGTGCAGCCGGTATCGATTGGTCCCGGCGGCGCATTCTCATTCACAACGAACCTGGCGCTCGACGGATCCGCCGACGGCCAACGGACTGTCACGTTCATCGCGCGCGACGCCGCCGGCAATGCCTCCACGCCGCGGACATTCACCTTCACTCTTCAGACGCAAGCGGTCAGCGTCACGCTCAACTTGGCGCCGGAATCGGAAGGGACGACGCCGGGGAACAACCGCACGAACCTGGCGAACGTCGCCCTGGCCGGCGTCACGTCGCCGGGCGCCACGGTGAGTCTGGTCGGCACGGCGTTCACGACCACGGCCGACGCGCAGGGTAACTACCGCTTCGCCAATGTGCCGCTGCAAGTCGGCGTCAACTCCTTCACCGCCCGGGCGTCGATCAACAACCGCACGGGCGAGGTCACGCGGCTGATCGTTCGCAACAGCACCCCGACGGTAGCCGGCCCGGTCGGAAATCTCACGTTGGACGCCAACCCCCAAGCGACGATCCTCAACCTGCCGACCATCTTCAGCGACCTCGACATCAACAGCCTGATCCGTTTCAACACCTCGGCCGGGCCGATCGACATCGAACTTTTCGATCAACAGACGCCGCGCACAGTCCAAAATCTGCTCGCCTACATCGCCCAGGGGTCTTACACGAGTTCGATCTTCCACCGCTCGGTGGCCGATTTCGTGCTCCAGGGCGGCGGATTCGTCTTCCGGCAGAACCCGAATCGGCTCGATTCGATCGTCACCAGCGATCCCGTGCAGAACGAACCGGGCATCTCCAATCAGCCGGGTACAATCGCGATGGCGAAGCTCGGCGGCGATCCGAACAGTGCGACGAGCCAGTTCTTCTTCAACCTGGTGGACAATTCGCGCGGCGGTCCATCGCTCGACACGCAGAACGGCGGGTTCACGGCATTCGGCACGGTCCGCGGCAACGGATTCGCCATCGTCAATCAGCTGGCGAGCATTCCGGTGCAGAACCGCGGGGGCGTATTCAGCGAGATTCCGCTGCAAAACTACCCGGCGCCGCCGGCCGGGAACTTCCCGACCGACACGACCTCGGCCAACTATGCGTTCATCAGCGACGTGGAAATCGTACGGCGGTCCGACAGCCGCAACGGCGACGCGCTGGTGTTCAGCGTCGTGAGCAATTCGAACAGCAGCCTCGTGACGGCGGCGATCGTCGGCGGGCGGCTCACGCTGACGTATGCCGCAGGTCAAACCGGGCGGGCCACGATCACCCTCCGCGCGACCGACCTCGAAGGCGAGTTCGTCGAGACGACCTTCACGGTCAACGTCGGCGTGCCGGACGACACGACGCCGCCGGAAATCACCATCACCGAACCGCCGCAGAACGCGACGGTGAGCACGAATCCGACGATTCGCGGTACGGTGATCGACGACGTGTCGGGCATCTTCACGTTCACCGCCTCGGTCGATGGCGCGGCGCCGGTACCGGTGACGGTCGCCGGCGACGGCTCATGGCAGTTCACGACGAATTTCCCGACCGACGGCACGCAGGACGGACTGCACACCGTAGTCTTTGCCGCCCGCGATCAGGCCGGCAACGAAGCCACGCCGCTGACCTACATCTTCACGCTGGATTCCGCCGTGTCGCAACTGACGTTCGACCTCGACAATGCCAGCGACACGGCCGGCGGCGGCATCGCCGGCAATCAGCGGACGATTCTCGACACGGTCTCACTGGTGGGATCGACGGAAGCCGGAGCGACCGTTGAACTCGTCGGCACGGGCCGATCCACGACGGCTGACGCCAGCGGCAACTTCACGTTCGCTGACGTACCGCTCGAACTCGGCGTCAACAAGTTGACGATTCGCGCCACGGACACCGGCGGCAACACTCGCGAACTCACGCGCTCCATCATCCGCACGTCCGATCCGACCGTGGCCGCGCCCGTCGGCAACTTTGCCGTCGATCAGAACGCCATCGCCACGATCCTGAACCTGCCGACGATCTTCTCCGACGTCGAGATCACGAGCCTGGTACGGTTCACGACGCCGGCCGGCACCTTCGACATGGAGACGTTCGAGCAGTTCGCGCCCACGGCTGTCAAGAACTTCCTCGACGCCGTGGCCGCCGGCGAATTCGACAACTCGATCTTCCACCGCAGCCTGGCAAACGTGCTGCTGCAGGGCGGCGGGTTCCGGTTCGTCGCCGGCCCCCCGGCCAGCCTCGCCAATATCCTGATCGACGGCGTCATTGCCAACGAGCCAGTACTTTCCAATCAGCTCGGAACAGTCGGCCTGCCGAGGCAGCCAGGTACTGTCGACCGCCCGGTCGGTGAGTTCTTCTTCAACCTCGCTGACAATTCCCGCGGCGACCAGCAGTTCGACACCATCAACGGCGGCTTCACCGTCTTCGGCGTGCTGCGCGGCGACGCGCTGTCGGTGATCCAGTCGCTCGCGGCCATCGGCACTCAAGATCGTGGCGGCCGGTTTGCCGACCTCCCGTTGCAGAACTATCCGCAGCCGCCCGATGGCGATTTCCCGGGCGACACGACCCCGGCGAATTATGCGTTTCTGAACAGCATCGCCATCCTGCGCCGATCCGACCAGGCCAACGGCGACACGTTGACTTTCAGCATCGTCGAAAACACCAACCCGGGCCTGGTTACCGCGGTCATCTCTAACGGCAAGCTGACACTGAATTACGCCGCCAATCAATCCGGCCGCGCGACCATCACCCTCCGCGCCGCCGACGCCGAGGGCCGCTCGGTCGAGACCACCTTCACGGTGACGGTCGGCAACGTCGAGGCGGATCCCACGCCGCCCGTCGTCACGATCAGCACGCCGCAACCAGCCGAATCCATCACCGGCAACATCGACATCGACGGCACGGTGACCGACGTCGGCTCGGGAGTCCTGTTCCTGAGGGTGCTGATTGACGGTGCGCCGGCCGGCCGGATCGACTTCAGCAACACCGGCAGCTTCCGGTTCACGACGACGTTCGCGCTCGATGGGTCCCAGGACGGCCCGCACATCCTGACCTTCATCGCGCGGGACGTTGCCGGCAACGAATCAGATCCGGTCAACTTCGCCGTCGATTTGCGCGCCGCGCCGCCCTTGCCCATGAAGGCGACACCGACCGCGCAGTCCAACGGCGATGGCGAATCGCTTGTCGGGGACGCCGGTTTCTGGGTCGATCCGTCGTTCCTCTCAGATTCCAGCGGCCGACGCCGGCGCCGATGATACGAAACTGCACAGGAGCTCGAATTGCGATTCTCGAGCGCCTGAAGATGTTCGTCGGCTGCCGATTGGGCATGGAGGAAAACGCATCCACAGATTCAACAGATTGGCATCTGTGAAATCCGTGGATGGATTTCTTCGTGGCAGCCAGTTGTATGGTTCCCGACCCGACATTCCGATTGCGAATGACGAACGTCGAGTTCCAGATGATGCTCAACTGGCAAAGCGTTCGGCGACCGTCGGCCAATTGACGACCGACCACCAGGCGTCGATGTAGTCGCCACGGCGATTCTGGTAGCGCAGATAGTACGCGTGCTCCCAGACGTCGATGCCCAAGAGGGGCCAATGGCCGGCGGACCATGGCGTGTCCTGATTCGCCGTCGACTCGATCGCCAGCTTACCGCCGTCCTTGACCAGCCACGCCCAGCCGCTGCCGAAACGCTTCAGGGCGGAGTCCTTAAACGCCGCCTGAAACTTCGCGAAATCGCCGAAAGTGGAATTGATCGCCGCGGCAAGATTGCCGGATGGACCGGGACCGCCTTTCGGCGCCATCATCGTCCAGAACAGCGCGTGATTGTAATGCCCGCCGCCATTGTTCCGCACTGCCGTGCGCACGCTCTCGGGAACCTGGTGCAAATTCCGCATCAGGTCGGCGATCGGCGTCGAAAGCAGTCCCGGGTGATTGGCCAGCGCATCATTCAGATTCTTGACGTAGGCGGCGTGGTGCTTGTCGTGATGAATCTCCATCGTCTTGGCGTCGATCGCCGGCTCCAGAGCGTCGGCGGGATACGGCAAGGGCGGGAGGGTGAAGCCGGCCGCGGCGGCCGGCGCCATTGGTGACGTCGCAGCGACCGCGGCGGCAGCGCCCGTCATTCGAAGCCATTCGCGGCGTGTCATTGGTCCATAACCTCCATCGATGTCGATGCCCTTCGTCCGCGACCTCTGAGCATCAATATACGAAGCCGCGCTTGCACCCGGATGAACCGTGGTGAAACGAACCGTCACTTGCGAAACCAGAAAAGCCCGACCAGATCGATGGCAAAGAACACGACGATCAGAAACTCAAGAAACAGCATTCGGCGTTCGAACGCCTCGCTTTGCACGACGCTGTAAAGCTGATCCAGCTGCCCGAGCCGCTGTTCGACGCTCTGCCGCCAGCGATCGAGGTGGAATCGTTCACGAGCCGCCAAGTACACGCGGGCCAGAAACCAGTCGCCGACGAACTTGGTGATGTTGGTCACTTCTTCAGCCAGTCGAGTGAGATCGACCCGCAGCCAACGAAGTTGCCGGAGCGTGCGCGACGGCGTTCGAATCAGGCTGAGCGCCCGACGGTCCAGGTCGATGTACGCCCGGTCGAGCGCGTCATCGAGCAGTTGATCCATCATCTTGAATTCCTCGAGCTGGAGGTTTGCCATCTCGAGCACATACAGCAGGTCGTCCGAAAATCCGGTCAGATCGCAGATCAGCGCCGCATCCCAGTCGATCACGACGGCGTCGGACTTTTCCAGCGACAGCGTGTAGCGATGCACCTCAGCGATCTGGGCGTCGCTCAAACGTTCGGCCGGGAGATCCGATAGCAGGCCGGCGATCGCGGCGCGCTCGCGGCTCAGCCAGCGCGCCACGTCGCCGTCGCAGGACAGATCGGTGAAACAGAACACCGTGTAGACTTCCGGTTCGGCGCGTGCCGACGGCCGAACCAACGCCGCCTCCAGTTCCGCGCGGATCTCCGCGAGCCGCTGCCGCGCGTACTGATCCAGCGTGCGGCCGTCATCGAGCCGCGGCTCGTGAGACGCATGGAGTTCGCCCAGGCTACCGACGCAAAACGGGACCCGCACGACAAGGCTGACAGCGCCGACGGCAAAAATGCGCACTTGCAACCGCAAGGGCTGGCCGCCGAATCGCGCTTGCGGTTCAACGAGTTCGGCGGCGAGCGGCCGATGAAACGCGACGTCCCTCGGATAGGCGTACTTCAGCCGCAATTCCAGCGGCTGCAATCGGCAGCCAAGGATGGAGCCAAGGCGTGCCGTCACAATCTCATTGGCTACGTCGAACGCATAAAATTGGACAACTTCGCCGGTCATCTCGCGCGCTGCTCCGCGGACGCTCTCGCCGTGATGAGCGTTGTACGGGCTGCGGCGTTCTAGCAGCAGTCCGGCCCGCGGAATTGATTAGCGCGGCGGCGTGTACGTCCACAATCCGCAGCCGCGAGCGACGTCCGTGGCGCTGAGACCCGGCGGGCCAAAGAAACTAAATGGGCCGGGAACTGATAGATTGTTGCCGACGCAACGCGGGGTGTTCGGATGGCTCGGGCACGAACCGGAGGCATCGTCGTCCAAATACGGCATCATGGGAGGCAGCGTCGGCCCCTCCGCGGGAAACTCAAACGTCGCCTGCCGAATGCCGGGCTGAGCAATCGGCGGTTCGACGGTTTGCAAAAACGCGTCGAATGGAATCGGCTCATGCGGCGGGCAGGTCAGATCGATTCCTTCGGCGCGCACGTCGTCGGGAATGGATGTGCGTGCCGCGAATCCCGGCGGCGGCGCGGGCGGCGGCGACGATTCCTCCTCGTGGCTTGGAATCCGCGGCAGGGGAGCGATCCCCGCGCTCGGATATTGCCGGACGCCGGCCAGATAACCGCAACACGCCGCCGTGACCAACGCCGCCAATCCATACCACGAGAACAATCGCATCGCTATGGCTCCGCGAACTCCGAATCTAAAGTTCGCGGATTGTAGAGTGCGTTCTGAAATCCGCAATCCGAAATCCTAAATCAACTCCGAGCCGCGTCAGCAGCGATGGAAATCTGGTGAATCTGGGCAACCCCATTCTGATTCTGGGCGCCAGCGGCCGGGCGGCCGCATTCTCTGCGCTGCGCGCAGGTCAGATACCCACCGTGATCGACCTGTTCGGCGATGAGGACCTGCGCGCCGTGGCCGAGTGTCGGGTGATTCCCGCTGAACGGTATCCCGACGGGCTCGTCGAAATGGCTCGCGCCGTCGCACCGATGCCGTGGATGTACACCGGCGGATTGGAAAATCGTCCCGACCTGATTGCGCGGATCGCCGCCGAACGCCCGTTGATCGGCAATGGCCCGAAGGTCCTGACGAAGGTCCGCGATCCGTTCACCTTGGCCAGCGCCTGGCGCGAGGCCGGGATTCCTCATCCCCGAGTCGCTCGCTCGATTCCGAAGGACGATCCGGCGCGCTGGTTGTGCAAGCCGGTGCGGAGCTGCGGCGGCGCCGGCATCCACTTCGCCGGGCGAACAGCCGAGGCCGGAGAGCATCGCTACTTCCAGGAATTCATCGAAGGCGACAGCCGATCAGCGATATTTCGTGACCGGAAGTTGCTTGGCGTGACGCGGCAACTCGTCGGCGAGCCGTGGCTGCACGCTCCGCGATTCGGCTACTGTGGCAGCATCGGCCCGTTGACCGTGAGCCCAACCGAATGGGCGGCGTGGCAGCGGCTCGGCGAAGTTCTCGCTGATTGGGCCGGAATTCACGGCGTCTACGGCATCGATGCGATCGTCCGCGACGGCGCGCCCTGGCCGGTGGAAGTCAATCCGCGGTACACCGCAGCCGTCGAGGTAATTGAGTTGGCATCGCAATGCGGCAAATCGCTGGCCAAGGGCGCCTATTTCGCGCCGCGCGATCTCACGATTCCCGACAATGGACCTTGGGAAGCGTGGCGAACAGGATCCTCGCCGCCCGCATTTGCCGACGTGCCGCGAGCCGGCTCATGGATTCGCCGCGGCCGGCCGGTGCTGACGATCTTCGGCCAGGGCGAAGCGGACCTCCGCGCGACCGCCGAAATGTTCGACAGGAGATTGGCCGATGATGCTCAACGAGCAGGCGCTGGCCGTCGCCAATGAACTCGCCGGCCGAGCGGACGCCGCGCGCGTCGCTGTGCAGACGATCGCCGGCGCCCGGGTCATTGATGCCGGCGTCGCCGCGGCCGGAGGGTTGGAGGCCGGATTGGCTCTGGCCCGCGTCTGCCTGGCCGATCGCGGCACGGTCGCGCTGGCGCCGGGTGCGGACGAGTCACTCAACCTGCCGCTCGTGTTCGTGGCCAGCGACGATCCGGTTCGCGCCTGCCTGGCGTCGCAGTATGCCGGCTGGCAAATCAGCGTGGGCAAGTACTTCGCCATGGGTTCTGGGCCGATGCGCGCTCGCTACGGCAAGGAAGCGCTGTTCGACGACATCCCGGGCCGAGAACAATCGCCCGTCGCCGTCGGCGTCCTCGAGGGACGCAAGCTGCCGGCGGATGACGTCGTCGATTGGCTCAGCGCCAAGCTGCAATTGCCGCCGGAAAAGATCACACTGTTGATCGCGCCGACGGCTAGTCTTGCCGGAACAATTCAGATCGCCGCCCGCGCGCTCGAGACCGCGCTGCACAAGCTGCACGAGCTCAAGTTCGACGTCAATCAGATCCACAGCGGATTCGGAACCACGCCGCTGCTGCCGCCGGCGAAGGACGATCTCGCCGGCATCGGTCGGACAAATGACGCCGTGCTGTACGGCGGGCGCGTCCACCTCTGGCTGCGCAGCGAAGACGGGGCCATCGCCGAGATCGGTCCCAAGGTCCCGGCCAGCGCATCGAGCGAGTACGGCCAGCCGTTCGCTGAAATCTTCAAACGCGCCGGTCATGATTTCTACAAGCTCGATCCCCTGCTCTTCGCCCCGGCGGTGGTGACGTTTCACAACCTGGCAACCGGGCGGTCGTTCGCCTTTGGGCGCGTCGACGTCGAGGTCATGCGGAAATCGTTGCAATGCCCCGGCTAAAGCGCCTGACGATCCTTTCCGCCGGCGCTGGCTGGCATGCGCGCGATCTGCGTCGAGCGGCGGTCGAACGCGGGCATACTGTCGCGCTGGCGGATTTCCGTCTGCTCTCGGCCGGAGTCCAAGCTGATCCGCCGCCGATCGATGATGCCGACGCGGTCGTCGTGCGCACCATGCCGCCGGGATCGTTGGAGCAGATCGTCTTTCGCATGGATCTGTTGCACCAGGCGCAAGCTCGCGGCGTGCCGGTATGGAACAAGCCGCTGGCGCTGGAGGCGTGCATCGATAAGTACCTGACTACGGCCCGGCTCGACCGCGCCGGACTGCCGGTGCCGCCGACGGTCGCCTGTCAAACGGCCGATGCGGCGATGGATGCGTTCCATCGCCTTGGCGGCGACGTCGTCGTGAAACCACTGTTTGGCTCCGAGGGCCGGGGGCTCATCCGCGTCGCCGACCGGGAATTGGCCTGGCGGACGTTCCATGCGCTGGAACGCCTGCAATCGCTCATGTACCTCCAGCAGTTTCAGCATCATCCGGGTTGGGATCTGCGGCTGTTCGTACTCGGCGAGCACGTTCTCGCCGCGATGCGCCGGCACGCGTCCGGAGGCTGGCGGACGAACGTGGCCCAAGGCGGTCGCGCCGAGGCCGTCAGCCCGACCAACCTCGAAGAGCGCCTCGCCGTCGCCGCCGCACGCGCGGTGGGAGCCGACATCGCCGGCGTTGATTTGCTGCCCACAGCGGGCGGCGATCTCCGTGTGCTCGAAGTCAACGCCGTGCCTGGCTGGCGAGCCCTGTCCGCGGCCTGTCACGTCGATGTGGCCCGCGAAATCGTTCGATTCATTGAGGGCGGAGACCGTGCCTAAACCCACGCCACTGTCAATCGCCAGGTGCGAAGAATACAACCACAGATTTCGCAGATGACGCAGATTCACTAAATCGGCATCTGTGGCGTCTGTGTAATCTGTGGACGGATTTCCTTCTCCTCGGTTTCATTCGAGCGCGGACAGCGTGCCTGAATCGACTCCATTGACGATCGGCTTTTGCGCCCAGGCTGCGTGTATCCTCGACGTGGTTTCGTGCAAGCCGGGCAACGTCGGCCTGCACAGTCCTCACGCCGACATGACGGCCGCGGACATGCTCCTGAGCGCCGCCGCCATCGCGCCCATCATGGAGCAGGCGCCGACGCGGCCGGTCGGCACGACGATTCTCGAGTGCGTCCGCGCAACCCGACGGGTGACCGACGTCAACACGAATCTCGGCATCGTGCTGTTGCTTGCGCCGCTGGCCAGCGTGCCGCCGCAATCGGATCTGCGCGGCGGCGTGATGCGAACCCTCTTGCGTTTGACCGTTGACGACGCTCGAAAGGCGTTCGAAGCGATCCGCCTGGCAAACCCCGGCGGCCTGGGGACAGTCAGCGCGCAAGACGTGTCACGAGAGCCAACCGTTACGTTGCGGGAGGCGATGGCCCTCGCCGCTGATCGGGACATGATCGCGCGGCAGTACATCAATGACTTCGAGCAGGTGTTCGAAGCCGCGGAACTCCTGACCGCAATCGAAGTTCCTGACGAGAGCAAGCTTCACACTCAAATCGTGCGGGCCTATTTGCAACTCCTGTCGAAATACCCCGATTCGCACATCGAGCGCAAATTTGGCCGCGCTGCTTCGGTGGAGGTTTCCGACGCGGCCCAACAGATTGTCGAGTCAGGCCCCGAACATTTCGGATGGGCGGTCTTGGCATTACACGTCTGGCTGCGGTCGGGGTGTCACGGACCGTTCCGCTTCGTTCCCGGATTGCCGCCCGACCGGATTTCCGAACTCCGGCGTGATGCGCGGAACCCCGGCACGACCGCCGATCTCATCACCGCCGCGTTGTTCGTGGCGCTCCGTCGCGGTATGATCTCGTTGCCGTTGCGACGAGACGAACCCGACCTGTCCGCCGAGTGAATACCATGCCCGCAGAGATCTACACCGTCCGCGTGACCAAGGATTATCTCGTCTTCAGCGCCGGCCATTTCATCACGTTTAACGGCGGGCAGTGCGAGCGGCTGCATGGGCACAACTATCGTGTCGCCGTCGAACTCGACGGTTTACTCGATGCCAATGGCTACGTGTTCGATTTCATCGCCCTCCGCGACGCGACCCGGGCAATCACCGACGAACTCGATCACCGCGTGTTGCTGCCGACGGAAAGCCAGCTGATCCGCGTCGATTGGCATGGCAATTTCGTGCGGGCGCGATTCGAAGATCGAGAGTGGCAGTTCCCGCGCGGCGACTGCCTCCTGCTGCCGATCGCCAACACCACGGCGGAACTTCTGGCTCGCTGGATCGGCCAGCGGCTGCTGGAACAGCTGGGAGTCAAGCATCAATTCACGCCGTCCGCACTTCGGATCGAAGTCGAAGAGTGCTTCGGGCAAAGCGGAATCTGGCACTGGCGAAAAGAATCATAGCCTCCCATCGTGCAGTGCCGACGCGACAAGGACCTGGGAAACGCCAAGCGCCTCCAGCCGGCGGATGTCATTCCAGTCGCGAATTCCGCCGCCGACGGTCAGCTCGATCTCCGGGAACCGCGCGATCAAGTTCGCGCACAGGTCTTCGCAATCGACGCCGGCCGCGCTGCCGACGCGCGCCAGGTCCAGGACGATGATCCGGCGAATTCCGACTTCGACAACGCGCTCGACGATCTCCAGCGGCTCGGAGGACTCCCAAGCAGCCAGGCTTCCGATTGGTTTTCGATCGTTCATATCCAGCGAAAACGCCGCTCGGTCGGCCGCGACGCGGAGTTCGCGCAGCGGACCGCGCAGCGTCTCCAACCCGACGACAACGACGTCCGCCTCGTCGGCAATTCTGTCGACGTCCGCCGTATCGCGGACGCCGGCGTCGACCCAGAGTTGAAATCCCGACGATCGAAGCCGGCGATATAAGTCGAAGCCAGGAGAGACGCCGCCGATGGCGTCGAGATCGGCCAGATAGAGTTCGGCGAATCCGAAACGGGAGCGAAACGACGCGGCAAGCGCCAAGGGATCGCTGATGGGGCGGACCGGTCGATATTCGGTTCGCCGGCCGCCGACGCCCCGAACCGCGGCTCCGCCCATCACATCCATCGCCGGAATGATGCGCATGTCGCTGTTTGGCTCGGACGGGACTGGAAAGGCCGCTTGATTTTGCTAGATTATTTTGACCGGTTGTCTCGCTTATGGTACAGTCACGGTTTCCCCCGGACATGACTTCGGAGGGCGGACTCATGGGCGCGGCGTCCCTGCGGTTCGGAGCGCGGTCGACAAGATTCAGAATCCAGCCTTCGGGCAGGAGGATAGTGCGTGGCGATCGTTCAGGTTAAAGACCTCATTGAGGCCGGGGTGCACTTCGGGCACCGTGCCAGCCGTTGGAACCCGAAGATGCGGCCGTACATTTACGGCAAGCGCAATCTCATCCACATCATCGACTTGCGAGAAACCGTCCGGGGCTTGCTCCGCGCCTATCGCTACGTCGCGCAGACCGTGGCCAAGGGCGGCCTGGTTCTGTTTGTCGGGACGAAACGGCAAGCCAAGGAAATCATCGAGCGCGAAGCCGCCCGCTGCGGCATGCCTTATGTCTCCGAACGCTGGCTCGGCGGCACGCTGACCAATTTCCGCACGATCCGCTCTCGGCTCAATCGATTGAAGGAACTGGAAGCGATGTGGCTGCCGGCGGGCGAAAACCCGGCGCGGATCGACATGCTGGCCTACATGAATTCGATGATGAACGAAGCCGGCAAGTTTGAGCTGACCAAAGCCCCTGAAAGCGCCGAAATCCGCCGCTACTCCAAAAAAATGGTGTCGCAGCTTTCACGGGAACTGAGCAAGGTCCGTCGCAACCTTCTCGGCATCCGCGAGATGAACAAGCAGCCCGACGCCATCATCGTCATCGATCCGAAGAAAGAGCACATTGCCGTGCAGGAGGCGAAGCGGATGAGCGTGACCACCATCGCGCTCATTGATACGGACAGCGATCCGGATATGGTGGACCTGCCGATCCCGGGCAACGACGATTCCATTCGGTCGATCGAGTTGGTGCTGACGCGCTTGGCCGACGCCGTGCTCGAGGGACGGGCCGCCCTGCCGCCGGAGCAGCAGACGCCGATCCGCCCGCGGCCGGTGCAGGTACCGGCGCCGGGTCCGAACGGTTCCGCCGGCGCTCCCGTGAACCCCGCCGCGCCGCCGGCCGTCGCTGAGGGATGACCCATCGATTTCCGAGCGTTCGACGATCGGATTTCGAAGGGCACTGAAACCAAGATGCACGCGGATGAGGACCGATGGATTCGGATCTGTGTTGATCGGCGTCTATCAGTGGTTTGATCTCCATCAACATTGGATTTGAGGACGCGATGCCTGAGATCTCTGCCGCTGCGGTCAAGGAACTCCGCGACCGCACGGACATGCCGATGATGAAGTGCAAAGCCGCCTTGGAAAAAGCCGGCGGCGACATGGAGAAAGCGCTGCTGATCTTGCGCGAAGAAGGCGGAAAATTCCTGGCGTCCGACAAAGGCGCGCGGGAAACCGCCGAGGGCCGCATCGGCGCCTGGACCGACGGGAAAACCGCCGGCGCTCTCGTGGAGCTGCGCTGTGAATCTCCGTCCGTTGTCAAGAACGATCGATTCGTCGCGCTGGCCAATGATCTGGCAAAGCAGGTGGCGCTGAAGGATCCGGCCACGGTCGAAGCGCTGATGGCGCAGCCGTTCGTCGATGACCCCAACCGGACGGTTCAGGATCGCTTGGCCGAAGTGGTCGGCTTGATCCGCGAGAACATGCGGGCGGCTCGATTTGTTCGTCGCGCCGGCATCGTCGGCGAATACGTGCACCACGACGGAGCGACCGGCGTGCTCCTGGCGGTGCGCGGCGAATCCGCCGATCCGGTTCTCCTCCGCGACATCTGCACGCACATTGCGGCATTGCGGCCCGGATATCTCACCGCAGCGAACCTGCCGGCCGACGTCGTCGCGCGGGAGAAAGCCCTCGCGCAGCAGCAGGCCGAGGAACAGGCCGCGGGCAAGCCGGCCAACATCATCGAGAAAATCGCCGAGGGCAAGTTCAAAACCTGGCTGTCCGAGAACGTCCTCGTCGATCAGCCAATCGCCAATCAGATGAAGTACGGCAAAAAGACCGTCGGCGAGCTACTGGCCGCCGCCAAACTGGAAGTGATCGATTTCGTCCGCTTCAAAGTCGGTGAAAAGTAATGCCACACACGCGCAGCGCCGAGAAACGGCTCCGGCAGAACACCAAGCGCCGCCTGCGGAATCGCGCGGCCAAGAAGGCGATCAAGGTGCAGATCAAGTCGCTTCTGGCGGCGGTGAAATCCGGTCAGGCTGACGCCATCCAGACCGAGTTTCGCGCGGCGATGCGGAAACTAGACAAAGCGGCGGCCAAGCGCGTCGTGCATCCGAATCTCGCTGCTCGGAAGAAGGGCCAACTCGCTCGCCTGATCACTGCGGCAAAGTGACTCCGGTTGGTTCCGTGGGCGCCTCGTCCTCTTGTGGAGCGCGCTGCCGGCCGAGCAAGCGCTCCAGGTCCGACAGCCCGATGACGGCCACGAGCCGATCTCCAGCCGCCAGGACTTGATCGTCCGTCGCCGCCAGGGTTCGGTTGCCCGGGCCGACGACGGCGATCGGCGCTAGGCCGAAACCCCGCGCCACCGAGCGCACAGTTTGCCCGTCGAGACCGGGATCGCCGGCCGCGACCGCCAATTCCACCACCAGCAGCAGCCGATTGCCGATCCGAATCGCACTGAGCACGCGATCGCCGAACAGCGCGGCGACGAATGCCGGCGCCGCCAAGGCCGGCAGCGACAGCGCCAGCCGCACACTTGCCGCGTCGCGCATCGCATCGGCCAGTTGCGGATCAGACAGCCGCACCACCACGCGCTGCATCGGATTCAAGTCCCGGGCCAAGAGCGCGATCTCGACATTCGCCAATTCATTGCCGGTGGCGGCGATCACCGCCTTGGCCGATGCGACCCGCGCCTGCGTCAGCACCTCAAGGACGGTCGCATCGGCGGTGATGACCGCGGCGCCCAACCGCCGCGCCGCCGCGACGAAGCGGGCCTCGCGCACGGGATCGATGGCCACGACTTCTTCATCAGCCTTGATCAGTTCCTCGACCACGCGGTAGCCGATGTTGCCCAGCCCGCAGACGACGACGTGCCCGCTGTCGGGGATCCGCCGTTGCTCCAGCGCAATACCGAGTCGAGCTCGCAGGAGGTATTGCGTGATGATGGCGGTGAATGCGGCGAGCAAGGCCGCCCCGGCGATGCGCAGCCCCGCCACAAACACCTTCAGCCCCGCGCCTTGATCCTCCGCGCCGAGATTGGCGCCGGTGGCAATGACGCTGACGACCCGGTACAGAGACGTCGCCCAAGGTTCCTCGCGATTCAGGCCCCAGTGGTAAATGCAGGTGCTGATGCCGATGACCGCGAAGAGCACCGTGGTGCACACCTTCACCGGCTTATCGAGGTCGAGAAAGGTCCGGTGCAGGACGCGGGCGAACCGGCGAAGTTTCCCGGCCCAGCGCACGCGCAGTTCGCTGAGATCCTCGTGCCGGCTGGCGGCGTATTTGAGATCGCGCGGCGAACCGCACACAATGAGTCGATCGCCGGCGCTCAGCCGCTCGTCCGGCGACACGCCGGCAAGGAATTGTTCCTCCCTCCCGACCGGCGCATAAGCGATCGGCACTAGACCGTACCGGCCGACGACCTCGCCGATCGTCCGGCGATGGAGCGCCGAATCGGCGGTGATCGGTAGCGCCGCGATCTGCCGCGTGCCCTCCGCCAGTGGAAACGCCGCCAGCAGTTCCCCGGTGATCGCCGTCAGCGCCAAGAGTGGCGCGCCCAGCGCGGAGACGCTCAGCGCATAGACGTTGTGCACAGCCTTGCCCAAGCGCGGAAACAGATTTTGATTGAACATCCGGACGACGATCCGCACCTGGGGATTGGCACTCCGCGCCGTCAGCACGGCCGAGAGGTTGACCAGGTCGTCGCTGGTGCAGATGATGACGCCACGAGCGTTGGCAATGCCGGCTTCGAGGAGCACGTCGCGGCGGCGGCAATCGCCGGCCACCGTGCGCGATCCCGGCGGCATTTCGTTGAGATCAAATTGCAGATCGATGACGACGACGCTCAACTGCGCCGCGCGCAGGTAGTCGTGGACGCGCCGGCCGACGCGCCCAAACCCACACAGTATCACCGGTCGATCCATACCGCTCCACTCGCAGCTGTGCCGAGATTGTAAGATACACTATGGACCGTCCGCGTGCCGCAGGCCGGCGACCGTGCCATGAACCTCGATGACAACGTCTGTTACTGTTTCCACGTCACCCGTCGAAAGCTCGAGAATTTTGTCCGCCGTGAAAGCCCGACGGTTCCCAGCCAACTGTCGCAGTGTGGCGGGGCGGGAACCGGGTGTGGCTGGTGCATCCCGTTTTTGAAGCAGATTCATGCCCGGCGGCTGGCGGAACTTGAACGGCTGACGCCGGAGGATTACGCCCGGCAGCGAGCGGAATACGTGCGCGCCGGCCGCGGCACTCCACCGCCCGGCGCTGAGCCTTTGCCGGAACCGTGACCGCGAAACCCAGTCGATTCTCAATCCGGCGATTCTTGATATTCGAGTTACGATTTCGGATTTCGGGTTTCGGTTCTCGGAATTCGGCATATCATGTCCGCGGTCATGGCGATCCCCCCCAAGAAACTGGCCCGGTTGCTTCAGATCGACCAGCCGGCGGACGTCCGTCGGTCCGCGGCGCTGGTCGTCTCGGAACTTGGCGTGCGCGACGCCGAGCTCTCCAAGGCGATCTGTGCGTGCGTGACCGACGAGGACGAGGCGGTGCGCGTCCGCGCGATCGAGGCGGCCGGGAAGCTCGGCATCGCCGCCGCGCTGCCGCAGTTGTTGGAGCGCGTGGAAACGGGCGGCCCGGGCGCCGCGGAGGCCGCCGCCGCCGCCGCGAAACTGGGATCCCGCGGCATTCGTGGACTCAAGGAGCTGCTGCACCAGGTCGCGCCCGGGCTGCGCCGATACATCGGCGCTGCCCTGGCCGGCGCCGGCGCGGAATCCGCCGATGCCTCCGCTCTGGACGTGCTCCACGACAAGGACCCCGGCGTCGTCGAAGCCGCGGTCAAATCGCTGGTCGCCCAGGTTCCGACGTATTCGGCGGCTCAGCATAAGAGTCTGACGACGCAGTTGTTGGCGCTGGCGAACAACAAAAAGTCGCCGCTGTCCGGCGAAGTCGAGGCCGCCGTGGTCCGCCTGCTGGCCGCGCTCGACGATCCGCGCGTCGCCGCGTTCCTCTGGGATCGCGTGCTGCCGCCCCGGCCGATCGATGTCCGCGCGACCGCGCTGCAAGCGCTCGGCAAATGGTTGAAAAACCCGTCGAAGGATCAGATCAAGAAGCTGTTTGCCTGCGCGGCTGACGCAAACTTCAAAATCACGATCCCCGCGCTGACGCTGTTGGAGCACATTTCATCCGCCAGCAAGGAAACCGGCGAGTGGCTGAAGCTGCTGCAAGCGCCGGACGTCGCCGTGCGCCGGTTGGCTGTGGACCGGCTCGCCGACCGCGATACGACAGAGGTCGCCGACGCGTTGCTTGCGCAGATGCAGCACCCCGATCGGGAACTGCGCGAGGCGGCGCTGGCCCGGCTGACGCGGCTGAAGTCCGGGCGCGACGCGCTGACCAAGGCCCTGCTGAGCGAGCCATCCGTCGAGCGCGCCTGGTCGCTCGCCCGCGTCCAGGCGCCGTTCGTCACCACGTACCCGAAACCGTGGCGACAGACTGTTTTCTCCGCCGCCTGCCGACTGATCGAAGCCGATGATCGCCGAGCCGATCCCCTCCTGTTTCTGCTCCGGGAGATCGACGCGCCGGCTTTGCGCGACCAGTTGACCGAACGTGCCGTGGCGCTGCGGAAAAAGAAGGACTACGCCAAGGCGCTGCAGTATTTGAAGTTGCTGGCTCGCGACCCCGCCCTGGGATTCGACGCGCGATTTGAACTCGCGGGTTGCGGTCTGAAGCTGTCCAATCGGGATCTCGGGCATGAAGCGCGGGCGACGGACCCGTGCCTCGGACAGTTCGCCCACCTCGCCCAGGCAGACGAGCCCGCGCTGATCAAGCATCTCAGCAAGGCGAAGTGGCTCGACGCCGAGGAACTCTACTACGTCGGCTTTCACTTTGCCGAACACGATCCGCGCTGGCGAAAACTGGGGGCCGACGTGCTTCGGCTCGTGATCGACCGATCGCCGCGAAGCAAAATCGCGGCCGCGGCCAAGAGCAAGCTCAAAAGCGCCGGCCTCGACTGATCGCCGAGGCCGGCTGCGTCTACGCCCGTCCGCATGACATCCGCCGATTACCCAGACGGCAAGCCTTCCACCTGAATGATCTGTGAAATCTGCGGATTAATTCATGAACCGAGTCGAGTGGGTTTGCCCTTGGCCTTCTCGCGCATCTCAGAGAACTTCTTGAATTCTTCGAGCGACAGGTAGCCGTCGCGGTTAGTGTCGAGCCGTTGAAACAGCGCGTCGGCGATCCGGCCGTTGGCTTTCTGGCCCTTGCCCTTTTCTTTGGCCTTTTCCCGCAGCTCCTCTGCAAACTTCTCAAACTCGTCCTTCGAAATCTTGCCGTCGTTATTGGCGTCGAGCCGCTGGAACAGCGCGGCGGGGTCGCGCTGGCCCTTGGACTTATCGGGTTTCGGTTTGTCTTCGGCCTGCGAACCGCTTACCGCCGTCAGTCCGAGCACGGTCGCCGCCACCAGTAAGCGCATCATTGTGAACCTCCCCAATTCCGTGAAAGCGATCGGAGTGCAAGGAATTGAACCCCGTCGCGAAGAGTTGGTTCCGCAATGCCGAGGGTCGAGGTCGACGATTATTGGTTGGGTTTCTTCTGCAATCGCAGCCGGGCGCGTCGCGGGTCAGCCGGCTGTTCCTCGGCGACGTCAGGAGCAGCCAGAGCGAGCGCATGGCCGCCGATCCAGAGTCCCGTCAGCGCCGCCAGCGCGCGTTCCTCTCCGCTGGGTTCGCTGGTGATTTGCGGCAGCGGAATCGGGTCGTAGTCGGCGCTCGGGGCCGCCGGCGCCGCGTCGGCCAGCCACCACGGCTTGTGATCGGCAACGGCCGCAGTCGCCTCAACCAGCAAGGACCGCGCAGCGGCGCTGGGCGCTGATTCAACTCCCGGCGACGAAGAACCCGGAGTGAGCGGCGCCTCGGCCGCCTGCTCCGTGGCCGGAAGTTGGTCGAGGCGAATCTGCCAGAGCTCGGGCGATTCGATCTGCGGCGGCGGCAGTTCCGCCGGCGCCTGCAACGGCGCGGGATGTTCGAGCCACATGCGAAAGGCCTCGTAGATGACCTGACGAATATCGTACAGGTTTCGAAGGAACTGCAACAGCGCCGGCAGCCGGGGCGCCGTCGATTCGTTATCGCTGTCCGACCCGCCGCGCCGCAACCCTTCCGACGTCGAAAGCGTGATCGTGGCATCGTTCGTCAGCGACAGGTTCGTCGTGGGCGCGGTTGACCGGCCGGCACCCGCGGCCGCATCGCCGCTGACGATCGCGTTGGGTTGCACGAAAAATCCCTGCTGGGGCGACGGCGCGGCGGGCTGCGGCGGAGCCGGCACGCTTGGCGCCGGCACCGTCAATGTGAACAGCGTCCCCGTCAGTTGCCGAATCGTCGGCGAACTCGTGAACCCGTCGAGCATCACCGTCACGGTCCGGCTGTCCCGATCGATCACGAATGAATCGGCGAAGCGCGCGCTGCCCTGCACCGATCGAAACTCGCCGGTCTCTGGATCGACGAAATGCAGCACCGGCGGCGAGCCGGTCGGCTCGTAGTGCAGCACGATCTTCAGCCGGCTGGCGGGATCGGCGTCGAGCACGCGAAAATCCACCGCGATGACCCGAGCGTCCGGATCGACGATCGGATTGTTCGGCAGCCGATCCAGGGTTTCGCGATCGACAAGTGCGGCGAGAAACACCGCCGGCGTCGTCGCCGAGCCATTCTCGAATTCGATCCCGTACGTGTCAGTCTTGATCGTGCCGATTTCGCCCGGACGGATCATCGCTGTCCGGATCGCACCGGCGCCGGGGAGCAACACGGCGATGCGCTCGCGCATCGTGCTCGCGCCCCCGTCATCGTCCTGCACGCGGATGACGACGGTGAACGTCCCCTCGGACGTGTAGACGTGCTGTAACCGGAATCCGCGATTGACGCCGATGCGAAGCGGCTGCGGGCCCGACCCGTCGCCGTAATCCACGGTGCCGACCCAGTTGTCGTCGCCGGGATCGAGTACCCGGCCGTCCAATTCAACCGGCTCGCCGATGCGCCCGACGGCCGCGCCGCCAGTTTCGCCGAGACTCACGGTCGGAGCAACGTTGCGAACGCGCACTGCCAGGCGCGATTCGACGACGGCTCCTTGCACATCCATCACTCGGACCACGATGGCCGCTCCGCCAGCGACCTCATCGGTGTAACGGTGACGCGCAGAGAATCGCGTCTCACCGGCCGACAAGTTCTGCCGAGTCTCGGCCGATCCGTCGCCCCAGTCAATGACCATCGTGTGCGCGTCGGCGGCATCGACGTTCGAGAACGAGCCGTTGAGAATCAGTTCTTCGCCTTCGTCCACGGTCGGCGAACTTGGCGAAACGACCAGGGATTCGGGGCCGCGGTTGACGACCAGCACTTCGACTTCCGCCCGGACGCCGGCGGTGCGATCCTCGATGCGAATCGTCCGCTGGCCCGGGCTGCGCAGGATCAGCCCGGCGATCGTCCGTGTGCCGCCGTCATCGCTCGTGATTGCGACGGTAGATGGAATGCTGCCGCGCGGGTCGTCGCTCGAAACATGCCACTGACCGGAGTAGTTGGTTGCACGGTTGCCGAAGGTGTCGAACGCGGACACGTCGATGGCAAATGGCCGGGTCTCGTCGATCGACGGCGGCGCCGCGATGACGATGTGATTCAATGACCCCGGTTGAACGTCGATCGACGTCGAGCCGCTGACGGAGCCGAGCCGAGCCGTGAGCTCCTGTGTACCGGCAGTGCGCCACGTGACGGGCACGCGACGGACGCCACGGTCCGCCGCGGAGAAGGTGACGGTTGTCGGCGAAGTGGCGCGCGGATCGGTCGTGGTCAGACGGATCTCTCCGGTGAAGTCGTCGGCGATATTGCCGAACGCATCTCTCAACGCGACGACGGTTTGGATCTCATCTCCGGCTCGAACGGCCGGAGCGGCATTCACCTCGACGGTCGCCGGCGGACCCGGCCGGACGGTCAAGGGGATGTCGATGAACACGCTCCCGGCAATCGTCGCGCGAACGCGAAACTCGCCGGACTGATTGCCGGCCGTCAACAGCGGCGCCGTCGCCACGCCGTCGGCGTCGCTGATGGCGGTCGGAGCGCCAGCCCAGGCGCCGCCCGGGCCGCCCGGCACGACCGCGAATGTGATCGGCACTCCGGGCACCCCCCGGTCGCCCTCTAGGAAACGGACGCGGATCGGCGGAAACGGCGAGCCGACTCGCGCGGTGAAGTCGCCAGAAAGTCTCGCCAGAGTGAAGGTCCGAGCCTCGACGGCGCCGATATCAGTCCCGCTTGCCGGTCGCGCCGTTCCGCGCTGATCCGCGGCGGATCGCGCTTGGCCGGCATCCAGTGCCGGGCTGCCGGGCAGCGGCAGGTGAGTCGGCGTCGGGCCGCCGAAATCGCCGAGCACCGACAATCGCGGATCGATGGGCTGCGTGGGCGTGCCGACCTGGTCGCCGGCGCGGCCGAAGCCGCTCGACCCGGCGTTGTTGCCGACCAAGTTGAATCCGCCGCTGATTACCGATCCAAGTACATCGGGCCCCTCGGTCGCCGAGTTGCGAGCTATCAGCACGTTGCGCAGCATGGGCGCCGCTCCCGCCCAAATGGCGCCGCCGGCCAAAGCCGAATTGGCGACGAACGTTGCACTTTCAATGGTGCCGGTGGCCAGTTCCGCGAACACTGCGCCGCCAGTGGCGGTCGCCGAATTGCCGCTGAACGTGCTGTTCGAGATCGTGAAGCGCCCGTCGCTCGCAGCCAGGGCGCCGCCGTCGGCCGCCGAATTGCCGACAAACGTGGAGGCAGTGATCGTCACGGACCGCCCGGCGGAGCTGAGCGCTCCGCCGGCGTCACCGGCACTGTTGTTGCGAAGCAACGACTCGTGAATCGTGATCGCGCCGCCGGGGTCTGTCGCCGCAATCGCCCCGCCGCTCGCCGATGCGGCATTCCGATCGAGAACGGCGCGATCGAGGTCCAGGCTCCCAGAGCCTTGCAACCGAATGGCGCCGCCGCGATCGGCCTGACCGCCGGTCACGGTGACGCCGCGCAGAACCAGCGACCCGCCATCGTGCAGATCGAAGATACGGCTCAGGCCGCCAGCGTCGATTGTCGTCCCATCAGCGCCGGCGCCCTCGATGCGGAGCGGCCCGAAGACGTCGAAATCGCCCAGCGCATCGGAATGCTCGTCGGCCGGCGCGGTCCGCGTGATTCGAAAGGCGCCGGCCGGCAATTGAATGACGTCGGCGCCCGGTAGCGCATTGGCTTCCATGACGGCGGCGCGGAGCGTCACGGCGCCGCCGGCAGTCCGGGCCACTCCGTCGCCGGGATTGACGTCGGGATCATCGAGCGTCGAATTGACGACGAACGTGGCTGGAAGCGATCGCGGTTCCAAGCGATCAACGGTGGGGCGCAGTATTCGGGTGCGCCGTCGCCGTCGCCCGCTGTCAGACGCCGATTCGAGGTGTGCCATGGGCAAATCTCGCTGCCGAAACGATTTGAGGACGGCACCGCGGCACTGTCAGCCAGTGTCGTCGCGCTGATTCGGATTGTCAAGGCGCTGTGGGCAGTGAGCAGTGGCATTGGAGAGAGTCGCGATGCACTGTTCACCGCTGTTCGGAATGCGGGTTGAGGATTGGGCGTCCGCAGGTCGATAGAATGAGACCGGGGAACTTGATCACAGGAGAAATTGAGACGTGCGCATCGACCACTTTGCCTTCCGCGTTCGCGACCGGGCCGCCACCGTGAAATTCCTCTGCGAGGCGCTGGGCTATCGCGTGCAGCAGGAATTTCCGATCTACTTCGACGAAGACAAGACGGAATTCGCGATGTGCACGGCCCTGGAGCCGCCGGAGAAAACGACCACACCCGCGCCGTGGGCCACGTTGGTTCCAGGTCTCGGCGATCAGGAGTATCACATTCCGCCGGAGATTTTTGTGTCGGAAGGCGCGCCCGGAAGCGTGGTCCACGAATGGGTCGAGAAGCACGGGCCGGGGATTCATCACATCGCGCTGCAAGTCGATTCCGTCGAGGAAACCATGCGCGAGTGGCGCAAGAAAGGCTGGGCTGAGTTCACGTCCGCTGAACCGATGCAGTGCGAGGGACTCACGCAGGTCTTCACCAAGCCAAGCGCGCTGACCGGCGTGATTTTCGAGTTCATCGAGCGCGACACGTTTGGGTTCTGCAAGGAAAACGTCAAGTCGCTGATGGAATCGACTCGCGGCAATTAGCCTATTCCGATCTCCCAGTCAGGTGCGCGAGCCAATCGGACTCGCGCACCTGATTGTCTTTACAGTTCACATTTGTTCCGTTCGGTGCTGGCGTCGGGCCGTTTCCAATGCTATGAGACTTACACGGCCCAGATTGCCGCTACGGCTGCGCGCCGGGAGGTCTCATGCGGTTTTTGCTCGCGCCCGATTTCTACGACGAGATGTTGCAGCGGACCGACCACCCCCCGGACTGCTACGTGCGCCCCGGCGAGTATCTGCACCATCTTTACGTCGATGGAATCAAGTACGTCGTCGCGCAGGCGATGGCGCAATGTCTGGAGGAAGCCAGGGCGAAGGGCGACGCCGAGGCGATTCGGCATCTCGAACTGCACCAGGTGCAGTACGATCAGCTGGCACACGATGAACTCCAAAGCGGAGCGACGTTCGAGGAACTGCCGATGCTCGGCGATCCGCCGCCGTCGGAGTTCAACGAACAGCCGCGGCACGGCGGCGGCTATCAGCCCCCCATGCCCATGTCTCTGGCCGAAACCGGCCTCAGCGTGCCGTTCCTCTTCGACATGGTGCTCCGCACGCTGTACAACCGAGGTCGGCTGACCGGCAGCGAGATTGCCCGCGAACTGTGCCTCTCGTACAGCGTCCTATCGCCGCTGCTGCCCATGATGCGCAAGCAGGCCCTGATCGACATCATTGGCCAGAAAGGGTCCGGCGGCGAAGCGTCGTTCGAGTACGAGATCAAACCGCCGAAGGGACCAGCCGCGCTCCAGGATGCGCTCGACAAGACCAGTTACATCGGTCCCTGCCCCGTTCCGTTCGACGATTACGTGGAAAGTGTCGCAGCGCAAACGATCCGCAACCTTGTCGTCACGCGGCGGTCAATTCAATCGGCGTTTCACGACCTCGTCATTACGCCGGAAGTGTTCAACGAAATCGGCCCGGCGATCAACTCGGCCGCGTCGATCTTCTTGTTCGGCTATCCCGGCAATGGAAAAACGTCGATCGCTGAGCGCATCACGCGGCTCATGGGCGACGACATCTACATCCCGTTCGCGGTCGAAGCGAACGGACAGATCATCAAGGTGTTCGACCCGATCGTGCACGAGAAGATCGACGGTGCGCGCGACGACGGCATGCAATCGATGTATCTGAAAGAGGCGTCCTGGGACGAGCGGTACGTCCGGATCAAGCGGCCAACGATCGTCACCGGCGGCGAACTGACGATGCCGATGCTCGACTTGAAGTACAACGATATCGGCAAGTTCTACGAAGCGCCGCTGCAAATGAAGGCCAACGGCGGCATCCTGATGATCGACGATTTCGGCCGGCAACAGGTCCGACCGATGGACCTTCTCAATCGCTGGATCGTGCCGCTCGAAAAGCGATTCGACTACCTGACGACCGTGACCGGCACGAAGATCGAGGTGCCATTCGATGAATTGCTGATTTTCTCGACGAATCTCGATCCGAATCAACTGGCCGATGAGGCCTTTCTGCGCCGGATCAAATTCAAGATCGAGGTGCGTGATCCGACGGAAGCCCAGTGGCGGCAGATCTGGAAGCTCGTCTGCCGCAATCGGGACGTCGACTACGACGACGCCGGCATCGATTACCTCGTGGAAAAGTGGTACAAGCCGACGCGCCGGCCCTTCCGAATGTGCCAGCCGCGCGACATCCTCGATCAGATGATCTCGATTGCCAAGTACAACATGGAACGCGTCAGCTTCACGCCGGATCTCATCGACGCCGGCTGCCAAACCTATTTCATCTCCAGCGAACAGAAGAATTTCGGCGCCAAGGTGCGGCTGGATTAGGTAACAGAACTACGGATAAACACCGATGGACGCGGATGAGTTCCGCGTCCATCGGTGTTTTCGGATGATCCGAGGCCCCGTCACGTCACCGGATCAGCACAGGGACCACGACGGGGACCGGGACGGCGGCCAGCGTTTGATTCCAGGTATTCAGCTGCCAGCCCGCTCCGATCTGCGTCAGGAACGCCTGCACGAAGTACAGCCGGCCATATTGCACGACCTGCGGCTGAAGCAGGCTCGCCTCCTGAAGCGTCGGTTGCCGGCCGAGCGTCACGATGAACAGCCGGTTCACAAATCCCAGCGGCGTGCCCCCCGCCCGGATGTAAAACTCATTCGACGCCAGGATGACTGACTGCACGTACAACGCATTCCCGGTGTTCAGGTACTGATTGGTCAGCATCGCGAGTTCCTGGGCGGTCGGCAGACGGCCGAGATACGCCTGGAACCAGCGGATCACCTGCTGCTGAGCCAGCCGCTGCTGGTACAGCGGCCCCCAGCCCCATTGGGCATGGGCCTGCGACGGCGTTCCGGCCAGCACCGCCGCGCCCAAGGCCATAATCATCATGATGCGTCTCATGGTTCGATCCTCTCGTCTCGCCAGAAAAACGGCGAACTTCCCGCAACTTGCGCCGTCATTATAGCGGACTCTGGACCGCGAATCGCCAAATCGTACGCCAAGCCTATGCCGAACTACACGCCGCAAGCGATCGAACCGAAATGGCAGCGCTTCTGGCGCGATCGCCGGACCTTCGCCACGCCGGATTCCTCGACCAAGCCGAAATTCTACATCCTCGACATGTTTCCGTACCCATCCGGCGCGGGGCTGCACGTCGGCCATCCCGAGGGATACACGGCCACCGACATCGTCGCCCGCTACCGGCGGATGAATGGCTACGACGTCCTGCACCCGATGGGCTGGGACGCATTCGGGCTCCCGGCCGAGCAATATGCCATCGAAACCAACACTCACCCGCGCGACACCACCCGGCGGAACATTGAGAACTTTCGCCGGCAGATCGAAAGTCTCGGCTTCAGTTACGACTGGGATCGTGAAATCGACACGACCGACCCGGCCTATTACCGCTGGACGCAGTGGATCTTTCTCGAGTTGTTCGACACCTGGTACGACCAGGATCAGAACCGCGGCCGGCCGATCGCCGAACTCCCGATCCCGCCGGAGGTCCGGGCCGCCGGTGCGGACGCGGTGCGCCGCTTCCAGGACGCTCACCGCCTCGCGTACCAGTCCGAAGTGCCGGTGAACTGGTGCCCGGCTCTCGGCACCGTGCTCGCCAATGAGGAGGTGATCGACGGGAAATCGGAGCGCGGCGGGCACCCCGTCATCCGCATGCCGCTCCGGCAATGGTCGCTCCGCATCACCGCCTACGCCGAGCGGCTCCTCGTCGATCTCGACTCGCTCGATTGGTCCGACGCCCTCAAGGAGATGCAGCGGAATTGGATTGGCCGAAGCGAAGGCGCGGAGATCGATTTCGCAATCCGAACTCCCCAATCCGAAATCCGCAATCCGAAATCCGAAATCCGCAATCGGCGATCGCGGTGATCGGCATCGGCTGCCGCGTGCCGGGCGCCGACGGTCCCGATCAATTCTGGTCGCTGCTCCGCGATGGCCGCGACGCTATTTCCGACGTGCCCGCCGACCGATGGGACGCCGACGACTTGTATTCGCCGGATCCGTCCGCCGCTGGAAAAATGACCACGCGCCGCGGCGGATTCCTCCGTGACGTCGATCGCTTCGATCGCGGATTCTTCGGCATCGCGCCGCGCGAGGCGGATCGCATGGATCCGCAGCAGCGCCTTCTGCTCGAAACCACCTGGGAAGCGCTGGACGACGCAGGGTTGAATGTCGATCGCCTCGCCGGGCAGCCCGTCGGCGTCTTCGTCGGCATCTCCTCCAACGACTACGCCCGGTTGCAGGCCGGAGATCCCGAATCGATCGACGCCTACGTCGGCACGGGCAACGCACTGTCGATCGCCGCGAACCGGCTGTCGTTCGTCTTCGATTTCCGCGGTCCGAGCCTGGCCGTGGACACCGCCTGCTCCTCGTCGCTGGTCGCGATCCATCTGGCGTGCCAGAGTCTGCGTCGCGGCGAATCGCGCCTGGCCGTGGCCGCCGGCGTCAATCTCATTCTCACGCCCGAACTGACCATCAATTTCAGCCGGGCGAACATGATGGCCCCGGACGGGCGCTGCAAGGCGTTCGACGCGGCGGCCGACGGCTACGTCCGCTCCGAAGGGGTCGGCGTGGTCATCCTCAAGCCGCTGGCTGAGGCGCTGGCCGACGGCGACCGAATCTATGCCGTCGTTCGCGGCAGCGCGATCAATCAGGATGGTCGGTCCAATGGCCTGACCGCTCCCAATCGCCAGGCGCAGGAAGCGGTCCTCCGAGCCGCGCTCACCGACGCTGGCGTCGCCCCGGCCGAGATCGACGCGGTCGAAGCCCACGGCACCGGAACGTCGCTCGGCGATCCGATCGAAGCATTGGCGATCGGCCACGTGCTCGCCGCCGACCGGCCTGCTGACCGGCCCGCCTGGATCGGCTCGGTGAAGACCAATATCGGGCACCTCGAGGCGGCGGCAGGGATTGCCGGATTCATCAAGATGGCGCTGGCGCTGCACCACGGCGAACTGCCGGCGAGTCTGCACTTCCACGCGCCGAATCCGCACATCCCGTTTGCGGAGTTGCCGATCCGGGTCGCGCGCGAGCGGCAGCCGCTGGGCGGCAATGCGCGACCGGCGATCGTCGGCGTCAGTTCATTCGGATTCGGCGGCGCCAACGCCCACGTCGTGCTGCAAGGAGTGGCCAAGCCGCCAGCCGAAATCCGAACGACGTCATCGGTCCTGATCCCGCTGTCCGCGCGCAGCCAGCCCGCGCTATTGGACCTGGCTCGGCGCTGGCTCGATTGGCTGCCGACGTGCGACGCCTCGCTGGCGGATATCGCCTTCTCCGCCGCGCGACGACGCACGCACCACGACCACCGGTTGACGCTGGCGGCCGCCGACCGGTCGGGGCTGATCGATCAGCTTCAGGCCGTGATCGCCGGCGAACCGCGGTCCCAGACGGCTCTCGGTCGTCGCCTCCCGAACCGTGAGCCGCGAATCGCGTTCGTGTTCTCCGGCCAGGGTTCGCAGTGGTGGGGCATGGGCCGCCGTCTGCTCCAATCCGAGCCGGTGTTCCGCGCCGCCGTCGAGCGCTGCGACGCGATCTTCCGCCCCTTGGCCGGCTGGTCGATCCTCGAACTCCTTCAAAATGAAAATGATCCGGATCGGCTGGACGACACCGATCGCGTACAACCGGCGATCTTTGCTTTGCAATTGGCGCTGGCCGACCTCTGGCGGTCCTGGGGAGTGACGCCGAGCGCCGTCGTCGGTCACAGCCTGGGTGAAGTTGCGGCGGCCTGCGTCGCCGGGGCCATCGACCTCGCCGAGGGGCTGCGAATCGTCTGGCACCGAGCGCGGTTGCAGCACTCTCGGCGCGGCGCAGGCAAAATGGCCGCCGTCGCTTTGTCGGTCGAGGAATCGCGCACGGTTCTGAATGGCCTGAGCGACCGCGTGGCGATCGCCGCGATCAATGGACCGCGCGCGACCGTCTGGTCAGGCGACCCGGCGGCTCTCGACAAAGCCCTCGAACCGCTCCGGCGGCAGGACGTGTTCCACCGGCTGTTGCGCGGACAGGTCGCGTTCCACAGCCCGCAGATGGACGCGCTGCGCGACGAGTTGATGGATTCGATCGGCTCGCTCCGGCCGCGCGCCGCCGCCGTTCCGTTTTTCTCCACCGTCACGGGCCGTGCGGAGTCCGGCGAGAACCTCGCCGCGGAGTACTGGGCCCGCAATCTCCGCGAACCGGTTGCGTTTCAAGCGGCCGTCGATGCCATCCTTGCCGCCGGCGTCGATGCGTTTGTCGAAATCGGGCCGCACCCGACGCTGCTGGAGCCGATCCGCCAACGCTTGAACAATGACAGTGGATCGATCGCCGTGCTCGGCTCGCTGCGGCGGGGTGAAGACGACCGCACGGCCCTGCTGTCCACGCTCGGGGCGCTGTTCACGCTCGGCGCCCCGGTCGCCTGGGACGCCGTTGCCCCCGCCGGCCGATGGACCGCCCTCCCGGGCTACCCCTGGCAGCGCGAGCGTTGCTGGTTCGTGGCGCCGCAGTCCGCAACTCGCAATCCGCAATCCAAAACTCGCCCGGGAACCGACGAACACGAATCCAACCTTACGACCCCATTCGATCACTGGCTCGTCCGGCCCGAATGGGATCCGGCTGCGACCCCGGCGCCGGCCGGCACGCTGGCCGGCAATTGGCTCGTCATCGGCGAGCGCGCGGCCACGATCGAACGGCTCGCGGAACGGCTCCGCCATCGTGGCGGCACAGTCACGCTCGCCGTGGTCGGAGACGGCAACGGCCGCGACGCCGATGGCCGATGGCTCATCAATCCCAACAATCCCGACGCCTGGCGGCGGCTTGTCCGCGACGCCGTGCCTGTCGGCGCCAGCCTGCGGGGCGTCATTCACGCAGCCGGGCTGACGGCGCCCGCCACGGCCGGGTTGCAAGCCGCCGACCTGACCGTGGCCGGCGATCACGGCTGCACGGCTCTGGTGCACCTGGTGCAAGCCCTGGTTCATTACGGCTCGACGCCGCGACTCTGGATCGCGACGCGCGGCGCGCAGTCGGTCCGAACCGACGAGGGCGCGGCGGTCGCGAGCGCGATGGCCTGGGGCTTGGGCCGCGTGCTCGACCACGAACATCCTGAACTTCGCCCCACGCTGGTCGACCTCGATCCCACGCCGCGGACCAATGACTTCGACGCCTTGGCCGAACTGATTGCGGCGGAGCCGGCGGAGAATCAGTGGGCCTTGCGATCCAGCGGTCCATGGGCGGCGCGACTGAAGCCCGCCCCGGCCTCGCTCGGCGCAGCCGCGCCATCGATCCGCGCCGATGTGACGTACCTGATCACCGGCGGTCTGGGCGGCCTCGGCCTGGCGACGGCGCGCTGGCTCGTCGAGCGCGGAGCTCGATCGCTCGTGTTGACGAGCCGCCGCGGGCCGTTACCGGAACACGACGCGGCGCTGGAATCGCTCCGCGGCCTGGGCGTCGCCGTGCGAGCCATCGCCTTGGACGTCGCCGACGCCGCGGCCCTTCGCGATCTCGTGGCCGAAATCGACGAAACGCTGCCGCCGATGCGGGGCGTACTGCACCTGGCCGGCGTCTTGGACGACGGAATCGCGCTGCACTTGACCCGCGAGCGGCTCTGGACCGTCCTCCGTCCGAAGGTGCTCGGCGCGTGGAATCTGCACGCGATCACGGCGGACCGGCCGCTCGACTGGTTCGTGATGTATTCGTCGGCGGCGTCGATACTGGGTTCGCCGGGTCAATCGAGTTACGCGGCGGCGAATGCCTTTCTTGATGCGCTGGCTCACCACCGCCGGGCCCGTGGACTGCCCGCGGTCAGCATCAACTGGGGCCCGTGGAGCGACGTCGGCATGGCGGCCCGCGACGGCCGAGCCGATCGCCTCGCCGGCGCCGGGATGGGGAGCATTCCCGTCGACGCCGGTCTCGCCATGCTCGAGCGCCTGATGGCCGCGCCGGCCCCGCAGGCGGGCGTGCTGCCAATCGACGCCAAGACGTGGAAGCGACTGGCGGCCAACGGGTCAGTGCCTCCTTACTTGTCCGCGCTGGCCGGCCCGGGTGACGACGTTGTGCCGGCCGCGGCGCCGTCGCCCCCGAGCGCTCTGAACCGGGCTGCGTTGCTCTCGGCCCCGCCGGACGACTGGCAATCGATCCTCGAGTCGCAACTTCGCGAACAAGCCGCTCGCGTCCTGCGGTTGGCCGCTGATCAACTCGACGTCGAGCAGCCGCTGAACAACGTCGGCATCGATTCGCTGATGGCGATTGAACTCAAGAATCGTATCGAAGCGGACCTCGGCGCCAGCGTGCCGATGGTGAGGTTCCTCGAAGGCCCAAGCGTGCGTGACCTGGCTGGCTTTCTGGCCGAGCAAATGCGCCCGCTCCTGGCGCCGCAGCTGGCCGCCGCGGCGGGTCGCCATGGGTCGATGCATCACAATGGATCCGCGCCGGCCGCGATCAATGGTGCGGCGGCAATGACCGGCCACCGCGAATTGGACGCCGGCGAACTGCTTGCGCGGCTCGACACCCTTTCCGACGCGGAGGTGGATTCGCTGCTGAGCGAACTCTGCGACGCGGAGAAAGGGGCCTGACTCATGGATGCTCCGCGCCTGGCGCGGCTGACGCCCGAGGAAAAACGGGCGCTCCTCGCTCGCCTGTTGCAGAAGAAACTCGGCAAAGCGCCGACGGCCGCGCCGCTGTCCGTCGGCCAGCGCGCGCTGTGGTTTCTGCATCGACTCGATCCCGAAAGCGCCGCGTACAACCTGCACTTCTGCGGCCGGATCCGGTCGCCGCTCGATCTGGCGGCGTGGCGGCGCGCTCTCGCCGCCGCGATTGAGCGCCACGCCTGCCTCCGCAGCACGTTTGTCGATCGGCCCGAAGGCCCGGTACAACTGGTCCACGAATCGGCCGAGCCGGACCTGGAGGTGATCGACGCATCGGCGTGGACGGACGACCGGCTGCAATCGGAACTGACGTCCGAGGCGCACCGCCCGTTCTCGCTCGAATCCGGCCCGGTGCTGCGCACGCGCATTTATACCCGATCGCCGCAGGATCACGTCATCCTGCTCGTCGTGCACCACATCGTGAGCGATTACTGGACGCTCGGCGTCCTGATGGACGATCTGAGCGCGGACTATTCGAGCGCGATTCGCGGGCTGGATTCGTCGCGGCCGGCGCCGGCGAGCGCGTACGCCGACTTCGTGCGCTGGCAGGCGGACCTGCTGGCCGGGCCCGCCGGAGAGCAGTCTTGGCAGTACTGGCGGCAGGCGCTGAGCGGCGAACTGCCGACGCTGAACCTGCCGACCGACCGCCCGCGACCGCCGGTGCAGTCCGACCGCGGCGCGACGGCGCGATTCCGCATCGACGCCGCCCTGGCGGCCCGATTGCGAGAGCTCGCGCGGTCCGAAGGCGCCACGCTGTTCGCCGTGCTCATGGCCGCGTATCAATCCTGGCTGCACCGCCTGACGGGACAGGACGATGTGCTGGTCGGGTCGCCGGTCGCGGGCCGGAGCCGGCCCGAGTTCGCCGGCGTCGTCGGTTACTTTGTTAACATGCTCGTGCTGCGGTCCCGTTTCGGAGACGCGCCGTCGTTCCGCTCGGTCGTCAGTCAGGCGCGCCAAACGCTGCTCGACGCCCTCCCGCATTCGGACTTCCCGTTCGCGCAACTCGTCGAACGGTTGCAGCCGGCCCGCGACCTCAGCCGCCATTCGCTCTTTCAGGCCGGCTTCGTTCTCAACCGCTCTCACGCCGCCGACCGAGCCGAAATGCACGGCTCGGCGGCGCACTACCGTTTCGGCGACATCGTTCTGGAACCGATCGAACTTGACCAGGAAGCCGTCCCGTTCGATGTGCATCTGTTGATCGAGGACGGCGGCGCCGAACTGGTCTGCTCGCTGCAATACAACACCGATCTATTCGATGCGCCGACCATCGAACGGTGGATCGGCTGTTTCCGGCGCTTGCTTGCCGCCGCCGCCGAGGAACCCGATCGGCCCATCGCCGCGCTGCCGCTGCTGACCGACGAGGAACGGACGGCGATGCTCGAGCTCGGCCGCGGCCGCCCCGCGGAACGGCCGGACGTCTGCGTGCATCGGCTCATTGACGACCAGGTCCGCCGGACGCCCGACGCCATCGCCGTCGAGTTCGAAAACCAGGCGCTGACCTACGGCGAGCTCAACGCCGAGGCGAATCGGCTGGCGCGATTCCTCCGGTCCCGCGGCGCCGGCGCGGATGTTCCTGTCGCGCTGGTCATGGAACGGTCGCTGGAGATGGTCGTCGGGCTGCTTGCCGTATTGAAGGCGGGGGCCGCCTACGTGCCGCTCGATCCCGAACTGCCGCCGGAGCGACTGGCTTTTCTGCTCGGCGACCTGGCGCCTCCCGTGGTGCTGACGTCCGCCGAGCTGGCCGGGCGAATTCCGACCGATGCGCATCTGTTGGTGCGTCTCGACGCTGACCGCGAACTCTGGCAGACTCTCGACGATGCCGATTTCGCATCGGCCGGAGGCGGCGACGACCTGGCGTACATCATCTACACGTCCGGTTCGACGGGCCAGCCGAAGGGCTGCGCCAATACGCACCGCGGCATCGTCAATCGCCTGCTGTGGATGCAGGAGACGTATCGGCTGACGCCGGCCGATCGCGTCGTTCAGAAAACACCCTACACGTTTGACGTATCGGTCTGGGAGTTTTTCTGGCCGCTCTTGACCGGAGCGCGGCTGGTGGTCGCGCGGCCCGGCGGCCATCGCGATCCGGACTACCTCGCCCGGCTGTTTGCCGACGAGCGCATCACCGTCGCGCACTTCGTGCCGTCGATGCTGCACGTCTTTCTGCAAGCGGCCCGGCTCGATGAATGCCGCGACCTGCGCGACGTGATCTGCAGCGGCGAGGCGCTGTCGTGGAGTCTTCAAGAAGAATTCTTCGCGCGCTTTCCGAAAGTGCGATTGCACAATCTTTACGGCCCGACGGAAGCGGCCGTGGACGTCACTTTCTGGAGCTGCGATCCGCGGGATCCGCGGCGGATCGTGCCGATCGGCCGGCCCGTCTCGAACACAGACGTTCTGATCCTCGACGCGGCCCGCCAGCCGACGCCGCTCGGCGTGCCCGGAGAGATCCATCTCGGCGGCGTACAACTGGCTCGCGGCTATTGGCGCCGGCCCGACCTGACGGCTGAGCGCTTCATCCCCCACCCGTTCCGCCCCGGAGACCGACTCTACCGGACGGGAGACCTCGGCCGCTTCCTTCCCGGCGGTGCGATCGAGTACCTCGGCCGGCTCGATCATCAGGTCAAGATTCGCGGATTTCGTATCGAGTTGGGGGAAATCGAATCGGCGCTGGCGGAACATCCATCGATCGGCGAATGCGCGGTCACGGCGCGGAGCGATGGCGGCGCTGCTCGGCTCGTGGCCTATTATGTGCCGCGCGCGGATCGTCCAGCGCCGGCGTGGGCCGATCTCCGCGCCTTTCTCGGCCGCAAGCTGCCGGACTACATGATTCCCGCCCAGTTCGTGTCGCTGCCCGAACTGCCGCGGACGTCCAGCGGGAAGATCGATCGCAAAATGCTGCCGGCGCCGGATACGTCCCGCCCGGACGTCTCGACCGCCTACACCGCGCCGCGCACGCCGACGGAATCCAAGCTGGCGGCGATCTGGAGCGACGTCCTCCGCGTCGATCGAGTCGGAGCGCACGACGGTTTTTTCGAACTGGGCGGGCATTCGCTGCTGGCGACACAGGTCTTGTCGCGGGTGCGGGCCGATTTCGGCGTCGAAGTTCCCCTGCGGCGATTCTTCGAAGGACCGACGGTCGCGGAACTGGCATCGGCGATCGACGAGCACTCCGGCCCGGCACAGCGGCCGGGACTCGCCGCCGCGCCGCTCGGCCGCGCGCCGCGCGATGAGCCGCTGCCGATGAGTTTCGGCCAGGAGACGCTCTGGTTCCTCGATCAACTGATACCCGGCAACACGACGTACAACGTGCCGGCCGCCGTGCGCGTCGCCGGCCCGCTCAACATGGAGGCCCTGCGCGCCGCCTTCGAGGCCATCGTCCATCGCCACGAAGCGCTGCGCTTGCGCTTCACGATGATCGGCGAACGGCGCGTCGCGTCGGTTTGCGATCCGCAGCCGCTCGATTTGACCATCGTTGACCTGCGCGATCTCCCGCCGGCCGAGCGCGAATCCAAGGCGCGCGAACTGACCGACGCCGAGGCTCGCAAGCCGTTCGATCTCGCGCACGGTCCGCTGCTGCGGCTATCGGTATTGCGGCTCGCCGATCTCGATTCCATCGTGCTCATGACGGTGCATCACATCGCCTATGACGGGTGGTCCACCGGCGTGCTGGTGTCGGAGTTCGCGGCGCTGTATCGCGGATTGGCGGCCGGGGAGAAACCGTCGCTGCCCGATCTTCCCATCCAGTTTCCCGACTGGGCCTACTGGCAGCGGCGCTGGTATGAGAGTGGGCTGCTCGACGAGCAACTCGAGTACTGGAAAAACCAGTTGCGCGACAGTCCGCCGCTCCTGGCATTGCCAACGGATCGGCCGCGGCCGCACGTGCTGACATTCCACGGCGCAACCCACGCGCTGAAGTTCCCGCCGTCGCTCGTGGCCGACTTGCGAGCGCTCGGCAAGCGCGAGGGCTGCACGCTGTTCATGACGCTGCTGGCTGCGTTTCAGACCTTGTTGCAGCGTCACAGCGGGATGGACGACATCTGCGTTGGCAGCCCGATCGCCAACCGCAACCGCGTCGAGGTCGAAGGTCTGATCGGCTTCGTCGTCAACACGCTGGTGCTTCGCGGCCATTTGGACGGCAACCCGACCTTCACCGACCTGATGCGGCGCACGCGCGACGTCGCTCTCGGCGCGTACTCGCACCAGGACGTGCCGTTTGAACTGGTCATGCAGGCGGTCAATCCGCACCGCGAAGCGCGGCACTCGTCGCTCTTCCAGGTCCTCTTTGTCCTCCAGAACGCTCCGGTCCACATTCCACCGCTGCCAAACCTGACGCCGCGGCTGCTGCTCGACGGACACAACGGCACCGCCAAGTTCGACCTGACGCTTGGGCTGACCGAGATGCCGGAAGGCTTGATCGGACTGTTCGAGTACAACACCGACTTGTTTGACGCCGCAACGATCGAGCGCCTGGCGGCTCAATTCCACCGGCTGCTCGAGGAAATCGTCGCCGATCCATCGCGGCCGATCGCCGAATTGCCGCTCTTGTCGGCCGAGGAACGCCGCCGGCTGCTGAGCCTCGGCAAGGGTGAGCGGATCGACGTCGAACCCGGATGCTTCCACCGGCGCTTCGAGCGACATGCGGCGGCATCGCCCGATGCGGTCGCGCTCGTCTGGGGCGACCGGCGGCTGACTTACGGCGAACTCAACGCCAGCGCGAATCGCCTGGCCCACGAACTGCGGCGCCGCGGCGTCGGGCCGGGCACGATCGTGGGCATGTGCTTCGAACGGTCAGTCGAGATGGTCATCGGCACATTGGCGGTCATGAAAGCCGGCGGCGCGTACCTGCCGCTCGATCCCGCTTTGCCGCGCGAACGGCTGGCCGTCATGCTCCGCGATGCGCAGCCGATCGTGATGCTGACGCTGCAGTCCCTCGCCGCCGAGCTTCCCTGCGACGCCGAGCGGATCCTCGCGCTGGACGCCGACGCCGAATCCTGGGCTGGCTGCCCCGACACCGATTTCGCCGACGGCGCCCGACCGACGGACCCGGTTTACGTCATTTACACATCGGGCTCCACCGGCACGCCGAAAGCGTGCGTGATCGAGCACGCCAGCCTCGACAACGCGTTCGTCGGCTGGGACGTGGCGTATCGGCTCGGAGAATTGCGCTCGTATCTCCAGATGGCGAATTTCGCCTTCGACGTGTTCACCGGCGACTTGGTCCGGGCGTTCGGCAGCGGCGGCAAGCTGGTGTTGTGCCCCACGGAGACGTTGCTCGACCCGGCCAAGCTGCTGGCGCTGATCCGAGCCGAAGAAATTCACTACGCCGAGTTTGTGCCGGCGGTGGTTCGGCCGCTGATTCGCCATCTCGAGACCGCGAAGCCGGCCCCCACGTCTTTGAAGCTGGTCGTGTGCGGATCCGACGTCTGGTACGGCGGCGAGTACCGCCGGCTGCGACGGGCGCTCGGGCCAGCCGTCCGCGTCATCAATTCCTACGGACTGACGGAAGCGACGATCGACAACCTGTACTTCGACGGCGACGACGCCGGGTTGGCCGAGGACGGCCCGATTCCCATCGGCCGGCCGTACGCCAATCAGCGCATCTGCATTCTCGACGCCTGCGGGCAAGTCCAACCGGTCGGTGTGCCTGGAGAGTTGCACGTCGGCGGCGCGGCCCTGGCCCGTGGTTATTTGAACCGCCCCGAGTTGACCGCCGAAAAGTTCGTACCCGATCCGCATCGGCCTGGCGAGCGGCTGTATCGCTCCGGCGATTTAGCGCGGATGCTGCCCAGCGGCAACGTCGAGTTGCTCGGCCGCACTGATCTCCAGGTGAAAATCCGCGGGTTCCGGATCGAACTCGGCGAAATCGAGGCGACGCTGGCGCAGCACCCGGCGGTGAAGGACGCCGCCGTGGCCGCCCACGATGACGGCCGAGGCGGGAAACGCCTCTGCGCCTACATCGTCATCGCCGACGGTGCGCCGGCGCCGTCGGCCGCAGATCTGCGCGGCTACCTCGGCGGCAAACTCCCGGAGTACATGGTGCCGGCCGCGTTCGTGCCGTTGCCGGCGCTGCCCATCTCCTCGAACGGCAAGGTCGATCGCAAGTCGCTGCCGGTCCCGGAGAGCGGCCGCGGCGAACTGGCCGTCGAGTATGTCGCTCCGGAAACCGAAACCGAGACTCGACTTGCCGGCCTGTGGCGCGACGTGCTCCGGGTCGAGCAGGTCGGGCGGCGAGACAGCTTTTTCGAACTCGGCGGGCATTCGCTGCTGGCAACTCAGGTGCTCGCGCGCGTCCGTGCGGAGTTCGAAGTCGAATTGCCCTTGCGCCGGCTGTTCGAGTCGCCGGTGCTGGCCGATTTCGCAGCCGTCATCGACGCAGCCGACCGCGCTCGCCACGGCCCGGCCCTGGAGCGCCGCACGTCGGACGGCGCCGCCCCGCTCTCGTTCGCCCAGCAACGCCTCTGGTTCCTCGATCAACTCGAGCCCGGGAATCCGGTATATCACGTCTCGGCCGCGATCCGGCTGGAGGGCGCGCTCGACCGCGCGGTCTGGGAACGCTGCTTGCGGGAGATCGGCGCCCGGCATGAGATTCTGCGGACGACATTTCCGATGGTCGACGGCCAGCCGCGAGCCGAGGTCGCGCCCACGGCTGATTTCACCGTGCGCGACGTCGACTTGAGCGGCCACGCGCCGGCGGAGCGCGATCGACTTGTACAGCAAGAGGCGCTTTACGAATACCGCCGGCCCTTCGACCTGGCCCGTGGACCGCTTTTCCGCATTGCCCTGCTGAAGCTCGCCAACACGGAGCACGTGGTGCTGCTCACGATGCACCACATCATCGCCGACGGCGGGTCGGTGCGCGTGCTGCTGACGGAACTGGCGGCGCTGTACACGCGGCTATCGGCCGGGCTGCCCTCCCCGCTGCCGCCGCTGCCGATTCAATATGCCGATTTCGCCCGCTGGCAGCAGCAATGGCTGGACGGCGGCGAGATGGAACGGCAACTCGCCTACTGGCGGTCGCGGCTCGCCGGGGCCCCGCACGTGCTCGATTGGCCGACCGACCGCCCCCGCCCGCCGATCCAGACTTCGCGCGGCGCCACCGAAACCCGTGACCTGCCGCCCGAACTCGTCGACGCCATTCGCGGCGTCAGCCAGCGCGAGGGCGTCACGCCGTACATGACCGTCCTGGCCGCGTTTCAGGCCCTCTTGCACCGAACGACCGGTCAGAACGATATCCTGATCGGCACGCCCGTTTCCAACCGCAATCGAGTCGAAGTCGAAGGTCTGATCGGCTGTTTCGTCAACACGCTGGTGCTGCGGAGCGACGTGGCCGGCGACCCGCGGTTCCGCGAGATCCTGGCGCGGACCCGCGAGGACGTGATGCAGGCCCTGGCCCACCAGGAGTTGCCATTCGAAATGCTCGTGGAAGACCTGGAACTGCGGCGCGATCCGAGCCGCACGCCGCTGTTCCAGGTCATGTTCGCCTGGCAAACCGTGCCGGCCGCGGTCCGATTGCCGAGCCTCCGGCTTGAGACCGTACCCATCGATCACGGAACGGCCATGTTCGATCTGACGCTCGTGGTCAGCGACGGCGATGATCGCATCACGGTCGCCGCCGAGTACAACACGGACCTTTATGACCAAGCCACGATTCAGCGCTGGCTCCGGCATTTTGGAATGATGATGGAGCACCTGACGCGGCAGCCGGACGACTCGATCTACTCCCCGACCCTGATGGACGATGCGGAACGGCAGACCGTCGTCGTGGAGTGGAACGCGACACACCGGCCGCTGCCTCCAGTCGGCAGCGTGCTCGAACTGATCGGCGATCAATCGGCTCGGCGGGGCGACGCCATTGCCGTGGAGGACTCCGCGGGCCGTCGGCTCACGTACGCCGAACTCGACGCGAAGGCGACGGCGCTCGCCGCCCGAATCGCGCAATCGGGTTGCGGTCGTGGAGATTTCATCGGCCTGAGCGCCGAGCGATCACTGGAGACGATGATCAGCTTGCTGGCGATTCTGAAAGCCGGCGCCGCCTATGTGCCGCTTGATCCCGCCCTGCCGGCCGAGCGCTGGCGCTACCTCGTCGCCGATTCCGGCGTGCGGTACATCCTGACGGACGGCGAGCTGCGCGATCTCCAAACGGAAGAATCAGAAAGCGACAGTGCGAAACTCGCCACTCGAAGTCCGCAAGTCGAGATTCAGACAGTGCCGCCGGCCGGCGACGACCCGGCATACGTCATTTACACCTCCGGCTCCGCGGGCGTTCCGAAGGGCGTCGTCGTCACCCATCGGAACCTGCTGAATCTCTGCGTCGGAGTCGGCGAGCGGTATTCGTTGAATGCGAATGATCGAGTCCTGCAATTCACGTCGCTGAGCTTCGACGTCGCGGTCGAGGAGATTTTCCCGACGTGGGCCGCCGGCGGAACTGTCGTGCTGCGACCGGCCGGCCCGGTCAGCGGCTTGGAGTTACTGCGCTTTGTGGAGGAGCGGCGGCTCAGCGTGCTGCAATTGCCAACGGCGTACTGGCATGCGGCGACCGCGGACCTGGCGACCAACTCGCAGCCGATCCCGGCGTCGCTGCGGCTGGTGGTCGTCGGCGGCGAAGCGGCGCGAGCCGACTGCGCCGCCACCTGGCGGCGCCTCGGCGGCGATCGCGTTCGCTGGATCAACGCCTATGGCCCGACCGAAGCCTCGGTCACGGCGCTCACCTATGAGCCGCTGGTCGACGAGCCGCTGGCGCGCGCCCGCGTCCCGATCGGCCGTCCGCTCGCCAACGTCCGCGCCTATGTCCTCGATCCGCGCGGCCAGCCGTGCCCGATCGGCATCCCCGGCGAACTGTATCTGGCCGGCGAAGGCGTCGCGGCCGGTTACCTGGGCCGCCCCGATCTCACCGCCGAACGCTTCGGCCCCGATCCGTTCGTTCCCGGCTCCCGCATGTTCCGCACCGGCGACCGGGCGCGCTGGCGCCCCGACGGACAGATCGAATTCCTCGGACGATTCGATGATCAGGTCAAGGTCCGCGGCTTCCGGATTGAGCCGGGAGAAATTGAATCGGCGCTGATGGCCCATCCGAACGTGAGCGCCGCGGCGGTTCTCGCTCAGCCCGAAGAGTCCGGCCAACTGCGACTCGTGGCATTCGTGGCCGGCGACGAGCCGCCGGAATCCACCGAGTTGGTCGCTCACCTGCGCGGCCGATTGCCGGAATGGATGATCCCGACCGCGTTCGTGGCGATGCGCGAACTGCCGCGCACGCCGGGCGGCAAGGTCGATCGCCGCGCGCTCCCGCAACCGGCGTTCTCGACGGCCACCGCCGAGTTCGTCGAACCGCGAACTCCCACTGAACAGATGATGGCCGGCGTCTGGAGGCAGCTGTTCCACCAGGAGCGCATCGGCGTCGAGGACGACTTCTTCGACCTCGGCGGGCATTCGCTCCTGGCCGTGCAACTCGCGTCGCGCCTGTCGCTGGTTCTCGACCGCGAAATCCCCGTCAAGGCGATCATCCTGTATCCGACGATCGCCGCGCTGGCGGCGGCGTTCGACGCAGATCGAATCGATCTGTTGTCCGCCGCGCCGGATCTCGGCGTGGGCGGAACGATCGGCGGCGGGCTGAGTCGGCTGGGCGCGGCGGTCACGATCGAGCGACGGCCGCTGCTCGACCTCGCCGCCAACAACGAACTCGCTCCGGTGCACGCTGCGGCGATCGGCTACCTGCCCGCCGCCCTGGCTCACTTCACCGGCGTCGGCGAACGGGAAATCGTGGAACGCTGGTGCCGCGGCCGGCCGGTCGTCAGCGGCATCTTCGAATCGGACCTCGGCCGGATCGCCACGATCCTGATCCCGCGCTTCGACACCCGGCTGTACGACGATCCGGCGGACCTGATCAGCGTCCTGGGCGACGCGCTCGGTGTCGCGCGGAGCCTCGGCGCGGAAACCGTGTCGCTCACGGGACTCCTGCCGTCGGCGACCGATTACGGGCGGTCGCTGGCTGCTGCCTCGCCCGACGACGGCTCTTGGCCGCGCGTCACCACCGGCCACGCCACCACGACCGCCGCGGTGATCCTGTCGATCCGGCGTCTCCTCGCCGAAGCCGGACGCAACCTCGCCGACGAGCGCGTGGCGTTCATCGGTCTGGGATCAATCGGAGCCGCCGCGGCCCGGCTCATGGTGTCCGTGCTGCCGCACCCTGCGGAAATCCGGCTCTGCGATCTGTTCAGCAAGCGGTCGGTGCTCGAACAGTTGGAGCGCGATTTGCGCGCCGCCGGTTACAGCGGGCCGATCCGGATCAGCGAATCGCGCGGCCGAGTTCCTGAAGACGTCTACGATGCGACGCTGCTCGTCGGCGCCACGAACGTATCCAACGTCGTGGACGTCGATCGCCTGCGGCCGGGCACGCTCCTGGTGGACGATTCAGCGCCGCACTGTTTCCGCGTCGATCGGGCCGTCCGCCGTCTCCAGCAGCGCGGCGACATCCTGTTCACGGAAGGCGGCACACTGTGGGCGTCCAAGCCGCTGCACCAGATCGTGCATCTGCCGGAAGAACTCGAGCCGCTGGCCCGCGTGCTGCCGCAGGACATTCTTCCGGTGCACGACGCTCGGCAGATCACGGGCTGCATCCTGTCGAGTCTGCTGGCCACTCGGTTTGATTCGCTGGGGCCGACGGTCGGCTTCGTGGAGCCGGCGGCGGCGGTGGCTCATTACCACACGCTGATCGACCTCGGCTTCGACGCCGCGGCGCCGCACTGCGATGGATTCCTGGTCGAGCCGCGGCTGATCGCGGAGTTCCGGAATCGGAGCGAGGCGGCGTCGGCGGCCCCGGCGCCGCCCGCGCCGGCGCCTGTTCGCGCCGGCGGAGTCGATTGGTTCGCCGAAGCGACGCTCGATCCGGCGATCACGCCCGGCGGATTGCCGCCGCCGAGCGACCGTCCGCCGGACACCATCCTGCTCACTGGAGCGACCGGCTTCCTCGGGGCTTTTCTGCTCGACGATCTGCTTCGGCAGACGTCCGCGCGAATCGTGTGCCTGGCTCGGGCACCCAGCGATGCCGAGGCTTTGGACCGCATTCGCCGAAATCTCGCGCAGTACAGCATTGAACTCGGCGACTCCGTAGACCGCGTGATTCCGTTGGCCGGCGACTTGGCGCGGCCGAAACTCGGGTTGACCGATGAACAGTTCGCGCGGCTCGCCGGCGACGTTGACGCGATTTATCACAACGGCGCGCAGGTCCATTTCCTGCACCCGTATGAAACGCTGAAGCCCGCCAACGTCCTCGGCACGATCGAAGTCTTGCGGCTGGCGACAACGACGCGGCTCAAGCCGGTGCAGTTCGTCTCGACGCTGTCGGTCATTGCCGGCATCGGCCAGGGCCGGGCGGCGCGCGAAGACGACCGCAACGACCGGCCGGATCTGCTCGAGAACGGCTACTGCCAGAGCAAATGGGTGGCCGAGCGGCTGGTCTGGGCGGCCCACGATCGCGGCGTGCCGGTGTCGATTGTGCGGCCGGGGCGAATCGTCTGGCACAGCCGATCCGGCGCGCTGAATCACGATGACGTGTTCACACGGGCGCTGCGTGCTTGCATCCAACTCGGCGCCGTGCCGGCGCTCGACGCCACGCTCGAAATGACGCCCGTCGATTTCGTCAGCGCAGCGACGGTGGCGATCGGGCTGAAGGGCAGCGCCCGCGGCCGAGCGTATCACCTCTTCAATCCGCAGTTTGTCCGGCTGCGGCGCCTCCTCGACTGGGTGCGGGCCGCGGGCTATCCGCTGGAGATTCTGCCGGCCGAGCAATGGCTGGCGCAGATCAACGAATCGGCGTCGGCGGACGCCCAGGACGCGCTCGCCGGTCTGTTGCCGCTGCTGGCCAATGGCGTGCCGTTCCTGGCCGACGCGGAATCCGGCGCGATTCCCGGTCCGAATCTCGACGACCGCAACACGCGGTTGGCGCTGGCGGACGTGGGGCTGGTCAGCCCGCCGATCGACGCCGCCACGGTGCGAGTCTATCTCGATCGACTCGTGGCGGAAGGACTGCTCTTCGCGCCAAGATCGCGCCCGGTGCCACCGCGCTCCATGCCGAAGAATGGCCGGCCGGCGCCTCGTCCGGATCCCTCGCGCACTCACGGAACCAAATGAACCTGCTCCTGTTCCTGATTCGGCGCTCGCGCGGCGTGGTCGCGCTAGCCGTCATCGCCGGTCTGATCGGCGGGCTGGCAAGCGCCGGCCTGATCGCCCTGGTGCAGATGGGGCTGGTGTCGCCGGCATCCGTCGATGGCGTCTGGATCGGCGCCTTCGCGGGCCTGTGCGTCATCGTGCTCGTCGCCAAGGTGCTGTCGCAATCGCTGTTGATCCGGCTGGCGCAGCAAGCCGTGTACGATCTTTATCTGCACCTGAGCCGGATGGTACTGGCCGCTCCGCTGCGCGGTCTGGAAGAATTCGGCCCGCACCGGATCCTCGCCCTGTTGACCGAGGATGTGCCGGCCATCGCGCAGGCGCTCCTTGGGCTGCCGGTCATGGCCATCAATCTGGCGGTCCTGATCTCGTGTCTGGGCTATGTCGGCTGGTTGTCGCCGAGCGTGCTTGGCGCCGTCGCGGTGTTCCTGATCCTGGGCGCGGCGAGCTACCACTTGGTCGTCGTGCGGGCGCTGCGGTATCTCATGCGGGCCCGGAACGAACAGGACGACCTGATGAAGCAGTTTCGCGGCCTGACGGACGGCGCGAAGGAACTCAAGTTGCACAGCGGACGCCGGGCGGCGTTCCTCGAACATCTTTTGGAACCCGCCTGCGCGCGGCATCGCGACGACACCACTCGCGGCATGACCATGTATGCCGCGGCGAGTACCTGGGGCCAATTGCTATTCTTCGTCGCCATCGGGCTACTGCTTGCCTTGGCGCCGCGCTGGCTGTCGGTCGAACCAGCGGTTCTGGCCGGCGCCGTGGTGACGACGCTCTTTGCGGCGTCGCCGCTCGAAGCGATCATGGGCTGGCTGCCGGCGCTGGGACAGGCGCGAGTCAGCTTCGCCAAGGTGAACGAGCTGAGCGCGTTGCCGGCCGAACCCGCGCCCTCTCCCGGCGGCGTCGCGCCGGATGCGGTCGTCGAACTCGCCGGTATCACGCACGCCTATCAGCGCGAGGGCGAAGATGGCGGCTTCACGCTCGGTCCCATCGATCTCGTCCTCCAGCCCGGCGAAATCGTCTTCCTCGTCGGCGGGAATGGCAGCGGCAAGACCACGCTGGCGAAGGTCCTCGTCGGACTCTACGCGCCCGAGAGCGGGATGATCCGCCTCAACGGCCGCCGCATCACCGACGCCGATCGAGAGACGTACCGCCAGCATTTCGCCGCTGTGTTCAACGATTTCTACCTGTTCGACGGCCTGATCGGCCTCGGGCGGAGCAATCTCGATGCCGAGGCGGCGGAGTACCTGCGATTGTTGCGCCTGCATCACAAGGTCGCCGTGCGCCACGGCGCGTTTTCGAGCACGGCCCTGTCGCAGGGTCAGCGAAAGCGGCTGGCGCTATTGACGGCGTATCTGGAGGATCGGCCGGTTTATGTGTTCGACGAATGGGCCGCGGATCAAGACCCGCTCTTCAAGGAAATCTTCTATACGCAGCTGCTTCCCGAGCTGCGCGCTCGCAACAAGGCGGTGTTGGTGATCAGTCACGACGATCGCTACTTTGATCAGGCGGATCGCGTCGTGCGGCTCGATTACGGTCGGTTGGCGGTGACTGACGATGTCCCCTGCTCCGTGGCTTGAGCGCTGGCTGCCCTACCGCCGGCCGTTGGCGTCGCCGCGGCTGCGACTGATCGCCCTGCCCTATGCCGGCGGCGGGGCTGCGGTGTTTCGCCAGTGGCCGGAGCATCTGCCGGCCGACGTCGAACTCTGCGCCGTGCAGTTGCCGGGCCGCGAGACGCGCTTTCGGGAACTGGCGTTCGTTCGTCTGGAAGAACTGGTGCGCGAGGCCGCCACGGCGCTCGCGCCGTTATTGGATCGTCCGGTGGCCCTGTTCGGGTACAGCATGGGAGCGCTGGCGGCGTTTGAGTTGGCGCGGGAATGGCGGCGGCGCGGCCTGCCCGCGCCGGCGCTGCTCTGCGCCGCGGCTCACGCCGCGCCGCACCGTCCGCCGCGCGGCCGGGCGCTGCACGCGCTGCCCGACGCCGAGTTCCGCGCCGAACTCCGCCGACTCGAAGGCACGCCCACTGAAATCCTCGACAACGATGAGTTGCTCCAGGCTTTCTTGCCGACGCTGCGCGCCGACTTCGCCGTCTGCGAGAACTACGTCTGTCGCGATGAGCCGCCGCTCGACGTGCCGATCGCGGTCTGCGGCGGGTGGCACGACGCGCGCGCTGGTTTTGACGATCTCAACGCCTGGCGAATCCATACGGCTCGTGAGTTCAGCATTCGGCTGTTTCCCGGCGGGCACTTCTTTCTGAACTCCCAGCGCGGTGAATTGTTGAGCTTTCTGAACGAACAACTGACAGCGGCCCACCGCGAGAATGATCCCTGGACGCCGGCGGAATCACCGCCATCGCTCGGCGACGACGTGCACGTCTGGCTCATCGACCTGGACGACAAGGTGGGCGACTTTTGCCGGCTGGAACGGTCGCTGAGCGACGAGGAACTCCGCCGGGCCGAACGCTTGCAGTTCCCGAACGATCGCCGGCGATTTATCGTGGGTCGTGGCACACTGCGTGCGATTCTGGGCCGTTATCTGGGGTGTGAACCGGCCGCCATCCCGTTGTGGTATAATCCTCAGGGGAAGCCATCTTTGCCGCCGTCGTTGCCTGATTCCGGCGTCCAGTTCAATCTGGCGCATTCGGATCGTCTGGCATTGTTGGCCGTCACTCGTGGCCGGGCGGTCGGCGTCGATATTGAGCGGATGAAAGCGGAGGTCGAGTATCTCGAGCTGGCGGATCGCTACTTTTCACCGGCGGAATCCGCGGCGCTGCGATCGCGGCCGGCGGCGATGCAGCGAGTCGCCTTCTTCGCCGGCTGGACGCGCAAGGAAGCCTATCTGAAAGCGCACGGCGTGGGGTTGGCGCTGCCGATGGATCAGTTCAGCGTCAGCCTGCCGCCGGATGATCCGCCGCGGCTCGTGAGCACGGAGCACGATCCGAGCCAGCGCGATCGCTGGGAGCTTCTGGATTTGGCGCCGGCCGAAGGGTTCGCCGCAGCCGTCGCCATCGAGGGGCGCGGTCCGCGGGTCCAGCGTCTGCGTTGGGTAACGAACGAGTAAGATGACTGTCTCGCCGCGCTTCGAGGTCGCGGCCGGAACGCCAACTGATGAATTTCACCCTGGCCACGCTCTGGCACGAACGCAACCGGTTCCTTCCCGGCGTGCTGGCCGTTGCCTTTTCCGCGCTCTTGATCGCCGTTCAGTTCGGCGTCCTGATGGGCTTGCTGTCGCTCACGTCGATTCCCGTCGATCTGGCTTCGGCCGACTTGTGGATCGGCTATCCCGGCGTCTTGAGCGTCGATCTTGCTCGGCCGATCCCGGAACGCTGGGTGTCGCGCGTCAAGTCGCAGCCGGAAATCGACCGCGTGGAGAAGTATCACATTGCCTTGCTGATGCTCGACAAAGCCGGCGGGAAGTCCAATACCTGCACCGTCGTCGGCTTCCGGCTCGACGACGACAGCCTCGGCGCCATCCGCGAATTGACGCCGGAGCAACGGTCGGCCCTGTCCGAGCCGCGCTCGGTCATTATCGACGCTTCGGACCTGGAGCGCTTCGGCTTTCAGGGGATCGGCGACGTGGCGGAGGTCATCGGCGGTCACCAGATTCGGCTTGTTGGATTGGTGCACAACGTCAAGAGCCTGGCCGCGCCCTATCTGTTCTGCTCGGTCGAGACCGCCGAATCGCTGATCGACTTCGTGAAGCCCGATCAGACTTTTTACCTTCTGGCCCGCTGCCGCAATCCGGACGACGCGCCGAAAGTGGCGGCTCGGCTCCGGCGCGAGTATCCCGACATGAGCGCCTTCACGAAGGCGGAATTCTCCACGCGCAGCCGGTGGTACTGGCTGGTGGCGACCAAGAGCGGCATCGCGATCGGCGGCAGCGCGATTCTCGGCTTGATCGTCGGCGTGGTGGTGACGAGCCAGACGTTGTACGCGGCGACGGCGGCGTCGCTGCGCGAATATGCGATGCTCCGCGCGCTGGGAATTCCGCGCTGGCGGATCGGCGGCGCGGTCGTCGCCCAGGCGCTCTGGATCGGCGGGATCGGCATCGCCATCGCGCTGCCCACTGCGTGGGGCATGGCCACGGTCGTCGAGCACCTGGGCGCCCGCGCGCTGCTGCCGCCGTGGCTCCTGGCGGCCGCCGCCGTCGTGACCATGCTCATGGCCGTCGCCTCCGGGCTGCTGGCCTTGCGGTCGTTGCGGTTGATGGAACCCGTGCAATTGCTGAGGTAACGGCATGTCGGAACCGATGCAGACCCATTCGCGCCGCTGGTGGCTGATCGCCTTGGCGCTGTTGGTCGTCAGCATTGCCGGCTTTGGGCAGTTCATGAGCTTTTCGCTGCGCGGCCAGAACCTGGACAGCGCGGCGGATCGCGGCGGGCGGCGCCACGTCGTCTGCTTCGGCTACGTCGACCTGGAACACGGCGTGACGCGGCTGCACCCGACGCAACCCGGGCGCGTCGCCGAAATCCTGGCCCGCGAAGGCGACGTCGTGCCCGCCGGGACGCCGCTGCTGCGGCTGGTGGACGATCTGCCGCGCGCCCGCGCCGAGCAGGCCCTGCTGGCGCTCGAATCGGCCCGCGCCGATCTGGCCGACGCCCGCATCAAGCTCCCCCAGCGCCATCAACTCGAATTGCAGCGCCAGCGCAACGCCGTCACCCTTGCGCAGTTTCTCGTGGCCATGAAGCGCATCGCCTACGAACACAAGCGCGACCTGCAGGATCAGAAAGCGCTCGTTTCCAAGGCCGACGTCGCGCTGGCCAAGGAAGAACTCGAAACCGCCCACCTCCAGGTGCGCGATGAGGAAGACAAACTGAAACTGCTCGAACTGCACGATCCGGCGACCGAGATTCGGCGGCTGGAAGCGCAGGTCAAGGAGCGGGCGGCGCTGCACGATCAGGCGCTGGCCGATCTCGCGGAGTATACCCTCCGCGCGCCGCGGGCCGGCATGGTGCTCCGGATCGCCGCGGCCCTGGGCGACCCCGTCGGGCCGGCGTCGCGAACCTATGCGATCGAATTCGCGCCCGACGAGCCGCGGATTGTACGAGCCGAGGTCGAACAAGCGTTTGCGGCCCAGGTCGCGCCGGGTCTCGCGGTTTCCCTCGAGGACGGCGCCAACGCCGGCGGCTCGTGGACCGGCCGGATCGTCCGCGTCAGCGATTGGTTCACCCGCAAGCGCAACATCCTGCAAGAACCCGATCAGTTCAACGACGTGCGGACCCTGGAGTGCGTCATCGCGCTCGATCCCGATCAGCGGCCCCTGCGCATCAACCAGCGGGTGCTCGTCACCATTCACCTGTCCCGCCCGTAGTCGCGGCGAATCTCAATGGATGGAGCCATGGCGCGAATCCGAATCCCCGGTTTCATTGTGCTGGCGGCTGCCATCGGCGTGGCCATCGTGCAATTGCTGCCAATCGATCCCGGTGTGCGGTTCTTCACGAGCTTTTCCATCACCGGGCTAGGCGTCATTGCGTTGGCGCTGTGGCTTTTGGTGTTTTCGGGCTGGCGCTGGTCGGCCCGCCTGGGCGTGCTGGCCGGGACGGCGGCGATCGCGGCCGGACTCGTCTGGGCCTTCGAACTCGAGATCGAGTTCGACGGCGAAATGAACCCGATGTTCCACGCGGGCCGGCGCAGCCTGTTCCGCCAGGCGCTGGACCAGCACCGAAGCGGTCGTCCGCGCGCGGCGTCGGCCGCGGTACCGGACGCCACCGACGACGATTTTCCCGAGTATCGCCACCGGCGCCGCGACGGCGTGCTGCCCCATGTGCGTTGGCTCACCGACTGGGACGCGCATCCGCCGAAGCCGGTCTGGCGACAGCCCTGCGGCGGAGGGTTCGCCGGGTTCGCCGTGGTCGGGCCGCTCGCCGTCACCATCGAGCAGCGCGGCGACAATGAAGCCGTGACCGCCTACGACGTGGAAACCGGCCAGGAGCGCTGGGTCCACGAATACCCCGCGCACTTCCGCGAGCCGCTCGGCGGTAACGGCCCGCGGGCCACGCCCACGATCGCCGACGGCACCGTCTATTCGGTCGGCGCCGCCGGGCATTTCGTCTCCCTCGACGCCGCCACCGGCACGCTCCGTTGGCAGATCGAGCTGCTGGCCGACAACGCCAACCTGACCTGGGGACAATGCGGTTCTCCGCTCGTCATCGGCGAATCGGTCATCGTCACGCCGGGGGCCCAGACGCCGGCGGCCGCGGGCCGAGCCGTTCGCGCCTACGACCGCGCCACCGGCCGATTGATCTGGGCGTCCGGCAGCCGCAAAGCCGGGTACTCGTCGCCGCAACTCTCCACTCTCTGCGGTGTGACGCAGATCGTGCTGCTCGATGGCCAAGCCGTCGCGGGATACGACCCTGAAACCGGCGCGGAACTGTGGAGTTACGACTGGCCGACGTACCAAGACATCAACGTCGCGCAGCCGCTGGTGCTCGACGGCGACCGCGTGTTCGTGTCGTCGGGCTACGGCCACGGCGGCGCGATGCTGCAAGTCTCTCGCGCCGACGGGAAGTGGAAGGTCGAGCCGCTCTGGTCCAACACGAATCTGCGCTGCAAGTTCTCCAGCCCGGTCTTTCGAGACGGCTATATCTACGGCCTCGACGAGGCGCATCTCGTGTGCCTCGATGCGGCCAGCGGCGCTCGTAAATGGAAAGGCGACCGCTACGGCTTCGGGCAGATTCTGCTCGCCGGCGACGCGGTGCTGGTCGGCGCCGAGAACGGGCGGCTTGCGCTCGTGGCGGCGACGCCGGAGCGGTTTCGGGAGATCGCCGTGATCCGCGCCTTGTCCGGCGATAAGAACTGGAACCACTTGGCGGTGTCCCGCGGCCGAGCGTTCCTTCGCAATCACTTCGAGATGGCGTGCTACCAACTGCCGATGCCGGACTGACGCTCGAGCGGATCGCCATTGTCAGGGGACGAGCCGCGCCCCTTGCGGGCTGGGCAGCACTTCCCACGGTTTCAGCTTCGGCGTCTGGGCGTACGGGTTATAGAGCGGATCGCCGACAAGCACCATCATCCAACTGGTGAGCAGCAGCGAGCGCGAATAGGTTTCCACCAGGGTGTACTCGCCCGTGACCAAGAAGCCAAAAAACTCCTCGGGCTTGGGGAAGGCGATGGTGTACGGTTCGGCGACAGGTCCGAGCGTGGCCGCGGCGCCGTCGAGCAGCAGGTTGCCGGCCCATTGTCGGCCTGGTCTACGGAGAGAGACAGCCTCGAAGCTCGCCAAGTGCCACGCGACCGCGCCAGTCACAAAGCGACAGCACTCCCGGTAATTCTGCACTGAATACCAGCCGCCGTACAGAGCGCACTCCGTGCACGAGCCGATCGGAAACAGTTCTTCGTGATTGTCGAGAATCACGTCCATTTTGCCGCGGTCAGCCAGGAGGATTGCGGCTTCGCGGAACGATTCGTCGTAGCCGCCATAGCCGGTTCCGGCGCGATCCTTTTCCGGTTCGTAGGCGATGCCGCGCGCATCGAAATAGACCTTGCCCTTCAGGCCGCCCTTCTGCTCCACGGCGATGGCGTCGTCCACGAGCCGCTTGGCCACGCCGGGGCTGGGACCGTCGAGCCGGCAGGTCATCATCACCTTTGGCACGCCATTGCGAGCGCGATCCGGAACCTGCCAATACAGCGGATTGAGAATCCATTGCGCCAGCGGGTAGTTGTCCCACCAGAGCAGCATGAGTTCGCTGTCCACGCTGGCCTGGCTTTCGACATGCATCAGTTTTTTCTGCCGGGATTCGAGTTCGCGGAGTTTCTGTTGCGCGGCCTGCTGCTCGGATTGTTTCGCTGGGATGGAATCGGCGAGCGGGGACTGCGGATCGCGCCGCACCTCGCTTTCGAGGACGCGGATCGCCTGCAGCAGCTTGTCGTGCACCGCATGGGCGTCGTCGATTTCCACCTTGAGCTTGGCGAGTTCTTCTCGCTCCTTGGGCGTCGGCGGTTGCGGGCCGACGCGCAGCGGCACGCCGTAGATCAGGAGCAGTACCTTCGGTTCCGGGCGCCGATCCTTCAGCGCCGCACGCAGCGGCTCGACGATCTTTTTCTGATAATCCTCACGGCTGATGTCGTCATCGACGGGGAGATCCAGTTCGACTTGATTGGACGCTGGCACCTTCCGCATCTTGCGGTAGTGCGCGGCCACGTCGAGCGACGCGGGCAGATTGCGGTTGACGACGAGGATGATATCGCGGGGTTCCAGCGCACGCGCCGGCACAGGCGCGGCGACCGCCACGATCGCCGCAACGAGCAATCCACGCATGAACCCCGCCCCTCCGCGGCCGGACGGACCCCTCAGACGCCATTGTACCAGGCGCCCGGCAGGTCGCAAAAGCCGCCGGGAGCGGCGAATCGCAGGCTTGTTACTCGGCTCGTCGCCGTCGCCGGAGGGCGACGCCGACCAACGCCACGCCACACAATGCCAGCGAACCCGGTTCGGGAACCACGATGGTGATCAGGTCGCCGTTGTTGAGCGGACCCTGGCCGCCCGTGCCGAAGAAGAATTGCAGCACCCGGCCATTCGTGTCGCCGTTCGCGTCGCGCATGCCGATCGTGCTGCTGCCGCCGTTGGCCTGCCCGGTCGGGCCCGACACGTTGTTGTAAACGTAGAAGATCGAGCCGTCGTCCTGGAGAATGGTCTGGAACGTGGCCAAGTTCGTCGGTCCGCCGTTGAAGTATCCCACTCCGTTCCACTCGACGACGAACTGCTGACGCCCGCCCGAGTTGCGCGTCAGCGTCAGCAAAGCGCCGGTATTGGGCGCATCGAAAAAGATCAAGTCGTCCCAGTACGGACACAAAAGCGGATTGTTGCGCACGTTGGCCGAGGCGCTCGCCATCGCTCCAGTGAGCGGCAGATTGGTGAAATCGGTGGCCTGGTTCGGACCCAGGAGCAGAAAGCCATTCGTGCAGACGGAGACCTGATTATAGTTGTTACCATAGGCGCTGAACGTGAAGGGCAAATTGACGGTGAACGCCCGATCGTCCGCGGGCAGCGTGGTCGTGAGGTTCTGCACACCCGGCGCACCGGCAATGGTCTGAAACGCCGATGGATTGTTGGTCCGGGTCAGGATGTAGCCAAAGGAATCCGGGCCGATCGTTTGCGCCGGCGCGACGGCCGGCGCCATTAGGACCGCGATGATAGCCCAACCGCAGCGTTTCATGGTGCAGCTCCGAATCGAATGATGAGATAAGAGTACGGTCGACGGCGCCCGGACCTGACGGGCGAATCGGCCGCCGGCCGAATGCAAGCCGGCTTTCAGCCTAGTCATCAACGAGTCGAGCCGCAACCAAAAATCGAGGAAAATCGCGGCTCCAATGACCTCAGCTGGTTCGACGTTAAGCGGGTGAAGCCGGCGGCTGCCGCCAGCGCGCCGTCTGCCGCTTCAGCGACGCGAGAAAGTGGTCCGCCAGCGGCGTCGCGAGACGGTGGCGGTGGCGAAACACCGCCAGGGTTCGCAGCGGTTGCTCCGGAGCCAGCCGCCGGTATACGATCGCGCCGGAGCGATCGGCTCGCCGCGCCATGTCCGGCAACAGCGAGACGCCCTGGTTCATGGCGATCAAGGCTTGCACGGTTCCGATCTGGGCGCTGCGGCACGCAATGAACGGTTGACATTCGTTGACCCGGCAGAAACTCAGGATCTGGTCCCCGAGACAGTGCATGTCGTTGAGCAGGATAAATCGTTCCTGAGCCAGATGTTGGATCGTGAGGCGCGATCGGCGGGCCAAGGCATGGCGCGGCGGGAGCGCAGCCAAGAGCGGTTCGGAGCCCAGCGCCTCCATGGTCAGCCGATCATCCGCGATCGGCGCCGCGGCGATGGCAAGGTCGAGTTCACCATCGGTCAGCGCCTGCACGAGATTGGCCGTCACGTCTTCTCGGATCGCGAGTTCGCAATCGGGCCAGCGCGCGGTGAACGCCTGCAACGTCCGCGGGAGCAAATACGGCGCCACCGTCGGGATGGCGCCGATGGCCAGCCGGCCGCCGCCGATCTCCTCGCCGGACCGCAGGCGGCGTTCGACCTCCTCGGCCGTGGACACGATTCGCTCGGCGTGATCGAGCAGCGCTCGCCCGGCGTCGGTGAGCACGACGCGCCGGCCGAGGCGATGAAATAAGCGGTGCCCCAGCCGCGATTCGAGTTTCTGAATCTGCTGGCTCAGCGAGGGTTGAGCGACGTGGCAGCGGACGGCGGCGCGGCTGAAGGTGCCGGCTCGCGCCGCCGCCACGAAATACCGCAACTGGTGCATCTCCATAGACATTTCCTATGAGTCAAATAGGAATAAATTAGTTTACTTATAGCACAACCTCTCGTAATGATAGTCCTCGCGGGTGCGGCAACGGCCGCGCGCCGCCCCCCGCCGCTGATCTCGCCTCGTTCGAACCGGAAGGAGGACGCCATGAGTCGCACGCCGAGATTGATCAGTCTGTTCGCAGCCGCCGTCCTGGCGGCCGGCGCCTGCTCGTTGGACGCCGCGGACGCCGATTTCCAGTCGCTCGTCCAGCGCATGCAGAGCGAAAAGCCGCGCTTCGCCGAGCGCCAGCAGAAAATGCTCGCCGAACGCTACGACCTCGCCGACCGCCCGGCGCCCGGCGTGACCATGACCCGCGGCAAACCGGTGCAGGGCGGCGTCCGCGTCAAGCTGCCCGCGGGCGTGACCTGGGAGAAGCTCGCCGCCATGACGCCGGAGGAGATCAAAAATCAGAACCTCTGGCCGGCCGGCTTTTACCCGCTGCCGCACCCCCATCACGAGAACGGCGGCATGATTTTCCCCAAGTTCCTCATCGATGAAACCAAGCGCCAGACCGATCGCGACTTGACCCGTTTCGATCTCGATTTCGATCTGCCCGATCACGTGCTCCCGGAGTTCCCCGCGCCGATCTTTCTCACCACCCGGCCGGACCTCGGCGACGTCTCCAAGGGGCAGTTGGTCACGCTGGCCAATTTCAACGAGTTGTTCCGGGACATTCTCAATCCGAAGCAATTGGAAGGATTGCGGCTCCTGGTCACGCCATTTCCCCAGCAGCAGTTCAACGCCACGGAGGATCGCAAGAGTCTGAAGGCCCATCTCGGCGTCGCCTGCTTCGATTGCCACGCCAACGGGCACACGACAGCCGCGACGCACACCGTCGGCGACATTCGACCCGACTCCCACCGTCATCGCATCGACACGCCGACGCTGCGGGGCGTCAACGTGCAGCGGCTGTTCGGATCGCAGCGAGCCTTGAAGAGCATCGAGGATTTCACGGAGTTCGAGCAGCGCGCCGCGTATTTCGACGGCGACCCGACGCTGGCCACCAAAAAGGGCGTCAATCCGCTCGAGCGCGGCAGCCAAGTGCACTTCATGGCCGAGTTTCAGGACATCCTCGATTTCCCGCCCGCGCCGAAGCTCAACATCATGGGCAAGCTGAACCCCGCGCTGGCGACGCCGGCCGAGCTTCGCGGCCAGGAACTGTTCTTCGGCAAGGCCCAGTGCTCCGTGTGCCACCCGGCTCCGTATTACACGGACAACCTCATGCACAATCTGCACACCGAGCGGTTCTACAAGGAGAAGCTGATCAACGGTCGGATGGCGTCGGCCGACGGGCCGATCAAGACGTTCCCGCTGCGCGGCATCAAGGATTCGCCGCCGTACCTGCACGACGACCGCCTGATGACGCTCGACGACACCGTCGAGTTCTTCAACCTTGTTCTGGGGTTGAAGTTGACCAGCGAGGAGAAGGCGGATCTGGTTGCGTTCCTGCGCTGTCTGTAAACCGAGAGGAGCGGCTGGCCGCCCGGGTGGTCCGGGCGGCCGACGCTCTTCCGGCGGAGTGCCTCGGACATGAGCGATGGAGCGGCTCGGTGGCCGGCGCTCTCGGCCTTGCAGCGGCGCGTGCTCGGCGTTCTGATCGAAAAGCAGAAGACGTCGCCGGACGTCTACCCGATGTCGGTCAATGCGCTGGTCGCCGCCGCGAACCAGAAATCCAACCGCGACCCGGTCATGACCGTGGACGACGCGGCCATCGAAGAGACGCTCCAGGAATTGCTGCCGCTCGATCTCGTCGTTCGCGTCGATACCGGCCGCGTTGAGAAGTGGCGGCATCGCGGCTACGAACGCTGGCCGGTCGATAAGAACTCGATTGCCGTGTTGGCGGAGTTGTTTCTCCGCGGCCCGCAGACCGAAGGCGCCTTGCGAGCGCATGTCAGTCGGATGGAGCCGATCCCCGATCTGCCGGCGTTGCACGCCGTCGTTGCTCCGATGGTGGAATCCGGCCTGGCCGTCTGGCTGTCACCGGAAGGCCGGCGCGGAGCGTTGCTGACACATGGATTTCACGCGGCCGAGGAACTGGAGCGGCTGCGATCGGGCGCCGCCGCGCCGCCGGTGGAAGCGCCGGTCGCCGCGAGCGGCCACCTCGATGATCTCCGATCCGAACTCGCCGAGCTTCGACGCCAAGTTGAAGAATTGCAAGCCGTTGTGGCTCGACTGGCGGCGGAAAGACCGGCGTCCGGCCCAGCGCAGTAACCGTCTTGCGTCCGCTCGAATCCGTCGCTATGGTCCGCGATTCGCTGGCGGTGCGGACCCGCGCCGCCACTTCTTTGCGGAGGACCATCCTTGTTCCCGCGCCGGATGCCGCGCTCCAGTTCGCAGTCGAGTTTCACGGACAGCGAGCGCAACTTGATCCTGGCGGCCGAAACGCTTCGCCATAGCGAGGGGCCGGCCAAGACACCGAGCCACGAGAAACCCGAGGAGCGCATCTCGATTTTCTGGCGGCTTTTCGGCGGGACCGTCCTGAGCATCTGCGCTCTGGTCATGATCAACGCGTACCAGTCGCTGGCGAGCAACATTCACGACGTGCGCGGCGACCTGAGCCGGCTCCGCGACGCCGCCGGCGAATTCATCCGCAAAGACGACTTCAACAACCGCACCATGACCCTTTGGACGACCTTGCGCGATCTGCAGAACATGCAAGGGCCGGTCTCCGTGCTGACGAACAAACTCGCCGCGCTCGAGCAACAGGCCAGCGCCTGGGAACGTGATCACAAAGAAGTCGTGAACCTTGCGGCCGCCATCGCCACCCTGCGCGAAAAGGACGCGCTGCTCGACAAGCTCGTCAAAGAAGCCGAGACCGAGCGTCGGGACCTGGCCCGGGAAGTGCAGGCGTTGCGCGAGCGGCTCGCCAAGCTCGAAGGCCAAGCCGAGAAAAAACCGCCGGCGCCTTGATCGGCGGTTACCGATCCTCGTCGTGGTCCAATTCCGGCGACAGGCAGATCACTCGGAACCCGACGCTGGCGTTGCGCTCATCGGGAGCAAACCGGTCGCAGCGGAATGCCGCCATGCAATCTTCGGCCGGTGAGTTGTACGCGCCGCCCCGAGCGACGCGGCGGGTGCCGCGGGCCGGCCCCGGCGGGTCGTTGACCGGCGCTTCGCGGTAATAATCGAGCTTGTACCAGTCGGCGCACCACTCCCACAAATTGCCGTGCACGTCATAGAGTCCCCAGGCGTTCGGCGGGTAGGCGCTCGTCGGCGTGGTGCGATTGAGTCCGCTCGAGCGGAAATTGGCATGGGCCACACCGAGCGTCGCGCCGAACGCGAAGTTGCCGCGCGCGCCGGCTCGGCAGCAGTATTCCCATTCGGCCTCAGTCGGCAAGCGATACGTTCGACCGGCGCGGCGCTCGGCTTCGAACTGCGACAGCTTCTCGCAAAACTCGCGCGCTTCCTCCCAGGTCACGCTGTCCACCGGGCTGTGTTCGTCCCGCCAGAGCGACGGGTTGCGGCCCATGACCGATTGAAACTCAAATTGCGTCACCTCGCGCGTCAGGATGTAGAACGGCTTCGAAATGCGCACGATCCGCGGCTGCGCATCGGCCAGGAGCGGGTGGCCCATTTCGAAGGTTCCGGTCGGCGGCCGGACAAACGGCATTCCCAGGTAGTTCGTCAGCCGCGGCCGCGCGATCACGGCCGGTAAATCCGATTTCTGCTTTCCGCCGGGCTTCGGGCGGAAGAAGGAAAAATAGGTCGCGGCAACGATCGCCGCGACGAACACGATCGGCGTGAGCGAGGGCCAGGCGCGACGCCGAGTCGGCGGCGGAACCGCCGGCGCGACGCGCTCGGGCGCCGGCGCGATCACGCGCTCCAGCTCGGCTCGCAAATCACGAACCGACGCGAACCGTTCGCCCGGCGATTTCGCCATCGCCCGGCTGACGATCACCTCGCAGCGCAGCGGCAGCTCGACACGGCCGGCCCGGACGTTCGGCACCGGCGCCGACGCGTGAGCCGCCGCCAGCGCCTCCTCGTCCCCGGCGTCGGCAAACGGCGCGTGTCCCGACAAGAGCGCGAAGTAGGTGGCGCCGAGCGAGTAGATATCCGAAGCGGCCGTCGCCGGATTTCCGGCCACGACCTCGGGCGCGGTGTAGTCGAACGTCCGCGGCGGAATAAGCCCGCCGGAGAAATCCGCCACTTTGGCCGAGCCGTCGTCGCTCAGAAGCAGATTCGACGGTCGCACGTCGCCATGGACGATGCCTCGCGCATGGGCCGCTTCGAGCGCGCGGCAGGCTTCGATCAGCCGGCGGGTGGCCTCCTGCCAAGCCATTGGCCCTCGCGTTCGGACTAATCCCGCCAAGCAGCCGTGCGGCGCGAAGTCCATGACGAGATATGCGATGCCGTGGTCGAGCTCGACGCTGCGAGTCCGCAGTATCCCCGGATGACCCAACGCGTTCACCGCGTCCAGCAGATGCCGCAACTCGGACAGCCGATCGGGATTGAGAAACGATTCCGGCAGCCGCTTGATCGCCAGGCGCTCCTGCGTGGCGACGATCACGGCCTCGGCAACGGCGCCGTCGGAAGCGATGTTGGCCAGCCGATACGGGCCGACCACGGCACCCGGCGCGAATTCGTGTGGCGGCGACGTCGTCGGCATGACGATGCAGGCTCGGAGGGTGCGATGAACTCCGAGATATTCTAGAACGCGTCACGCATTACGGCTTTTTCCGATTCGCGCCCGTGATCTGGCGGATGGCTTCGCCGGCGATCCGGGCCATGCGCTTCTGCTCGTCCGACTTGGCGTCGCGCATGAGCGCGCGGAGGGCGGGCACGGCTTCGCGCGCCGGTTCGCCGATCAACCCCAGTCCCGTCGCCGCCGCCATCCGCACCGAATTGTCGGTATCCTCTTTCACAACCTTGATCAGCACTGGCACGACCTGTTTCGGTTCGTCGAGCTTGGCCAAAGCGTTGGCGACGGCGGCACGAACGGTCGGCGATGGATCGGCCAGCGCTTCGATCAACGGCTGCAACGCCGGCTTGGCCGCCGACACTTTGATCTGCGCCACCTTGCCGATGCCCTCGGCCGCGGCCTTTCGCGTCGCCGGCTCGGACGACTTCAAGTTGCGGATGTACCGATTGACTTCCTCATCCTTCGATTGTGCATGGGCCGCGGCGGCGAGGAAGAGCAATGAGATCGTGACCGAGCGAACTGGAATTGTCATGGCGAAATCTCCACGATCACGGCGGAGCACTTCAACTTCACTGACAGTATACAACCCGGCGGGCGAGGACGGGTTCCGATCCGGTTCGACGCAGGCGCTGTCGACAACCAGGCCCTACCCGCTTAACCACCCTCCCCGACTTCCCGCGTGAACGTGATGTAGTCCGTATTGATCGGCGATCCGCCGCTTCGGCCGATCATCCTGGCGATCTGTCCGCGGTGGTACGGCCCATGCGTTGCGACCTGCAAGAGAATGTCCTCAACGGTGGATTCAAACTCCTGGCCCTGGCTGGTGCGGTAGCGGATCGGCTCGTGGAGCCGCTCGTCGCTCAGTTGATTCAGCAACTGCCGGTAGCCGGTCTCGTTCTCCGCGGCGAGCGCGGCACACTCGTCGATTCCAAGCGTCGGCCAGACGGCGACACGCGGTTGGCGCTGCTGCAACCGGCTGAGCCAGACGTGTTCGGCGGCAAGCAGGTGAGCCAGTAGCGGCAGCGCCTCGATCTGCGCGGTCGGGGTCGCGCGCAGCGCCGCGAGGCAGCGCTGATCGGCCCAGAAGGTGTAGCGGAAGAGACGGTCGAAAAGTGTATTCAATTTCGTGATCTCGTCTTGTTCTGACTTGTTTGATTCAGCGGTCTCATCTGTTGTTTGGTCGCGCGAACGGCCAAGATTCAGGTTGCCAGGCGCGAGACATCGCCACGCTCCGATACGAGACATTGTCGAAGAATAAGCCTTCGGTTCCCGTGGGCAAATGGTCCGAACCGTGCACGCTGACCAATCACGCCGGTGATCCCGTGCCGTCCGTCGAAGGTCCGCCCGCCGCGGCCGGCGGAGCCTTGCGGCCATACACCAGGGCGTTGCACCACGGCACGATCAACCCCAGCGCGCCGAGCGAAAGAAATCCCGCTCCGAAGCCGAAGAGCATGCTCGTCATCATTCGCTCTTCCTGGGCCTCCCGGCTGGAACGCTCCAGCGAGCGCATCATTTGGCTCATGTCTCCCGATCGCCAGCCGGTTGACATCGATTGGCCCGCGACGACCAGTCCGACTCCGAGGGCCAGGGCCAGGACGCTGGCAAATTGCAGCAACGATCGCATGTCACACCTCTCGCCAAACGCAGGAATCAACAGCCAGCGCCATTGACCGGAACATCAATACGGCGGAGCCACTGTATGACGTAACTAAATCGATCCAAGATGGACTGCCGCGGGACTTCCGCTGACATGGTCGAGCGCTGACCGCGGAGTGTCACTCCATCATCACCGGAACTCACTGCCAAATAAGCTCGCCGGCGTCGAAGACCGGGCCATCGACACAGACGCGCTTGTAGTCCCAACCGTCGCCCGAGCGCACCTTCGTCACGCAACTGAAGCAGATGCCCAAGCCGCAGGCCATCGGCGTCTCCAGCGACACGTCGCAGGGCACGCTCCACTGCCGGGCTTTTTCGGCCAGCGCGAGCAGCATCGGCTCCGGGCCGCAGCCGATGAGGCGCTCGGGCCGGCGGTGCGTCTCGAGCAGTTGAATCACCGTGCCCGGGAAACCGAGCGAGCCGTCATCACTTGACAGATGCACTTGCGCGCCGGCGTTTTCGAAGTCCTCGACACCGGCCGCCAGATCAGCCGTGCGCACGCCGTAGAAGAGCCGCACGCTGTCGGCTTGCTTGCGAGCCGGCCGGCCGCCGTAACCGCGCGTGCCGAGCAGATCGCGGATCGCGGCGAGGAACGGCGTCTGCCCGATGCCGCCGGCGACCAGCGTCAGATCGCTCACGCCAGACACCGGGCGGAAGCCGTTGCCCAGCGGCCCCCACAAGTCCAAACGATCGCCCTCGCGCAAGCCCGCCAAGAGGCGCGTCAACTTGCCGACGACGAGATGCACGATGTCGATCCCCACCGGGTGGCCGTGGGCGTCGAGCACGGTGTCGTAGAGCGCGAACGGTCGGCCGAGCAGCGGATCGCTGCGCTCGGGCGCGCGGACCATGACGAACTGTCCGGGCCGAATCGCCGCCGCGATGTCCGGCGCGTAGACGCGGAACCGGTACGTATCCCGCGCCAAGCGGACGTTCTCGATCACTTCGCTGGTGCAATAGATCGGCGCTGTCATGGTGGAATCGCCGGCGGCGCGGCGCGCGGAGCGACGGCCTGCCGCAGCGCGTGCAGTTCCTGGCCGCTGAGCCTCCGCGCCTTGCCGCGCGGCAATCGATCGAGCTTGACCGGGCCGATGGCGACGCGCCGGAGCGTCAGCACCTTGTGGCCCAGCTTGGCCAGCATCCGGCGGATTTCGCGGTTCTTGCCTTCGTTGAGCACGATCCGCAGCCAGGTGCTGTCTTTCTGTTTCTTGAGCCGCTTGACGCGCTTTGCCTTCACTCGCCCATCGCTGGTAAAGACGCCGCGCAGCAGCCGCCGGCAATCCTCCGGCGTCGGATCGCCGAGCACCTGCACGAGGTACGTCTTCTCGACGCCATAGCGCGGGTGCATGAGCCTGTGCGCCAGGTCGCCGTCATTGGTCAGCAGCAGCAGCCCTTCGCTGGCCTCGTCGAGCCGGCCGACGGTGTAGACCCGCTGCTCGACGTGAGGGATGAGATCGATGGCTCGCGGCCGGCCGGCCGGATCGTAGTTCGTGCACAGCACGCCGCGCGGCTTGTGGAGCAGCCAGTACACGGCGCGCTCGGAGCGGATCGGTGTGCCGTCCACGGCGACCGTCGCTGTGTCGGGATCCACTTTGGTGCCAAGGTCGCGGACGACGGCGCCGTCGATGGTGACTCGGCCGGCGCGGATCAACTCATCGCACTGCCGGCGCGAGCCGACGCCGGCGTGCGCAAGCACCTTGTTCAACCGCTCCATGGGGGCATCTTAGGGCGCGAGCGGAACGGGAGGGCCGAGTCACCGCGGCTTTTCGGCGATGCGAAGCTGAGCGCGGGCGCGTTGCTCGGCCTGTTCCCGCGCGGTCTGCTCGGCCGGCGACGTGCCTGGCATCTGAGCCGCGGCGGCCAGTTGCTCGCGCGCCGTAGCCGGGTTGAGATCGTCCACCGCGATCGCCCGCTGCGTGAGCACAGTCACGACGTCGGATCGCACCTGGGCAAATCCACCGTCGACGAAATAGCGGACGATGCGCTCGGCCGAGTGCTTCTGCAACTCGCCGGACGGCCCGGAATGGCTGGCGGTCACGCGGCCTTCGGGGATGTGCAGGCGCAATTCACCGAAGCCGAGCCGGCCGATCATCGGCGCCCGGCCGGGCAGCACGCCCAGTTCGCCGTCGTACATCGGCAGGGCGACGAAATCGACGGCTTCGTCGAGCACGGCTCGTTCGGGAGTCACGACGACGCACTTCATTGGCCGCTTTCCATCTTCTTGGCCGCCGCGACCGCTTCCTCGATCGGCCCGACGTACATGAACGCCTGCTCGGGCAGCGAGTCGTGCTTGCCGTCGCAGATTTCCTCGAAGCTGCGGATCGTATCGGCCAGCGGCGTCACATTGCCAGGTTTGTTTGTGAACGCTTCGGCCACGATGAACGGTTGCGACAAGAAGCGCTCGATCCGGCGAGCGCGAGCCACGACCTGCTTGTCCTCTTCGCTCAATTCCTCGACGCCAAGAATGGCGATGATGTCCTGCAATTCGCGGTAGCGCTGGAGGATCTGCTGCACGCGGCGGGCGACGTTGAAATGCCGCTCGCCGACGACGCCGGGCTCGAGGATGCGGCTGTTGGAGGCCAGCGGGTCAATCGCCGGATAGATGCCGCGAGCCGCGATCGAACGCTCGAGGTAAATGAACGCGTCGAGGTGCTGGAACGTGTTCGCCGGCGCCGGGTCGGTCGGATCGTCCGCCGGCACGTACACCGCCTGCACGGACGTGATCGCGCCCTTGGCCGTGGACGTGATCCGCTCCTGAAGCTGGCCCATCTCGGTCGCCAGCGTCGGCTGGTAGCCGACGGCGCTCGGCATGCGCCCGAGCAGCGCCGAGACTTCCGAACCGGCCTGCGAGAAGCGGAAGATGTTGTCCACGAATAGCAGCGTCTCCTTGCCGGTATCGCGGAAGCGCTCGGCCATGGTGAGGGCGGACAGCGCGACGCGGAGACGGGCGCCCGGCGGCTCGTTCATCTGCCCGAACACCATCGCGGTCTGCTCGATGACGGATCGGCCGGTCTTGCCGATCTTCGTCTCCTGCATTTCCAGCCAGAGGTCGTTGCCCTCGCGCGTCCGTTCGCCGACACCGGCGAACACCGAATACCCGCCGTGCTGGCTGGCGATGCGGGCGATCAGTTCGGTGAGGATGACCGTCTTGCCCAGGCCGGCGCCGCCGAAGAGTCCCGCCTTGCCGCCCTTGACCAGCGGCGTCAGCAGGTCGATGACCTTGATGCCGGTCTCGAACAATTCGGTCTTCGGCGACAGTTCGTTGAATCGCGGCGGGTCCTGGTGGATGGGGCGATACTCTTCGGCCTTGACGGGTCCGCGGCCGTCGATCGGCTCGCCCAGCAGGTTGAACACCCGGCCCAGAGTCGCTTCGCCGACGGGCACGGTGACGGGTTTGCCGGTGTCGATGACCGGCATGCCGCGCATCAGGCCGTCGGTCGAGCCGAGGGCGACGGCGCGAACCCGATTGCCGCCGAGGTGCTGTTGCACTTCGCCGACGAGGTGCAGCGTCACGCCCTTGTTCGTCGAGTCGATCTTGAGCGCGTTGTAGATTTCCGGCAGGTGGCCTTCGCCGAACTCGGCGTCGAAGGTCGAGCCGATGACTTGCACGATCCTGCCGGTCTGCTGGCCGTTCTTGCTGGCAACCATTGGGTCCTCGCTGTTTTGCGACGACTCGGAGAGGCGTCGCGCAACCGATCGTTACTCCAACGCCGCGGCGCCGGCGATGATCTCCGACAGTTCGGTCGTGATCTTCGACTGGCGAGCGCGGTTGTATTCCTGCGTCAGCATCTTGATCATTTCGTCGGCGTTGTCGGTGGCCGCCTTCATGGCGACGCGGCGGGCGATCTGCTCGCTGACCGCGGCGTCCAGGAAGCATTTGAACAGCCGGACCTTGAACGACACCGGCAGGATCTCGGCAAGAATGCCGGCGGCATCCGGCAGGAACTCGTATTCGATCTTGCCCGCACCGCCCCCCGGCGTCCCAGCCGTCGAACTCAGCGGCAGCAGCGTCTCGACGACCGCCTGCTGCTTGGCCGAGTTAATGAACTTCATGTAGGCCACGTCCACTCGATCGATCGTGCCATCGGTGTACCCGGCGATGTACCGCGACGCCAGTTCGTCGACCTGCTCGAATCGCGGCTTGTCCTCGAATTGCGTATAGGTCTGCGCCATCGGCACTTTCTGGAAGCGGAAGAAGACGATGGCCCGCTTGCCGGACGCTTCGATGTGGGTGGTGACGCCGGCGGCCTTGTCGTCGCGCAGCCGGCCGGTCGCTTCCCGCAAGATGGCGCCGTTGTACCCGCCGCACAATCCGCGGTTCGAGCAGAGCACGAGCAGGACGCTGTTTTTCACCTCGGCGTGCGCCGACAACAGCGGGTGCTTCACGTCACCGGCATTCGCGCTCAGGTCGGCGGCCATCTCGGCGATCTTCTTGGTGAAGGCCTCGGCCTCGAGCGCGCGATCCAGCGCCTTCTTGAACTGCGCCGTCGCGATCAGCTCCATCGTCCGCGTGATCTTGCGGATGTTGCGGATTGCCTTGCGGCGCTGAACCAGAACGCGCGTGTTCGCCATGACGCCTCAATCATCCCGTCAGCCGCGAGCCGGAGTCCGCGAAGGCGAGCGCGAACCCGCGCTCCGCTCCGACGACTCCGCGTCGCGGCTACGCCTTGAACTGCGGCTGGAAGGCCTCGATCGCCTTGCGCAGTTCCGCTTCCAGTTCCTTCGACAACTTCTTTTCCTTCGCCAGTTTGTTGCGCACTTCGGGCTTCTGCTCGCGCATGAATTTCAGGAACTGATCCTGCCAGGCGGCGACGCTCTTCACCGGCACCTTGTCGATGAAGCCATTGGTGCCGGCGAACAGGATCAACACCTGATCGACGACGTTCATCGGGGCAAACGCCGGTTGCTTGAGCACTTCGACCATTCGATAGCCGCGATCGAGTTGCGCCTGCGACGCCTTGTCCAGTTCGGTGCCGAGCTGCGCGAACGCTTCGAGAGAGCGGAACGCCGCGAGGTCGAGCCGCAGGCCGCCGGCGACCTGCTTCATCGCCGCGATCTGCGCATTGCCGCCGACGCGCGACACCGAGATGCCGACGTCCACCGCCGGACGGACGCCCGCGAAGAACAGCGAGGGTTGCAGATAAATCTGCCCGTCGGTGATGGAAATCACGTTCGTCGGGATGTAAGCCGACACTTCGCCTTCCAGCGTTTCAATGATCGGCAGCGCGGTCAGCGAGCCGCCGGAGTTCCACACCTTGCCGATCTTGAGCGGGCCGGATTTCAGCTTCGCCTTGAGTTCGGTCAGGTCGTGCTCGGCCTCTTCCAACCCCTTCGGGCCGACGTAGACCTTGCCGGGCGTGTTGGGTCTCCGCGGCTCCTGCGGTTTGTCGGCGTCGTTGACGCCCCAGTCGTCGGCGATCTTGGCGGAGTCGGCGCTCTCCGGCACGATAACGTAGCGGTCCGCAAGGCGCGCCGATCGTTCCAGCAGTCGGGAGTGGCAGTAGAAGATGTCGCCGGGGTAGGCTTCGCGGCCCGGCGGCCGACGCATCAGCAGCGACAGTTGGCGATAGGCGGCCGCCTGCTTGGTCAGGTCGTCGTAGATGCACAGCGTATCGCGGCCGAAGTCATACATGAAGTGCTCGGCCATGGCGCAGCCGGCATAGGGCGCGATGTACTGCATCGGCGCCGCGCCGGAGGGCGGCGCGACCACGACGATCGTGTAGTCCATCGCCCCGTACTTTCGCAACGATTCGACGTACTGGGCGACGCTCGACTCTTTCTGCCCGATCGCCACGTAAACGCAGATGACGTTTTCGCTCTTCTGATTGATGATCGTGTCGAGGGCGACCGTCGTCTTGCCGGTCTTGCGGTCGCCGATGATGAGTTCGCGCTGGCCGCGGCCGATGGGCGTCATGGCGTCGATCGCCTTGATGCCGGTCTGGAGCGGCGACTTGACCGGCTGGCGCTCGACGACGCCCGGAGCGACCGATTCCAGCGGCCGGCGGTGCTGTGTGACGATCGGGCCCTTGCCGTCGAGCGGATTTCCAAGTGGATCGACGACGCGGCCGATGAGCGCTTCGCCGACGGGCACGGACATCAGCGCCCCGGTGGTCGTGACCTCGTCGCCCTCCTCGATGCCGAGATAGTCGCCGAGGATGATGACGCCGACGGAGTTCTCTTCGAGGTTGAACGCCAGGCCGCGCACCTTCGTCCGCGAGAACTCGACCAGTTCGCCGGACATCACCGACGACAGGCCGTAGACGCGCGCGATGCCGTCGCCGACCTCCAGAACCTTGCCGACTTCGCGCGAATCGACCTGATGGCGGTACTGAGCGATTTCCTTCTCAAGCACCGATACGATTTCGTCCGCGTTGAATCTCATGACTGCTTCTCGCCAGAAGTTGTTGCCGGATCTGATCCAGCCGGGTTTTCAGCGACATATCGAGCAAGCGATCGCCGATCTGAATCTGGAGTCCGCCGATCAGATTCGGATCGACGATTTCGACGAGCACCGGTTCCATGTGGAAGTGCTCCCGGGCGCGTTCCGCGATGCGTTGCTTCTGGTCGTCCGCGAGCGGCACGGCCGAGCGCACTTGAAACCGCACCCGGTTGTACAGGGCGTCGCGCAATTCGCGGTATTCGGCGCCGATGGCGCGGATGATGTCGAGCCGATCGTGCCGATTGAGCACGAGCAGAAAGTCGAGGAACAGATCGTGGACGCGGCCCTGGAACGCATCCTTGAGGACCTGCTCGCGCCGGCTGCGCGGGATCGCGCCGCTGGTCATGAGCCGGTTGATGCTCGTCGGCTCGTCGCCGCCCGGCGTCGTGCCGAACAACTGATCGAAGTGCTCCTGCATCAGATCGACGACGTCCTGTTTTTGCGCGACCTTGAGCAGCGCGGCGGCGTACACCCGCGCAATCCGCAGCACATCGATGTCGAACACCGAGGGCGCGATGGTCGGGTCAAGATCGGTCGGCTGGCCGGCGTGCATGGATCTCCCAGGTTCAGTTGCGCGCGGTGGCCTTCAGGTCGTTCAGCGCTTCGTCGATCAGCCGGCGGTGCATCGCCGCGTCGAGCTGCTTGCCGAGGGCGGCCGCCGAGACCTGCGTGGCCAGATCGGCCGCCTTGGTCCAGATCGTCTGCAGCGCCTGATCGGTCTCCATGACGATTTCACGGTGCGCACGGTCGCGCTCGGCGGCGATTTCCGACTTCGCCTTGGCGATCATGTCGTCGGTCGTCGCGGCGGCGTCGCGCCGGGCCTCGTCGAGGATGTCCTTCACTTTCAGGTGCGCGGAATCGAGTTCTTTCTGATATTGGGCGCGGAGAGCCGCGGCTTCGTCGCGGGCCTTCTGGGCCTCCTCAATCGCGTCGCGGATGCGGGCCTCGCGGCGCTGCAACCCGGCGAGCATCTTCGGCCAGGCCAGTTTGCTCAGCACAAACAACAGCAAGCCGAAAATGATCAGCGACCAGATGCCAAGATCGGCCCGGAGCGAGAACATCTTCGACAGTTCCGGAGCGGACTTGTTTTCGAGCTCGACCACGTGGCCGTGCTTGATGAGATCAATCAGTCGCTCCTGATGATCCGGGTTGGACAGGTCGAACGTGTCGTGATGGTGCGTGCCGCCGGGGCCGTGATAGGCGGCCTCGTACTTGGGCGGCTTGTGGTCGCCGCCGGCGTCGGCCGCGGGCGCAGCCGCAGCCAGACTCAGCACCGCGGCCAGCGCCCACGCGGCGCGAATACTCAGAGACTGGCGCATGCTTGCCGCCCTCCCGCCGCGGCCGGAAGACCGGCTCGCGGCCGACACGATGCCGATTCCGCGCTCATTACGCAAAGAAGAGAATGAGCAGGCAGACGATCAATCCGAAGAACGTGGCGCCTTCGAGCAGGGCCGCGACCGTGATCATGCTGCCGGAAACCTTGTCGGCCACTTCGGGCTGCCGAGCCATGCTTTCGAGCGCGGCGGCGCCGATGCGGCCGAAGCCGAGCGCGGCGCCCAGCACGGCAATGCCGGCCCCGAATCCGGCCATCCCGCGGCCCGAAAAAGGCGCCGCCGTTTGCGCCATCGCCAGCGGCGCCGACACCAACAGGACGGCCACGGCCGCCAGCGCGATGCGAATCGATTTCATGTCGCTCCCTTTCTTGCTCCTCGCGAGCAGTGCGGTTCTTCGGGTTGTCCGTCTCGCTCCCGGGTGACATCCCATTGACATCGACCCGTCCAATTGCCCCGTGTCTTATGGCGTCAGTGGGACGGATGCAAGGCCGTGCCCACGAACAACGCCGTCAGGTACGTGAAGACAAACGCCTGCAAAAACGCCACGAAAATCTCCAGCAGGCTCAACGCCACAATCATGAAGGCGCTGCCGATCGAAATCGGGCCGAACAGGAAAAAGTTCGTGTTCTTGGCCATCACGATGAACGACAGGATGAACGCCAGTACCAGGTGGCCGGCGAACAGGTTGGCGAACAATCGCACCGCCAGCACGAACGCCTTGATCAGATGCCCGAACAGTTCGATGATGCCGATCATCACCGAGATGATGATTCCCAGGGGAAACGGCGCATCGATGTGCGGAAAATGGTGCTGAAAATAGGGTCCGATGCCCTGCTTGGCGATCGCGCTGCCGTGAATGAAGAGGAACGCCGCGATCGCCAGCGCGCCGGTGACGGCCAGGCTCGCCGTCGGCGATCCGAGAAACGGAATCATCCCCAGCAGATTGCAAAACAGGATGAACAGGAACACGGACCAGAGAAACGGGACGTAACGATCAGCATCGTGCTCGCCGATCGCCGCCTTGGCCACGCGCTCCCGGATGAATGTCAACAGGCTCTCGAAGGTGTTCCAAAAGAACCCCTTCGGCGGGTCGCCGCTTTCAGCCCGGCGGGCCAGCGGCACGAAGATCAGCACGATCAGGACGGCCGCCAGCAGCTCGAGCAGCATGAACTTGGTCATGCCGAACGGCAGATTGAAGCCCCAGAACTTCGAGGGGAGGATTTCGACAAACCGCGAATCGACGACGTGATCGAAGGCGTCGGCCAGCATCATCATCGGGTCAAGGTCTCCGGCACGGTCGTCGTCACCGGCAGTGTTTCAGGTCGGTCAGCGTCCGCGCCGTGGCGAGGGCGAGCGCCAGCAGGTAGAACGTCAGCACGGCGAACCAGAACCCCACGCCGAGGCGGTCCTTCCAGCGCGAGTAGATCGCAGCCGCGGCCACGAGTACCGCCAGCATTCGCAGCGGCATGGCCGCCAGCATCAACGTCCTTCCCGGGGAGATTCTAGTTGCGACGGAGACCTCGGCAACCCGCGGCTTGAGCGGCGGTCGGACAAATGCGATGGCCGCGATGGCCCAGCCGAGAGCTGCGGCGACAGCGCCGCGCGGGCCGTCGATCGCAGCCGCAACACCCAGGCCGCACAGCCCGCTGATCCCATACACGCCAACAGCTTGTGGCCGCGTCACCGATCCTGTGTCCGATTGAATCGCACCAGTTGGATGATGCCGGCCGCGAGACCAAATATCGCCCCAAGCACGGCAAAGAGCGGCATCACGCCGAGATAATAATCGAGGGCCAGCCCCAGCCCGATCGGCGCGACCATCAACGACCCGACGGTGCTGATCGACCAAAGTCGTGCCATAAGCCGATCGAACGATTCCGGCATGAAACGGAACCCGGTTGATCTCGCAACCGTCCGATTCAGAAAAGGTTGCGTCGAAGTCACGATAGCGGCTGCCTGAGTTCAGACAAGCGGGCCGCCGTCGGGCGTCAGCTGCCTTCTCGCCGCGGCATCGCGCGGGCCGCCGCCACCGAACATTGACATCCGGGTGTCATCTCGATACCGTAATCAGTGTTCGTGTGGGCCTGATTTCACAAGCTGCCGGCGACCATCGCAAGCAGGCGCGACGAGGCCTGTGCGCCCAGCGAGCGCGCCGAGACGACTTCGGCGGCATGATCAGGTCCTGGAACAATCTCCCGCTCGACACGGACGTTTGAGCGCCGCATTGCTACGGACAGCCTCGCCATCATGATCGGCCGGTCAGCGCGCCGACGGCGCCGCCGGGTCGATGGGAGTAATGACGCATGACCAGCGAGCAGTTGTTGGCCCGCCCCAAGGAGCAGTTGGCCGAAATGGCCCGCAAGCGCGGGATCGCCGGTTGGCAATCACTTCGTAAGGACGAACTCGTCAAAGCACTGCTGGCCCATGCGAAGAAGCGGGCGCGTGCCGCTGTGGGGACGAATGGAAAAGCGTCGTCGGCGCGCGTCGCCGCCAAGCCGGCTCACAGCGCCGCTCGCGTGGTCCACTCCGGCGCCAATGGCAAGGCGGCGAAGCCAGCCGCCCGTCCCGTCCGGTCCGCCGCTCGAGATACCGCCAACAACTCCGGCGGCATGTCCACCGCCGAGGAAGCCGTCGAAGCCAGCAAGTTCGATATCGGCGTGCCGACCAAGGACTTGTCGGCCCTGAGTCCGAAATCGCTGCCGGCCGGCTACGGGAAGGACCGCATCGTGGCGATGGTGCGCGATCCGTTCTGGCTGCACGTGTATTGGGAATTGACTCAGCAATCCGTCCAACGGGCCGAGGCGGCGCTCGGGCAGGATTGGCACGGCGCCAAGCCGATCCTCCGCGTCCTCGATGTCAGTTCGCACGACACCACGAGCACCTCCGAAGCCACGGTGCGCGACATCGAAATTCACGGCGGGTGCAACAGTTGGTACGTCGAGGTCAAGAATCCGCCGCGTTCGTACCGAGTGGACGTCGGGTACGTCTCGAAGCAGGGACGGTTCTACGTGTTGGCCCGCTCGAACGTGGTGGCGACGCCGCGGCCGGGGGTCAGCGACCGCGTCGATGAGAATTGGGCCGATTTCGATCCCGCTCAGGCCGATCGCATCTTTGCCATGTCCGGCGGCTTCGACCCGACGCGAGCCACCAGCAGTCTCGAATTGAAGGAACTCTTCGAGCAACGGCTGCGCCGGCCGATCGGCTCCTCCAGCGTGTCGTCGTATGGCTCCGGCGCTGCCGGCAAGGATCGCAAATTCTGGTTCAAGCTCGACGCGGAACTGATCATCTACGGCGCGACCGAGCCGCACGCGCGGGTCACGCTGCAGGGCGAGCCGGTCAAGCTCCGGCCCGATGGGACTTTCACGATGCGATTCAGCCTGCCGGACGGTCGGCAGATCATTCCGGCCGTGGCGTCGAGCCACGACGGCGTCGAAGAGCGGACCATCGTCCTGGCGGTCGAGCGCAATACCAAGCAGCTCGAGCCGTTGATTCACGACGTCGTCGAGGAAGCGGAATAGCCGCCGCGGCCGAGACGGGCGCCACCATGTTAGCCGAGCGAACGGCTTCGCCGCCCATCGCGTTCCTGCGCTTCGGCCGGCGAGCGATGGCGACGCAGTTTGAAGTCGTCCTGCCGTTCGGCACGATTGACGCCGAAGCCGCTGCGACTGACGCTCTCGATCTGATCGACCAGCTCGAGTCGCAGTTGTCGATTTATCGGCCGACAAGCGAGATCAGTCGGCTCAACCGCATCGCCGGGCACGCGCCCGTGCCGGTCGAGCCGCGCCTCTGGGAACTCTTTCTGCAGGCGCGGCGGCTCCACGCCGAGACGAACGGGGCCTTCGACGTCACCGCCGGACCGCTGATCCGTGCATGGGGCTTTGTCGATCGCACGGGTCGGCAGCCGAGCGCCGAGCAACTCGCCGCCGCCCGCGCCGCCGTGGGCATGGACGCCGTCGATTTCGATTCCGGACGGCGATCGGTGCAATTCCGGCGACCCGGAATGGAAGTCAACCTGGGTTCCATCGGCAAAGGCTACGCGCTGGATCGAGCAGCGGAGAGATTGCGCCGGCGGATTCCGTCGGGACTGATCCAGGGCGGGCGCAGCAGCGTTCTTGGCTGGGGCGAAGCCGACTGGTCCGTCGGCCTCGCGCATCCCTGGCAATCGCGCCGCATTGCCGCCGTGCGGCTGCGCGATCGGGCGCTCGGCGTCTCGGCGGCGACGCATCAACACTTCGTGGCCGGTGAGCGAAAGTTCGGACATCTGATCGATCCGCGAACCGGCGAGCCGGCGGTTGGCGTCGCCCTGGCCGCGGTTTTGGCGCCATCGGCCGCGGAAGCCGACGCGCTGGCGACCGCCTTTTACATCCTCGGCATCGAAGGCGCGAGGCGGTACTGCGTTGCGCACCCCGAAGTCTCCGCACTGATCCTTCCGGAGGGCGACGATGCCGAACTGACGGCCGTCAACTTCCCGCCGGGCGCCTGGCGCCCGGACGATGCCCCCCTGTTCGATTCCGACTGACGCCATGGTTCGAATCAGCGGCATGGCCTGCGTCTTCCTCGTCGCGCTGCGATTGGCGATCGGCTGGCATTTTGCCGTCGAGGGTTACTTCAAGATCCGTTCGCACCAGATCGGGAAGACTTCGACGAACACGCCGTGGACCGCCGAGCCGTTTTTCCGGGAAGGTTACGGACCGATTGCCGAATGGTATCGCGGGCAGCTGGGCCTGTCGGATGCCGGCGCGCTGGCGCGGCTGCGAAATCCGGACGCCGTTGCCGGTGAATGGTCGGCTTATCGGGACCGATTGCAGCAGCATTATGCCCTGGCCGATGCGCAGAGATCCGCGGTGAATGCCGCGTTGCAGGCGAGGATCACGGACCTGCGGAACTGGCTGACCGGCGCGGCGCCCTCCCCGGCGAAGAAACCGCTCGGCAATAACACGGTGGACGCGCCGACGACCGTGCCGGCCCGGCTGGCGGAATATGACGCCCGACTCCAGGAGGCACGGCAGGTCCAGGATTCGGTCCAGCCGGCATTCAATAAGCCGGTGGACCTCGGCCGAGTGCGCACGGCCAAGGCCGAAGCGGCTCGGATTCTCGGCGAGTTGACGGCGGAACTCGACGCGCGCACGGCCGACATGAGGCAGGCGCTGCGATCCGCGGCCGCGCTCACGGACGAGCAGAAGAAGCGCGGCGAAGCGCCGGAACCGCCGGCGCCGCGGCGGCCGATCCAGATCCTCGATACCGTGACCATGTGGACCCTGGCGATCCTGGGCGGCTGCCTCGTCGTCGGGTTGCTTTCGCGACTGGCCAGCCTGCTTCTGGCCGGGTTTCTGTTGCAGGTCGTGCTGATTGCGCCGGCCTTGCCGCACGCTCCGCAGCCGCCCGGCGCTGTCGGGCATTTTCTGTACGTCAATCATCAGGTGATCGAAATGCTGGCGCTGCTCGTGCTGGCGGCGATCCCGACTGGCCGGTGGTTCGGTCTCGATGCCCTTTGGAACCGCCGCGGTCCGACGAACCGCTGACCGCGCCGCTTGCGACGTGGTCCTATGAGGATGGCAACCGATGGCTCTCGATCTCACACCCGAAGAGAAATTGATGGGCAAGGCGAACTTTCAGGAAGTCGCCGGCGACCTGACTCGCCGCGGCTTCATGAAGAGTCTCGTCGTGGCCGGCGGCGCCGTCGCCGTCGCGGGGACGGCGGGATATTTCGGCTACCAGAAGTTCGACGGCAAGCCGATCAAGGCGGCGCTGATCGGGACCGGGGACGAGGGCGGCGTGCTCATCGGCGAGCACAATCCGGAGTTCCTGGAAATCGTCGCCGTGTGTGACATCCGGCCGTCGAGCCTGAAACGCGCCTTCACCGGCGACAAGGACACGCCGCTTCGCAAAGGTCTGCGCTACCACTATGGCGCCGACTGCGACCAGCGGATCCGCTCCTACGCCGACTACAAGGAGATGCTCTCGCGCGAGAAGGACGTCGAGGCGGTCGTCATCGCCACGCCGCTCGTCTCCCACGCGCCGATCACAATCGACTGCCTGAACGCCGGCAAGCACGTCCTGTGCGAAAAGCTGATGGCGCGGACGATTGGCCAATGCAAGGCGATGATCCGAGCGGCGGAGAAGAACGATCGCATTCTCTCCATCGGGCATCAGCGGCACTACTCGATGCTGTACGCGCATGCCGTGGAAGTTCTGAACACCGGCGTGCTCGGCGACATCAAGCACATCCGGGCGTTGTGGCACCGCAATTTCACCTGGCCGCGGCTCGACGACAAGGGCCAGCCGATCGTCGATCCCGTCGCCGGGCATCTCTGGCTGCGCGACGGCTGGACGCCGCCGATCCCGCCCGAAGACGAGGCGGCTCTGAAAGACGCGATCGAGAAGCACGGGTATCGCAGCGTCGAGGAACTGATCCGCTGGCGGCTGTACAACCGCACCGGCGGCGGGCTCATGGCCGAACTCGGCAGCCATCAACTCGACGCCTGCAGCATCTTTCTCGGCAAGGTCCATCCCCTGGCCGTCAGCGGCGTCGGCACGCACAGCTTCTACGGCTTCAAGGCCGGCGACGGCAAGCCGAACCCGCGCGAAATCGATGACCACGTCTTCGCCACTTATGAGTTTCCCGGCCGCCATCATCCCAAGGGACCGAACAAGGGCAGCGATCCGAACGACGTCGTCGTGGTGACTTATTCGTCGATCAGCACGAACGCGTTCGAGCCGTACGGCGAGTGCATCATGGGCAGCCGCGGGACGATGCTCGTCGAAGCGGAGCAGAACGTCTACTTGTTCAGCGAGCGCGACCCGAACAAGAAGGGCGGCGGGCCGCCGCGGACTGTGCAAGCGTCCGTCTCGAGCCCGGCCGGCGGCCAACCCGTCGTCGAAGCCGGGGCGACGTGGGGTGGGCCCGCTGCCGCGGCGTCGAAAGCCGGCGCCACCGGCGCCGTCAGCCGCGGCTACCGCGAGGAAATGGAGGATTTCGCCTACTGCGTGAAGCTCTGGAATCAGAGCGACCGCAAGGACCGCCGCCTGCCGCGCTGCCACGGCGCCGTCGCCATGGCCGACGCCATCATCGCGCTGACTTCCAACCTGGCGATGGCGCAGCGGCAGCGAATCGTTTTCGACGACAAGTGGTTCGACCCTGCGACGCCCGATGTGCCCGATGGAGACGCGGCGCGGATCTGACCGGCGCGCCATATTCTTCGAATCACGTCCAGCGGCGGCGGCGTCAAGACATTCGAGGAATGCCAACGGCGCTATCGTCCGGACCCCGGCCCGCGTGCTCCGCCTGTTTGCCCTCCACGCCGCTTGACGTGCACCACTACGATAATGCAGCCAGCGGGAGACCGACATGACTCGATTCTGGCAGCATTTCGTTTCCAACGGCGGCGAGCCGGTGCAACCCGACGGCCCGCAGCCGCTGCAACCCGATCCGGACGAATCCGAAGCGCTGGACGCCTTTTCCAATGCCGTGATTCGCGTGGCCGACGCCTTGCGGCCAGCGGTCGTGAATCTCACCGGCGTCGCGCGGCGCTCCGGCAGCGGCTCCGGCGTACTCTTCGCTCCGGACGGACTTCTGCTCACGAACCATCACGTGGTCCAGGGGCAGGAGCGCGTTCGCGTCCGACTGAATGACGGCAGCGAGATGGCGGGCCGAGTCGTCGGCAATGATCCCTGGACCGATCTGGCCGTCGTGCAGGCGGAACGGGCGCCGCTGCCGTATGCGGCATTCGGCGACTCGGGCAAACTCCGCGTCGGGCAACTGGTCGTCGCCATCGGCAGCCCGCTGGGTTTCGAATCGACCGTGACCGCCGGCGTCATCAGCGCGCTCGGACGAACATTGCGCAGCATTACCGGCCACCTGGTGGACAACGTCATCCAAACGGACGCGGCGTTGAATCCCGGCAATTCCGGCGGCCCGCTGATCGATTCCCGTGGCCGAGTAATCGGCATCAACACGGCCGTGGTTCAGCCGGCGCAAGGCCTCTGTTTCGCCATACCGATCGACATGGCCAAGGTCGTCTTGCCGCAGATGTTGCAGCACGGGCGCGTGCAGCGCGGATACCTCGGGATTCAAGCGCGAAGCGTGCCGCTGTCTCCGTCGCTCCGCGATCAGTTCGGGCTGCCGCAGCCGCTCGGCATCGAAGTCACCGGCGTCGAACCGGGCAGCCCGGCCGACGACGCGGGCTTGCAGGAAGGCGACGTCATCGTGACGTTCGGCGAGCAACCGGCCACGAGCGTGGACGAACTCCACAAACTCTTGACGACGCTGCCGGTGGGAATCCCGGCGGAGATTGCGTTTCTGCGCGACGGACGGCGATTCGTCAGAATGATCATTCCGACCGACTATCCGATGCCGGCGTAACGCGCCGCCGGGTCACACGCGCATCGCTTCCTTCATTTCGCGCACGGCCCGCTCCATGCCGACCATCACGGCGCGGGAGACGATGCTGTGCCCGATATTCAATTCCTGCACTCCCGGCAGGCGGACCACCGCGCCGACGTTGCGGTAGTTCAGCCCGTGCCCGAGATGCACGGCCAACCCCTTGCTCGCGGCGTGGGCGGCGGCGGTCCGCAGCGCGTCCAACTCGCGCGCGACATCGGCACCCGTGCGCGCTTCGGAGTACCGCGCCGTCTGAATCTCCACGGCCCGCACGCCGAGCGCCCGGCTCAGATCGATCTGCACCGGATCGGGATCGATGAACAGCGAGACCTCGACGCCGACGGACTGCAAGCGGCGGACCGCGGCCTCGACCGCCGCGGAGTGGGCGCTGACGTCCAGCCCGCCCTCGGTCGTCAGTTCCTGCCGGCGCTCGGGCACCAGCGTCGCCTCGTGCGGGCACACCTCACAAGCGATCGTCACAATCTCCTCGGCGACGGACAATTCCAGATTCAGTCGCGGGACGATCGGCTTCAACAGTCGGACGTCGCGATCCTGGATGTGCCGGCGATCTTCGCGGAGGTGGACGGTGATGCCGTCGGCGCCGCCGTGCAAGGCGAGAATGGCGGCGACGATCGGGTCCGGCTCGACGCCGCGCCGCGCCTGCCGCACTGTCGCCACATGATCGATGTTGACGCCGAGTCGAATCGGCCGCGGCTCAACCGACATGCGAAGAGAATCCTCGTTTTCACCGCGACCCGCGTCCGACGCCAGACTGGTAGCGCCGCGCCTCGCGGCTCAGGGATTTGTACAGAATCACGACGAGGACGATCGTGATGATGTAATCCGCGATCCCGCCCACGAGCGGGATGAGGCGAATGAGAAAGAACGACAGGACCGCGAGAACGATGCAGGCCAGCGGCACAATTCGGCCGGACCAGGTCATGCGGTAGCGATAGTCGCCCCACATGCGGAGCATGGTTCGGACTTCGTCGACGAATTCGAAGACGAGCCAGCCGGGCCGCGTATCGGCGGAGGGAGCGGTTGCGGCGGGCCGGCCGGCCGCAGGGGACGGATCGGCAGCCGATTCCGTCGGCCGACCGCCCTTGAACAGCCGCGCGGCGCCGGCCAACACGCCGCCATTCGTCGGCGGCGCGACGCGCTGCACCACCCGCTCCACGACGCGATCTTCCATCAACTGTGTGTCGCTGAGCGCGGCGACGGCGTGCTCCAGCCGCTGGACGCGCGCTTCCAGCGACTCGAGATTCTCGCGCCCCGCCGTCGGTTCCAGTGACATCGCGGATCGGGCCATGACAACATCAACCTCGACGATGGCCGGCGCAGACTTGCCGCGCAACGGATCTCGCCAGGTTATTCGTTACCACGATACCGGGATTGCGCGGAACGCACCAGCGCAAAACCACTGAACGCCGCTGCCGACGTACCGAGGGCGTCAGCGGCTCCGAGAACCGCCGACGCCCCGGAGCCCGTTGTTACTTGATCATTTCCTTCAACTTCTTAAGCGGCTGCGCCTTGACCAGGTTGCGCGCCGGCTTGGCCTTCACGACCATCATCTCGCCCGGCTTGAACGGGTTCGGCTTGGTCGTTTCCTTCGTCGCCGGCTTGGAAATGCGCTTGAGCTTCAACAGTCCGGGCATCGCGAGGATGCCGGGGCCTTTCTTCCCGAGCTGGTCCTTGATCAGCTTCTCGAGCGCCTCGAAAACCGACGCCACTTGCTTCTTGGACAGCCCGCTGTGATCAGCCAGGGCCTGAAAGACTTGCGTTTTGTTCAACGGCTTGGCGGACATCTTCGCCCTCGTCCTTAATGAAGGTAATCGGGTTCCCACACCACGGCGCAGTTGTAGGAGCGGTGCCGGGCTAGTCAATTCTCGCCGGACAAAAAGAGCCTGAAAATCTTGGGTTTTTTGCATGGTGACGAGCTGAAAGGCTGTTTTTCTCGATATTCCGCGTTCGGCGATGCGAAAAACCGCATGCCGCCTTGCGGGTTTTCACGAAACGATCCGGGGCGGCGGGCGGGCGACAGGTCCTACAATACCGGCCGGACATCAGCCGTCGTTGATCCGAGACCGACTCATGCCCTTCGCCGCCGCACTGTCGACCGCACTGCCCACGGCCGAGGCCGCGCGGCAGGTTTGCGCCTCGTGCGGCGCCCTGGCGGACGCGGATCTCGGCGTCGTATTTTTCTCGCCGCACCATGCCGATTCCGCCCTGGATCTGACTCGCGCGATTCACGACCGCCTCCGTCCGCGCGTGCTGATCGGATGCATCGGCGAAGCGATCGTCGGCGTCGGCCGAGAAATCGAGCACGCCCCCGCCCTGAGCCTCTGGCTGGCGCGCTGGCCCGAGGGCGTCGACGTCATTCCGTTCCACCTCGCGCCGGAGACGACGCCGGACGGGCTGAGCCTGCTCGGCTGGCCGGACGCGCTCGTCGAAGGCGCTCCGGAAGTCGCCGCCGTCCTGATCCTCGGCGATCCATTCACGTTTCCGGCGATCGAGATTTTTCTGCCGCAGGTCAATGGCGATTGCCGCGGAGTGCCGGTCTTCGGCGGCATGGCAAGCGGCATGGACGGGCCCGGCGCGACGCCGCTGATCCTCGGACGCGACGTACACACGGTTGGAGCGGTCGGAGTGGTGTTGCGTGGCCCGGTGTCGGTCGCCGGCGTCGTGTCGCAGGGCTGCCGGCCGGTCGGTAAGCCATTCGTCGTCACCAAAGCTCAGGACCATCATGTTTTGGAACTCGGCGGTCGGCCGGCACTCGATCAACTTCGCGCGACCTACGAAGGGCTCTCGCCGCACGACCAGCAGTTGTTCCAGCGCGGACCGCACGTCGGCCTGGTCATCAACGAGTATCTTCCGACGTTCCAGCGCGGCGATTTCCTGGTGCGAAACGTCTACGCAGTGGACCGCGCCAGCGGCGCGATGACGATTACGGATCGCGCCCGCGTCGGACAGACCCTTCAGTTTCACGTCCGAGATGCGGACACGGCGGACGAGGACCTGCGGCTGATGTTGGACCAGTCGCGGGGGAGCGCGCCGGCCGCAGCCCTGATGTTCACGTGCAACGGCCGGGGTTCACGCCTCTTCGGCGCGCCCCACCACGACGCTGCCGCCGTTCAGGACGTGCTCGGAGCAATCCCGCTCGCCGGCTTGTTCGCCGCCGGCGAATTCGGCCCGATCGGCGGTCAGAACTTCCTGCACGGCTTCACGGCGAGCGTCGTGGTGTTTGGGTGAGATTAAGCCGTCCCACGGCTCCGCCGTGGGCTACGACTCCGACGCCCCTCCGGGGCTTTCATTCAAGCCCGCGAAGCGGGCGCCGGATCCGTAGCCCCGGATCGAGCGCAGCGCAATCCGAGGAGCGATTACGAGTCCACCTCACGCCGCCAGGATGTTGCTGCGCTTCGGGCGAGCCTTGATATCGAACAGCCCGAAGATCTCCTCCTCGCTCAGCCCCATTCGCGGCGGCGGGTCGTTGCGGGCGATCAATTCCTCGAACAGTCGTCGTTTCCGCTCGAGCACCTGGGCGATGCGGTCCTCTATCGTCTCCTCCACGAGAAACCGCTTGACGAACACCGGCTCCGTCTGGCCGATCCGGTGCGCCCGGTTGATCGCCTGATCTTCGATCGCCGGGTTCCACCAGCGATCGAAGTGGACGACGTGGTTCGCCCGGGTGAGGTTGAGCCCGGTGCCACCCGCCTTGAGCGACAGCACGAGCACGTCGAGGGCGCCGGCCTGGAACTGGTCGACGAGGTCCTCGCGGGCGGCGACGGGCACGCGACCGTGCAGGAAGCCGTGGCTGATGCCCCGCTCGGCCAGGTGGGCGACGAGG
>JRYK01000252.1_pt1 | contig 101665 bp, 80 predicted proteins | sample 235381 | NCBI WGS metagenome assembly JRYK01 (sample SAMN03074220, study PRJNA261476) | activated sludge metagenome | biome: Wastewater Treatment Plant; feature: Wastewater; material: Activated sludge; isolation source: activated biomass of a wastewaster treatment plant treating hydrocarbon... ... | reverse complement strand
TTCGTGATGGGCGACCACCGATTCGCTACGGCCGGCGAGGGGTTCTGCGCCCAGGCCAGGCTTCCGCCGCCGTACCAGTTGAATGCGTAGGCGTGCCGGCTGCCAAAATCCTCCGGTCCCAACAGCACGCTGGGATTGAGATTCACGTCCACGAGTTGCTGCAACACATTCGTCGTCTGACTGGTGTTGAACGGGTTGACTCCCTGGAATGTGCCCAGCGGGTTGTCGAACTCCGAGATGTAATTGTCCACGAACGTCGTGGTGGGCGACCGGCCGATATTCAATGCGCCAAGGTAATACCAAAGATGATTCGCCGCGTCGCCGAGGCTCACCAGGTCGGAATCGGCTTCCGGCGAATCGAGGATGGACAAGTGCTGCACGGCGAAGTTGGCGTCGGCTCGCTGTGCGAGCACGTTGGCGGCGACCGTCGCGACCTTCGAACCGTGGCTATGGCCGATCAAGTGCAGTTTGCCGCCGCCGGAGGAAAAGTCCGTCGGCAGCGCCTGCGACAAGGCGTTGGCCAATCGGTTCCCGTTCAGGACGGTGTAGGCCTCGGAGAGGTATGCGCCTTCCGGGATCGCGCCGGCGAGTTCGTTCGTGGCCGATTCATCAATCCAGCTATAGGCGACGACCACGGCGTTCGGATCCGACTGCGTCAGCGCATACGCCAATCCGACCGGGCTGATCTGCACGCCGTCGCCGCTGGCGCCATAGAACATTTCGGGTGAGGCGGGAGCGCCCGGGCTTTTCGGCAAGCTGGTGTCGATCGTCTGCCACCATTTGAGGGGAGGGCTCGGCAGTCCGCCGCTCTGATACGCTTTGACCATGTCGATGAATCCGGGCGCCCAGCCATGAGCGATCACATAGACGTGTTTGCCGGCCAGCGCCGAGTCGCGGACGCCGACGCTGGTCCAGTTGTTCAGGTTGGGTACCGCGCTGGGCACGAACCGCGCCAAGCGTTGTAACGCCGGGACTTCCGCGGTCAACTGGAACGATCCGGGATCGCCGCGGGTGTCGAGCTCGGCGCTGGCAATGGTTAAGCCGCCGCTGAATGCGGGATCGAACGCCAGCAGTCCGGCGATCTCGGTGAGCGATGCCGCATCGAAGGCGCGCACGTGCGGGCCGCCGGTGGGTCCGGCGCCAGTCACGAGGTCCGACCGATCATCGCCGTTCAGATCAGCGCTCGCAACCCGTACGCCGCCAAGGAAAGCCGGATTGTAAGCGAGAAACTCGGTCAGAACGCTGCGGTCCGTTCCGCTGAAGACGCGCACATGCGGACCCCCGCCCGCGCCCGCGCCGGTGACGATGTCGGCGTGGCCGTCGTTGTTGAAATCGCCGACGGCAACGAAGACGCCGCCCTGAAACGCCGGACTGTATGCGAAGAAATTCGCCGAGAGCGAACCGTCGGCGGCAAACGCCTTGACGTGGGGCCCGCCATTCGAAGCCGCGGCTGTGATTAATTCGTCGCCCGGCTGGCCATCGAGGTTTCCGGTCGCAACGTTGACGCCGCCGAGGAACGTGGCGTCGTAGGCGAAGAAGCTGCCGAGCGGTCCGGGAATCGGCGTCGCGGCGCCGCCTGCGACGCGGAACGCGCGGACATGCGGTCCACCGCCGGCGCCCGCGCCGGTAATGACTTCACGAATGCCGTCGCCGTTGACGTCGCCGACGGCGACGTTGACGCCGCCCAGAAATGCCGGGTCGTAAGCGAGAAACTCGGCGATCAGCGTGAACTCGCGGCCCTCGAATACCTTGACGTGCGGGCCGCCGCCAGCGCCGGCGGCCGTGACGATGTCGGGGATCGCATCGCCGTTGACGTCGCCGACGGCCACGCGCACGCCGCCCTGAAAGGCCGCGTTATAGGCGAGAAAACTCGTCAACTGCGCCTTGGTCGCTGCGTCAAAAACGCGGACCAGCGGTTGACCGCCGGCGTCGGCCCCGACGGCGAAGAACCCGGCCGGCACCATGCGATCCTCCAGACAGTGCAATCGCGGCGGAACCGAGCGCCTGCTCTTCGAGAATAGGGCACGCCGACTTTGCATGGGATGAACTCTCCGGATTTACACGCAGCCAATTCTCGCCAGTGTATCGAGGTGGCGACCCGAAAACACTGCCGACGTGGCACGCGCACCGCGGCCGATGGAGCGCCGATGCCGTTTGCACATCAGATTGAAGGTGACTTCGACCTGCGACCGCCGGAGCGGCAAACCGCAAAATGACTCTGGATCTGCAAGAAGGGTTTGAATCAGCAATTGGCAATCAGGCAGCAAGCTCCGCGAGGCTGTCTCAACTCGATTCATGTTTTGTAGAGCGGGGAACCTTGCAGCTCAAGAGGTTACGTCGTTCGCCCGTCATCGCCCTCTTCGCATGGAATGCTTCTTTCCCCGGGAAACCGGAGCCAGAACCGGTACCCAAGGAACGCCGTGATCCGATTAAGCTCGCCCGCTATTACCAGTCGCTGCTGGACTCCGGCAAGTTCGAGAGCCGGGCGGCGCTTGCCCGTTACCTCGGCGTCAGCCGTCCCAGGGTGACGCAGGTATTGCGGCGGCTTGCAATGGAATGAATCGGGACCTTGCAGAGCGCTCGGCAACAATAGGATGCCGTCACCGGCGGCCGTGACTGTGCCTTCCGAAAATCCAGGTGTCCAACAGAAAAAAACGAAGCTGTGAAGCACGTCGGTTTCCGGCAGCATTCCTCCTTGCAGCCGGTTCAGCGCGCGACAGAGCCGAATTGATCTCCGACCCATTCGTCAAGCAGCCTGCCGGAACGAAAGAAAAGGTGGGCGAGGGGTATGAGCCATCCGAGCGGGACGCCGTCTACGCGAAACAAATGCGTGCGGCAGGTGGTATCCGGAACCTTCCCTTCCGTATGAGATGTCCGCAGCCTGGCTGTTGCAGTCTCGCCCTCGTAAACATTGATCGCGCCATCCAGATGCCCAAGCGTGGCCGTATGCCAATCTTTCCCAACCGGGTCGGCGCTATCCATGTGAAGTAAGAGGCCGGTGTAATAACCGTCGCTGACTCTGGACAACTCCTCTATTGATCCGAAGAAGTGCCCGGAGTTGCGGCGGCGGAAGGCGACTTCGAGTCTCCTAACGCCGCGAGCGTGAAAGTCCCAATAGTCCGGAAGGTCACTCGGCGAGTAGCCAGTCAGTCCGTACGTGCAGGACTTTTCTCCTCCTGGCCAAACTTCGAGCTTGCGCCAACAGTGCGGGTCTGCCGGCTTTCGCGTAGCCTCCGCAAGCAGGGCGACCTTGGGTCCGGCATGGAACGGGTCCAGGCGAACGAAGGACGGATTCTTCGCTGCTTGCTGACGGAGCCAGCGGATGACATCAGGACGAAGCGCGGCGTCGAGCCGCGCCCAGTTTCCTTGGCCGACTTCGGCAAGCTGCCCCGTCGCATCCCAGGTCAGTTCATCCATTCGCAACAAGTCGTCGGGTGTCTCCCCGTCGGTCCTCACTCACTCCCAAAGCTGTGGTGCGAATCGGAAGAATGGCTGTAAGCGATCATAACGCCCGCAAGCCCGCTTACGCCGTTCGCGTCGGAGACGGTCCTCAAGTTCGATGACGACGCAAAAGGCCGCAGTCCGGTCTTTGCGGGAGTTAATTGCTGGCAACAGTCCTGAGTTGGCAAAATCGCTGACCCTCTCTATGTCGGGCATGGCCAAAAACTGCTTGCGGAGCCCGATCAGCTCGTTTACCAGCTCGGCATACTTGGCGTCAGCGATGAATTCGTATGCAGACCGCTTGTCGTCGAGTGTTCTTGAGCAAAGTTCGTCGAGAATCCGGTAATAGCGTTCAAGGTTGTCCATTTCGCGTTTGCTCCGTGTCTATACCTGCAATTTGCGCCTGCCACAGGTGCCCCTGTGTTTCTTCATCTGACCGGCCGAGTCAGTCGTAAACGCCGTCGAGCAGAGCCGGGATCTTCGACTTGCGAATCGCCTCGATCACCGTCTTGGAGGATTTCCACGATTCACCAGGAATCCGCCCGATCAACTCGCCCCAGATTCTGCCGAAAGCTGCGATAGCATCGTCGTCGTTAAAACTCACTCCGGCGGGAAGCAAGGGGGCGATATCTTCGGTAAGGCTCTGGTTGAGCTTCTTGAGCATTCGCTCCTCGGCGTTTGCCCGGCTGATTGGGTGTCCCTCCAGATCAAGATAATGATGGAAGCACCCGATCAGCTTATCGCAGTCGAGGCCGAGCTGGAGCAGGCCAACATTCAGGTTGAACAGATCGCGGTTTTTGTGACGCTGAAGCAGCGCCCGTAACTTGGTTCCAAACAGCTCCTCCGGCTGGAACGAGGCGATCTCGGTTTTCGCCTGATACCAGTCGCTGCTGACTTCAAATGGATAGGTTTTCAGGCCGTGTACATTCTGGTGTTCTCGCGTGTTGATCTCGATCCTGAGCTTGAGCGGACCGCCTCCAGCTTCCGGGGTGAACTTGAAGGCTAGGTGCGTCATGTGGGAACCTTGATCGCGGTTGCACTTTCCAAGCCACGACAGGGCGTCGCGTACTCCGTCGATGATTCCGCCAATGGGGTCCGCCTGCGTCTGGACGAGGTCGATGTCTTCCGAATACCGCAGCGGCTTACCGAACAACAGCTTGTTGATCGCCGTGCCGCCGCGAAACGCAATCTTGCCCTTTAGCTGCTCGCTGCTGAACAAATCGCAGAGCGCGGGAAATGATCAGGTCCTGCTCCACCTGCCGAGGGTCGGGCCAGGGTGCGTGTGTGGTCCATTGCTGTATGTGGGCGGCGGGTATCAAAGGTCAATCTCCACTGGCACGTTGATGATGAGCTTCCAGGCAGCATTCCTCTCCTCCAGCGCCGCCAGCTCGGGAACGATGGGCTTGCTTGAAGGGTCGAGTGCCTTGAAGGACTTCGCCTTTTCTGCAAAGCGACGGAGCGAATCAGCCTGACGGACATGGCCGAACCGCTCCAGGAGATAGCCAAGGCGCCGGACGGCGGAATTCTCGTAGGCACCGGCTGCCTTCGCGAGGATGCGGGGATCGGCTTTCTTCCCCAGGTCATGGACGGCCTGTGCCGCACCAATGATCCCTGCGGCCCGATGGAAATAGCGACAGATGTCGAGAAGGGTCAGTTCCACGCCAGCGACCTTGGCGAACCCCGCCTCCGTCTTCAGTTGTCCGAGCCACTCGGGGCGGTTCGTCTTTGCAAAGCCTGCCGGCGACTGAAACAGGAATTCGACCTTCTGGCGTCCGATTTCGATGTTGGGAAGCTGGCGCGGTGAGATGACCTGGAAGACCATTGCCGCCTGATGCGCCGACCCGTGGAACGCTGCCGCGCGAAGCAAGGAAACCCGGTAGTCTACGCCAAGGTGCTTCATCAGCGGGTCGATCCAGCGGGCTGGGTCAGGCGCGCCAAGTAAGCGATCCTCGGGCCGGAGAATCAGGTAGAAGCCACGGCGGGGAGAGACGAGGCTTCCTTTCTTCGTCAGCCGCATAACTGCCTTCTCGAACGCTTGCGGCGATTGCCCAACCTCGGCCAGGGAAGCCCGTTTCGCAAAATATTCCCGGCCACGGGCAAGCTGGGAATCGATGAATTCCTGGATACCTGTCATTCCCCAATTGTATCGGAAAAAAGACATAACGCAACTGGTTTCCAATACGGTTGGGGCGAGTCATGAATCAGAATGCTTTACGGTAAAGCCGCTTGTGTCAACTAAGCCGGAACTGGATATCACGCAAGATTTCGCAAGAGGCGGAGGGGGCGTGATCCGGCAGGCTGGCACAAAACGATATCACTTATGACATCAAAGTATTGACATAATTGATGCCGATGACTACACTACTTGGATGTACCCGACCACCCACACCCCCAAGTGGAGCAAGACATGGCCAAAACGCGACGAGTGGTATTCAGTTTCGACGAGCGAAGCCTGGAGAGCCTGGAAAAGCTGACCGAGCAGGGCCGGTTCTCCTCGATGGCGGACACGGTCCGCGAGTCGTTGCAGATCAGCCGCGCCCTGCAAGGCCAGGCGCAGCAGGGCTTCACCGAGGTCATCGTTCGCAACCCGGATACCAATGAAGAGAGGGTCCTGGTGATCCCCAACCTTCAGTCCAGCGGCCAACCGGAGAAGGAGCGTCGATGAACGCAGAAAGTCCGCTCGTGCCGAAGAACGATGACCAGCCCATTGAGGGCGGCGAGGTCGGGGAACTGAAAGAGCTGTCGTTCCACGAAGCGAAGCATCGCGCCGAGACCGCACGTTCCCTGGCGAAGTGGCTCGTGGCGATTCTTGGCGGCAGCGTGTTATTGCATTACGTGTTGACGACCATCCTCGCCGTTGCCGGCAAGGAAGAGGCAATAAAGAACCTGAGTTCAATCTTCAATGCGTGGCTTCCGGCGATCTCAAGCCTTGTGAGCGCAGCCGCCACGTACTATTTCACGAGGGAAAAACAATGAAGACCGCAACGGCTGCCGCTACCACGCATGAAATCCATGGAGAATTCCCGGAGCCTCCCGGCACGTTCCTGACCTGCTTTGCCATCGCGAACCCGGTGGTGCTTACCTGGCCGGTGCGGATTTACAAGGTCCGGCGGCAGGACGGCGCGGAGCAATCGCACGCCGAGCGCGGCGAAGCCAAGCAGGTTATCTGGTCGCTTCGCAAGCAGCACAAGGATCAATGCCGGGGCTACGGGTTCGTGGTGGACGTGGACGAGGAGACGGTAGCCGTGCCGACCGACTGGAACCTGCCGTCAGGCGTGCAGGTTGATGGCTACCTGGTCACTCTCGACGGCAGCATCATTACCGATCCCGGTATTCCCGGTCATCGGGCGATCATCACGGGCATCCTGCGCGAAGCGGTCAAGTCCCGCTTCAAAAACGAGACATCCGACATGCTCGGTTTCCTCTGGCAGGACTATGACCGGTTCTGCCAGATGCCGGAAAGCAATGGCGACCAGGAGTTCCATTTCTGTCGCCGGTTCGGCGTCTCGGCAAGGGCGCTGCGCGGCAGCCGCTGGGTCTTGCGGATGCTGGTCACGACCGCAACGCTCGATGGAAGGACAATCGCCGATTACTACCGGGATGGAGACGTGGGCAAGCTGGCAAGGATGATCGAGGCCAAGCAAGCCAACCGCGTCAACCGGCGCAACCGGCCTGTGGATGTCCGGGTTTTCCGCAACGAGGGAAACGAGCACTTTGTCTCCGCCGGCGTGCTCGAACTGGATGATCCGGCCCTGATCGTAGGACACGGGTCGCTGGGCCGGCACGAGCAGATGGGAATGGCAAACGGGACAGTCCGCTGTCGCCCGTTCAGCAAGCCGGTGGTCGATGTGCCGATGTCACAGCTGCGGCTCGTCCTGGATACGCAGATCACCAAGACGGACCATTCAGAGACCATCCTTGAACCGGAGGAGCGACACCGGTTCGCACAATACCTGCGGGATTTCCTCGACGGCCTTGATGTTTATGGGAAGCAGGTGCGTCTTGAGGAGGTGCCGGTCGATAGCACCGTATTTCCTGAAATCCCTATCCGGTTTCCTGCGCTGCGGGTGCGAGACAAGGAACGCGGCGAGCAGATTATTGCGGCGCCTGCCGTCGTTTCCGAAGCAAGCCTGCGTCAGCGGGGCCGTGATCGGGTGGAACAGGTCAGGAGGCACGGCTTCTTACAACAGCGGCCGATCAACCCGCTGCTGGCCTTGCCGGAGAGAATGGGCTGGGACAGGGCGAAGCGCATGAGAAACGACCTGAACCATATCCTTCAATCCGTCGGCATCGACTACCGATTCGTAGCGTTCACCTACCGTGATGTGGAGCACCTTCGCTCTCACATTGAGCGCAAGGGATTTGACGCGCTTCTTGCAGTTCTCCCGGAAGGATGGGCCGAACCACACCGGGATGACAGCACGCATGAGAGGATCAAGCGCCGAATCGAAGTGCCCTCGCAATGCATCCAGCATGACCACACCTTGCCGGAAACCTGGGCGCAACGGCCACACCGGGAATTCGCGGACGCGCAGCCCAAGCTCGCCCGGCGTATCCGCCAGCGCTATGAGCTATGTATCTGGAACCTGCTGGTGAAGCATCACTGGGTCCCGTTCGCGCCGGCCGATGCCTTCGCCTACAACGTGCATGTCGGCCTGGACGTGGGCGGGCAGCACAACAACCGGGCGATGGCGTGCCTCGGCTATGGGTTTGCCAACCCGCGCGAGGGACTGTCGTTCCGTCCCGAAGAAATCCACATCGACGTAGCCAAGGCTGAGCCGATCCCCACGGGGTGCTTGCAGCGGGGCTTGCTCCAGCTGTTCGAGCTGGTCCATGCTGAGCTAAAGGAAGCTGGGCACACGCCCAATTTCGAGAAGACGTTGTTCTTCCGTGACGGGATGCTGCTGGGCGACGGCAATGAATGGAACGAACTCGACGCCCTGGCAGGAGTCCATGCGGAATTGCTGAAGCGGGGCTGGATCACTGACGCTTCGGTGTGGACGGCGGTGGAAGTGATGAAGCACGCGGAAGAGTGGCGGGTGCTGCGAAACGCGAGCGGCATCACCAATCCCGTGGTTGGCTACTGCGTACTTCCCTTTGATGACGAAGACATGGGGCTGGTATGCACCACGGGTGTCCCCTACTTGCCGCAGGGAACCGCGAGCCCGCTGAAATTCCGGATCGTCAACATTCACGGGCGGGCGGACCGGTCGGAGGTTGTGCAAGACCTCGTGTGGGAAGCCGACATGTGCTTCACCAAGCCTGACATTGGCATGAGCCTGCCCTGGGTGTTGCACGTGGCCGATACCGGTGCCTTGCAGTCGGCACGGTCCTACAGGATCACCGGCGTCACAGCGTAATGTCCTGGAGATGGGCGCGAATGACTCGGCGTTCCCACTCAACATAGGTCGCCTCGTTGTTTTCTTCCCGGACCAGGCAGGCGGCGAGAATCAATTCAGTACCCAGCTCCGGCGTGTCGCCTCGGTTGAGCTTGTCGCTGAGGGCCTGCATGCTAACCGGCGTGCATTTGGGCAGGCGGAGGGCCTCGCACGTTTCGAGCGCGATGTCCGCACAGTCTGCGACAAGCGAGGGTGACGCCAGCGCCGCATACTGGTTGTTACGACCTCGATGCCAGTCGGAGCGTCCCCAGCTCTGCATCGTCTCGGTAAGCTTGTGGCACTGGGCGGACCATCCGAGTTTCCCGGCGGCATGGATTAGCGCCTTCGCACGCACTTCATAGGGTGGATGGCTCTGGCCAACCTGGAAGGGATCGAGCTGGGAATCGTCGAGCACGTCATGGAACGTGGCCAGGTAAGCCGGCCCACACGTCCACAGCGCGATCAGGTCCACGGCGATTTCATGCGCCCAGTTGAAATGGTTGGCCGTGGCACCCCAGACCCTGCGGGTTTGCCCGACAATCGCCTTCGACTTGACCTTGGCAGTACCCCTGTCAGCCAGGGACTGCCGCAGCATCCCATTGATGTGTTGCTGTAGCTGCTTTTCAAACGCTTCCGAAAAGACCGCCTCATGCTTGAATAGGGCATTATGGCCCAGCTCGTGGCCAAGGAACGGATAGGTAAGCAGGTCGATGTCGTCGAGGTTATCGTCACCCGGAGTAAGAACCAGATCGATGACGTGCGCCGACTGATCGGAGTAGGTGGGCATGGCCACGCTCTGGTGGCCCCATTCGGCCGACGGGCGCGGCAGGAGCATGCTCGAAAGCTGTGTCCCGCCGGCATTCCATTCCTCGGCAATGGCCGCGATCATGCCGGCGTCGAAGCGAAAGCGATCACCGAAGGATTGAGGCAGGCGCTCGACGATTCCTTCCAGATAATTAGCCAGCTTGTTGGACTGCTCCTGTGCGACCTGCCCCGCCAGCAAACCGTTCTGAACGTCTCGAACAATCTCTTTGAGCTTGCTTCCAATGCACGACAGCGGCGTCTGGTCGAAGCGGCGACCGACCCGTTCTAACGCTTGGCTGAGTCTGTCGTGTTTATCACGGTTTCGGCGGGGCACATTCGTCCCTTTCTTGGTAACAGCCATCGCAACAAGATGACTTTCGGACGGAATCGACGATTCGATAGCCGTCTTTTGAGGTTAGTCGAACAACTGTATGTCAGTTCTCAGTTAGTGTTAGTATGAGAATGGAACTTTGCCATAAAACCGTTCTCGCTGTCAAAACTCATCTCGATGGCTGCAAGTAAGTGTAGAACAATCATTCATGGCGACGCCAGGATTCCTCGGAAGCCAACTACGTGTGCCTGGTATTCGGTGGCCGCCCTCTGCGACGTGGACCAGCTCTCGTAGGCCACGGACAATCAATAAGCACCGTCAGCGCGTTGTGAAGAGTAACGGCAGTGAGGAGCGAGTTATTTGTACGCCGAATGAACATGTACTCGAAGAACTCTGGCACGTAAACGCGCCAGTTTGGCATGTGGGGCGGTTGCTCGCCGGAGATCGCTAAGACCTGCCGTTCAAGCTCTCGACAAGTCGGTGTAACCTCGGCCCAGAATGCATCATCGCGGCGGTGTTGCTCAATGAACGCCAACGGATGAACATTCGCTGTGTGTTCGATGGTAAGTACTTCAAGTCTGTTTGGAGGAACCAACCTTCCAAATTCGTGAAAGAGAAGCCCGGTGGCGGTCTTTGCCATAATCCGGGAGAAGGCATGGAATACCGCCTGATCGGGCCGGAAAATGCCGTCAATACCGAGACGGCGGTCGATGAACTCTTTGAGCGCGGAATCCGCCTGTAGCGCGGAATGGACCCAGCCACCGACAGCAACAGCGTCGCGATCCTGCTGCATGAAGGATACCGTGCAGACGACTGCCGCCACACGCATCTCGTCCGCGCTAAACTCACCGTTGCACGCTGAGCAGGCCGGTATGGTCATCGCATGGACGGTGTTCGGCAGTTTTTTTGGCAACAGGCAGCGGGGCGGGGTATGGTCGGAAGTGTCCGCAGGTCCACCGCAATAGCAGCAGGCGGGCGCTTGAAAGAGGGGCAGTGTTGGAAACCATTTTCGTCGGTCCATCTCGCATATTATACCGAGTTAATGTGGTGGCTGGTAAGCAACACCGTTTGCAATAGAGGGAAGAGCGAACCATTCGACCTCCTTCCAATGCGGGTGACGATAATCGACTCTTCGGGAGTCAATCCGGTGAGGACTTGATGAAAGTCGGACGGCAGCGGAGCGAGCCGGACCGATGTGCCTGGCTCCACCGTGCCGCCGTCAACATGGAGAACAAGGGAGAAAGTGCCCGGTGCGAGGAGCGGCTGAGGAAGGGCTGCCACTGTTCCTCGGATTACCTCTCCGTCAAGTTGTCCGCTCCAGCCTGGATTCACTGCTGCCCAGAAGGCTGTACAGAAGGGCTTGAAGGGACACCAGCGGCAGGCATCGGGCGATGGTGAAGCCATCGCTGCGGGATCAGTTCCAGCAGTGACGGCAGCATTATAGTCCTCCAATAGCGCAATCGCGTTGGCGGCATCAGCATCGCACTCAGCGGGGACGATAGCGACTTCGACCGGCGCTCCTGCAAGTGGGTACAGCAGGCCACGCTTCACCCATTGACCTGTCGAGCAGCGAGCAAGCCAGGCGTAGATTCGTAGTTGCCTGATGTAGGCCGGCCTCACGGCGGAAGCGCCGCTGATCTCATCTTCCTCGAAGATGTTCCCGGTCTTGTAGTCAATGAGGTCATCACCTCGGATCATGTCGATCTTGCCGCGCAACTTTCCACCTGATGACGTGATTTCAATCTCCCGTGCCGTCGAGGTAGAGGCCGTTACGTCGGCAGGGGCCGCGCTCCAAGCTGACATGGCTTCTTCGATCCTCAGCCGCAACGTTGCCTGGACGAGGAAGTAACCTTTCCAAGACTTTGCCGGTCCAAACCGCGCATTGAGCGGATGGCTCCCTGCCTCCTGCTCAAGCCGGGCAATTTCCGCGTTCCAGATTGCATCGGCATTGGCCATTGGATCGCCGCCCTGTCCCAGAATGGTAGGAAGTTCCTCCATGACTTTGTGGTAGGCCGTCCCCAACCACGCTTTGGGGTTTCCCAGAACGAAGGGCTGCAACTGGGCGCAGCGTGAGAAGCCCGCGCGGAGCATGCAACCCCGCATTGCCTCCGCGAGTGAGGGACTGGTGGAAGAAATGACTGGCAAGGAAATCATGGCGCGTCTATCTCCTGGCGACTACGATCAGTATGGCCGTCGTAGCACCTCGAAGATGGATCGGAACTCCACCTGCAATCCCTGACCCAACGCCCAGGCGCAGGCAGGAGCAAGCTGCGGTCCGGGGTTGGCAGCATCTTCGCGCCAGAGAGGATGGGTCACGATGATGAGGCGATTATTCCGGCGTCCGGCCTGCAGGCCCCCTGGCACCTGGATGCGCTGCCAACCCGGCATGACGTTGAAATAGCTGGCCGCTGCCGCCGAATCGACTCCCTGCCAGTAAGGAACCGTGAAATCAATTGGAGCCTGCGCGTCCAATGCCAGGCGGGCTAGGTCAACCCCCAGTCGCCAGTCGAGGATGTTGTGGTACGGCAGATTAGCAAAGTCGCGGAGGCAGTCGGGGCAGGAAGTCAGGCAGGGGCTGGCATGGGATGCATCAACCAGCGGGCCGTAGAAGTCATGTGTCGTCTGGCCGGTCACGTAGAGGAGCAGCGCCTCGGCCTGAGCAGGCGTGCCGAAGAACGAACTGTAGCCTGCTCCGTTTTCCAGGCTGTCTGAGACAAAAACCTGGCCGATGATGTGACCGTGCGCGTCCTGCACGGGACGCATTCCTATCCGCAGTTCCTGTTCGCCAATGTCCAGGAGGGTGGCTGCGGCGCGCCGCAGCAGGAATCCCAGGGAGTAGATGGCGGCGCGGACAGCCAGGCCCGCATCGCCGACCGGCGAGGATTTCAAGCCGGGAGGCCAGGTATTGATGCCCAGCACCAACACGTCCGTCTGTTCGATGGAAGCCAGCGCCCGCGTATCGGCCGCACCGTCTGTATTCGGGTTGTTGATGTTAATTGCGGCCAGTGCATCTCGGACAACCCAGGTTTCCTGGTTGGCCAGTTTCTCGAATTGGAAGAGATTCCCGTTGTTGTCATTGACGATATAGATGCGGTCCTGGTCGCTCCAGACGGAAGCGTTGCGTCCCGGCAGCGGCGTCATCGCCAGCTGCCCGATGCCGATCTTCGGGCGGGTTGCGCGGGGGGTGTACTCGAAGTTGCCGTCGAAATCGCGGCTGCGGCCGTACCAGGTCCGAAAACCCTTGGGCTGCGAAAGATTGACAACGTTGTAGCCGGGGTCGTGCTGCGGATCGGCGCCGCAAAGCTGGCAGCTCTGGCCGATGTTTCCGGCGTTGACTGCCTGGCAGTTGCGGCAAAGGCCGACCTGAATCGGCGGGCCAAGCGGATTTGGCATCTGGACCGCCATCGTCCCCTGCCGCTGATACTCGACGACGCCAATCGCCGTGTGGACGACTCCCTCCTTCACAGTCTCAGAGCCAGGGGCGAATTGGCTGATAGCAATATCCAGTTCTCGGTCCACGGTGTCTTCAGGCGGCCAGCGATGGCCGAACGGCGCTGCATGATGGAGCAGGCGGACGCGCGACGGGAATCCGAACATAGGCAGAATACCGGCGTTGGCCAGGAGCTTGCTCAACGAGGTATCGCTGAAGCTGGGGTCGATCACGGCGGCGTCGATTGCCGGAATCAGATCGTTCTGGATGTAGGCAATCAGGGCAGGCCGCTGAGCGTTGAGGGCAGGCGTTGTGAAAGTGAGCAGCACCGTGCAAAGGTCGTCGATGGCCTGCGTGTTGGCTTGCAGCCATCCATTCACGATGTCCCGAATCGTCGGTCCGGGAGGACCGCCCGGCTGTGCTGGCGGCGTGGGCTGGGACCAGTCGGCCACTTCGCCGAACTCGCCGTGGACGTTATCGCCTCCCTGGCCCAGGAATAGACCGAGCGATGCGAATGCCGTGCGCAGTGCTTCCTTGGCCAGGACGCGCCGGATGATCTCGACGCGCTGCATGTCCACATACGGCTGGGGTGGCGGGTCGGCTGTCATGCGCGAAGGTCGCTGGAAGTAATAGTCGTCGTGGCTGCGCCCCCGGCAGAGGGTAAGGCAGAACGATACTCCGCCGCGCCTTCCCGCGCGGCCGACTCGCTGCTGATAGTTGAAGCGTTCTGGGGGCATGTTCGCCATCATCACGGCCAGCAACATGCCGATGTCCACGCCGGCTTCCATCGTGGTGGTCACGCTGAGAAGGTCGATAGCATCGACGCGCTGGATGTCCTGCGGGGCTGGAAGACAAATGTTCTGGAAGGCCATCTGGCGGCGGCGAGCGACGCTTGAATTGGTTTGCCCGGTAAGCTCCGCACAATGCAAACGGAACAGGTCTCCTGCCTGCGTGGCCAGGTAGCCGTAGTAGTCCGGCTCTGTATGCCCTGCAAGCGGAATAGGAACAGGAAGCGGCACCAGGCAGTCCGCGTCTATGCAAATTCCGCCTGAACGGTGGAGATGTCTCCGCCGGCAGCGCGTGCATTCGTAGAAGCTACTGCCGGGTGGCAGTAGGCACAGGGCGGTGGTGTTGAGGACGTAGTGATTCTGGTCGAGGGCGCCAGCAGCAATGAGATAGTGCTCCACTTCGGCGACAAAGGTGTTGGGAGCCGGTTCATGGTTGTGCGCAGCTACGGCTTGGAGATAGCGGGTGGCATAGGCCGGCAGGCTGTTGCGCGATGACGGATTATGCGTGTCCAGGCGGCGGCGTTCACCGAGGATACGGATGACTCCGTCCGCGGCCTCCTGGACCAATTGCCTTGGAGCTGAGTAGGTGATGCGGTCGGTCGTGGCGGAGGCAATGAGCAAAGACTCCAGGCTGCGGCGTCGGGAGGCGAAGACAATATTGGCCGACTCTTTTTGCGACCCGGCGATGACGCGCTGTAGGTGCTGCTGCTGGGGCGGCGATAGTTGGGCCTGCGGCTTTGGAGCTGGTCGCCCTGTTGCCGGCCAGTTGTACAGATTTTTCCACGGCCCTCGTTGGTCGTCAGGCTCGGTCCACAGCACGTCCTGGGAATAGCCGCCGGGGTTCATGCCTTGGTTAAGAAGACTTCCCGACGCCTCCGTGACGATTTGCGGCAAGTGGAATGGCCCGTTGGCGGCGCGGGCGATTATCGCTTGCGCTGCCTGCTGGCAGGTCAGGCCAGGGTGGGACGGGGAGGCGACTCCCGCTGTAACGGGGTTTGCGGCCATCGAGAGCGTGGCGGCTTCCTGGGGATGCGTCGTGGGGAAAGTTGCTGCCAACTGCTGCTGAGCAGCAGAAAGTGGCTGCCCGGCAAGCTGCTGGCTGAAGGCAATCGCCGCTGCTCCCTGGTTCTGAAGCGCATCGCTTACGGCCTGGCGTAGTGCGTCCAGATAGTGGAACATATTCATTCCGGCGGCGAGCTTGGCGGCGTCCTGCCGGCTGTCGGAGAACAGCACTAGCTTGCGGCTGTCTGCACCGGCGCCGTGGCCCGATCCGATGTGGCGGAGCATCGTATCCGCCAGCACTTGGGCAACTTTCTGAAAGCCGGTGCGTAGCGTGCGGATCGGCGAACCAATGGGAGTGCCGGCCCAGTCCGCGTCACAGCGGGGACAGCGAGAAGGAAACGCCTTGCGGGCACTGTCGTCTGTCGGCGGATTGTTCCCGTGCATCGCGGGAACGTGGTAAAGGAAACCAGTTCCCTGGCCCAACTCGACACGGCCTTCGTTGGCGTGGAGCTGAGCGCGGCTCCAGCGGCGTTCGATGTTGTCCTGCGTCCAGCGGCCGTTGGTTTGCGCCGGCTGCAATCCAGTTCCAGCCGGCCAATACACGGCGTAAGAATCATAGTCCCGGTCCAGGGAGACCATCTCCGGGGCCGCTTCGAGGTTGGGATGGTCAGGGCTTAAGAACCATTCGTTGGGATTGTCGCCGGGGCGGCGGTAGCCGCCCAGGAACGTCTCGCCGCAGGATTCGCAGTAGAGCAGCTCGAACACGCGCGACCCGCACTGGCAGATGGGCGTCGGTGTGAAATGCAGCCGGCCGACCGGGCAATGCGCGGTCCGGCCAGGAACACAGGGTGGGTTGGCGCACGTCCATATCCCCAGCAGATTGCGGAAGAACAGATGGACGCGAAGCGACAGAGGCGCTCCACCAGCTGCATCACGCGCATAGGCCAATCCTGCCGCTATCCCTTCGACAGTCGTCAGGCGGTCGGCCGGAGGCAGGCCCGGAAACAGTTCGTCGGCGATCTGCTGCGGGAAACGGGGCGTGAGCCGAGGATGGATGACGTATTGGCTCGTATGGTCCGGAACCGTATCCCAGGCATACTTCATGGTAAGTTGCTGGACGGTGTTGAACAGGATGACGTTGGACTGGCCAATCCCTGTTCCGGCGGTGATGTTGATTTCAAGGCCGCTTAACCCTTCCCCCGCTGTGCTGAATGCAGCCGCAGCATCGGCCAAGGTGTTGCCGCCGCCAGCGGTTGCTGTGCCTTGCAGCGTGCCGGGGGCACTGGGGACGGGAACGGTGCAGCCTAAGCGAAGGGCGTCGGGAGCGTTGATATGCGTGAGGGCCGAATGCAAAAACTGCTCAGCGGTTGCTCCGGCCGGGGCCGGTGCGCCAACGGCCGCATGGAATGTCTGTGAGGCGGCGCTGCGGACGGCCTCATCCGGCGACCGCAAGTCCTGGGCCAGCGTCTGGAGATGAGCCGCTTGCGCCTGCACGGTTGGAATGGAGGCGGGATCAGGATCAACAATCGTCCCTGCCAGGACCGAGAAACGCTGCCGATCCCGCCCAAAGAAATGCTCAAGATACTCCAGTCCCTGTGCTTCGCTGGAAAGAGAGGCGCTGGAGGCGATGATCCGCAACTGGTCGGGACGGGTAAGCAGACCCAGCCGGTCGAGGAGGACGCGAAGCAGATAGCCGACTTCCGTGCCGGCAGTGCCGCGATAGGAGTGCAGCTCATCGACGACAAGATGGAACACGCGCTGTGGGCCACCGTCGAGCCAGGCGCGTGTCTGGTCGAAGATGTCGTTCTCGACAGCCCGCATCAGCATGATGTTCAGCATCACGTAGTTCGTGATGAGGATGTCGGGCGGGTCGTCCTGCATATCCCAGCGCGACCACATCTCGCCGCCGTCGATCTTCGGGTAGTATTGCTCGGCACCGGTTCCGGCCACGAGCGCCGCCGCCTGCTGAAGATCCCGCATCGCTTCGCGCAACTCGGCAGTCTTTGAGGCGCTGCGGTCGCCTGGTACATCGGTCTTGCCGGTGTAGCGTCCGAAATAGAATCGGTTGCCGCCCCGGTGCGCTTGCAGCCATTGCCGGACAGGTGGAGCGTCAAGCGCCGCTCGCAAGCGGACCAATTGGTCTTCCACCAGAGCATTCAGCGGATAGAGGATGAGGGCGCGCACGGCCGCCGGCCGTGTCTCATGCTCTCGCTGTCGATGGCGGGGCTCCCACTGGCGGTTCCGTGCTCCCATCTGGTAGTGATTCCACCAATCCCAGCGGGGATGGCGCGGGCCTGGAGGTGTCCATAACTGCTGGTCGGCCGACTCACGGACCAGCGAGGCGACAATTGGAAGCAGGAAGCACTCGGTTTTGCCCGATCCGGTGCCGGTGGTCACCACAACATCCTGTCTCTGCACGTAGGAGCGCTCGAATGCCTCATACTGGTGCGTGTAAAGAGTGCGCGGCGGCGGAAAAAGCCCGAGCGCGAGAAAGTCCGCAATCTCCTGCACTTCCTGCGGCTGGTGGGATCCGGAAAGCAAATGCTGGCAGGCGGCGTCAATCTGATGGGGCGTCCGGGCATAGGCGGGCACCGGTTCGATGAGCGGTTGACGAATGATGCGGCCATCGGCTGAGAGAAGCTGCCGCCGTTCCAGCTGAAGGTCGGGATAGCGAAGCGCAAAAGGGCTGTCGAGGTAACGCAAGTAGATGTCGTGCAGTTCCTCGGACAGCACAAAGGGGTTGCTCATGTCAGTATCTCCTGATCCAGCAGGCGGGCAGCAAGCCGGGCGACGTCCGCGCTGACGCTGCAATAGGTGAGTGTCGAGTTAGAACCGTCAAAGACTGGCAGCCGCCCGGAGCATAAGACAATCGCGCGCTCGACCAGCAAAGGTGGCCGGCAACTGGCTGGAACCACGCATTCCTTCGACCCCGGATCATACCGAAGTACGTTTCGTCGGCGTTTGCGAAGCAAGGCGTACTTGGCGGCCGCGCCGTCCATCTCGTAACTGCGCCCGCGCCGCCTGAGAAAATGCCGCCGCTGATAGGAGTGGCGGAAACGGAACAACCCGTCACGGGCCGCGCGTGCATCCTCTCTTGACGATGCCCGCCAATGCAGCTCCTGCGCGTCGAACTGCTCGATGATCCAATCGCGTCCCATCGGCACGTCGGCGACCTCTTCGCGAATTTCGCAGATACCGGACAGGGCGCAGAGCATGGCCCTGGGGGCATCGAAACAGATGCGGATGCCGGTGGCGGCAGCTGCAGAAAGCATACTGTCATTGCTTTCGGCCGTCAGGCGGTAGAGGGTTGGTGCGGCCTGGTCGTCCTCGATTTGCAGGGCGGCAGAAGCCAGAGGAGCGGAACGAACCCGTTCCAGCATTGGAAGGGTTCGAGCTCCACATAGGATTGCGGAAGGGAGTTCCTCTGTCCCCGAAGCGGCCCAGATAGGAGGGGCGATACGCCATCCTCCTTCACATCCAGCAGCAAAAAACTCCGCATGGCCCAGCCGTTCGAGAATTAACCGGATTTCCTGATGCAGCGGCAGGCCACCCTGCCGCCACTCTTCTTCTGTGGCCTCATCGCCGGTTGGCTCGTCGTCCGGCAAGTGGAGAGCTTCGACGGCAGCTTTGAATTGCTGCCAACTTCCCTGCCCGCGTGCCGAAAGCCAGAGGAGGAGTTCGTTGACTCTCACCGTCTCTTCCTCCAGATTGACCTGGCCTGGTCACGGCAGGCACGCCAAACGGCCGTTGCTTCCGGTGTTTCCTCCGCAAGTCGAAGTCCTTTCCGCCCACAGTCGAGGATCGCCTGGACCCACATGCGGATCGACGCCCCGCTGGTGCCGGCCTGCTCGGAAGCTTCAAGCGGAGCCGGCCAATCGAGCCACAGGATGCGTGCAGTCGATTTGTCCACTCGTAACGGCGATGCCGGTACAGCCCAGACTGGACGAAATGGCGGCGCGCCGGCGCAGAATCCCGTTCCAATGTCCGGGCGGACCGGACAGAGGTAAACTTGCCCCGGATGCTGACCGAGCAACAACGGGTTGGTTGCCGGAACCACGACGGACGAATTGATCGCTGCATGCGAGACAACACCGGTGGCAGCGCCGCAGATAGCCAGCCTTCCGCTTTGGTGAGCGGACCACGGCTCCCAGGATTCAGGCGGCTCCACAAGGCTGTAGCTGCGAGTCAGCGCGTCACAAGCAACCAAATGCTCGCCTTGCCGGTCCCAACCAGGCGCTGTGAAGTTGCCATCGGCACCACGGGCAGCCGCATGGCCGTCGATGGTCACCGCTAGCGGCGCATCTGCGGCCACGCCGGTGAGCCGAATCGCGGGCGGGAAGCCCGCAAGCCATTGGGAATGTTGCAGCCGGATGCCTCCGCGAAGATTGATCTGCACATCAGGTGCAGGCCGTAAAGCATCGAGGATGTCGGGCGAAGAACTGGCCGGAAGAGGATGAATCGGACAAACGCCACGGAAACCAACCCATCCCTCCGGCAGCCCGTCCTCGGGGCCGATGTTGTCGGGTTCCGTTCCGCAGCAGTTCTTCAGCAATTGGAGAACCTGTGACCGCTGTTCAGCAGTGCAAAGCACCGTGTGCTGATCCCCTAGCACCAGCCGGGGAGCTGAGACGAACCCACTCAATTCATCGCGCGGCCCCAGGACGTAGAGATCGCGTCCGCTGAGCATCCATTGCAAGCGGCCTTCGGGTAGGTCAGCGTACCAAGCGGCTCCCCTTGTCAAGACGGTTCCTGCATCGGCTGTAACCACGTCCTGATACCAGGCTTCATGAAAGGCGCTCAGTGTCAGCGGTGATTCGCCAGCGCCAGAGACTTCGACCTCTTCGGGCATGCCATTGCGGCGTCTGGGGAGAAGCGAGACGGTGAATGAGCCTCCCGTTCGGCTGCGAAGCCGCACTTCGATTGGGCAAGACCGTTCTGCCGTCTCCTGGCGTGGCTTCACTGTCCTGGATTTTCGGGCGGCAGCGGCACCTCTTGCCTGCGGCTGGTAACGCCTGGGCTGCGGCACTGGAGGCGGCTTGGGCTCAGGTTCTTCCTCTGGAATTGGCTCCGAAGGCTCCTCGCCAGCGGTTTCTTCGATGCTCTCCGGCTCCGGCAGCGGCGGAACAGGGGCAGGCTCAGCGGGCTTGCTTGTATCTCGGGCCACAGCGGCAGCGGTCGGCGCTGGTTGGCAGGCAGGCTCGGTCTGCTGCACCGGCGCGGGAATTTGCGCCGGCTCTGGGGCTGGTGTCTGCGTTGAATCAGCGGCAGCAGGAGCAGGGAGTGCGGCGACCTGGGCGCTTGCCGTTTGCCCTTGCCCTTCCAGCAGGCTCAGGAGAAAAGGCACTGCATCGGCCGTCTGGCTGCTTTCCAGGCCCATCGTCTGCGCGTGTGCGGCGGCGGCACGCTGCAAGTCGGCGACAATTGTTTCGGTCCTGGGACCCAGCGGCATTCTGCGGGCAGTTTCCCGTTCGTGCTGGTCCAACAGCGCGGCAACGCCAGACGGCAGGCTGGCGCGTCGGCTCCACAGTAGCCGCAGCTGCTGTAGACGCTGGGTGCAATCGACCTGTGCCTGCCGGTCGCTGTTGGCGATTTCCACCCGGTCGGGGACAACGACTACGGTTCCATCGCCGAGTTCTACGCGGGATAGTTCAATGGTGCCAATTCCGTAGCGGTCCGATTCCATGATCGGTTCCCCTGCTCCCCATGCCGTCTCGCCTCGGGCCGGGTAGGGCATGAGCAGCGCGGCGGCAAGCTGCCGATGCAGGTGGATTTCTGCACCGGAAGATGGGTCAATGCGAAGCCGGCGTTTGCCGTTGCGGTCAAGCAGCACGACGCCGGTTGGAATCTGCAATCCTTCGCCCAGGTCGAGCACCAGGACGTGGCCGAGAAGGTCGCGCGGCGTCATTCTCCCGAACGTCTCGCTGATCTCGTATTCGCCTCGCCCACCGCTGGATCGCTTGGTAATTCTCATTGTGCCGTGGTCATCCGGAAGGTTGCTATGTGGGTTGCCGTCGTTATCCTTCAAGCCAGGATCGGCCGCGACTTGTGGCGGGGCGTCCGCCCGTGCCGCGGTAGCGGCCACCCGGCCATCGGGTGGCTCTGGGGCATCCGTGGCAGGCAGAACAGAGGAAGCTGCAATCGTGGCTGTCTCGACGAACTTCCCCGTTGGTTGATCGCACGACGGGGAAGCAACCTCTGCATCGGGGCGCTGAGGGCCAGCACCAGGCTGGAGGAGATCGTCTTCGGAGGAGGCCGGACTAACTGGGTCCACCTCAAGGCGGGATGACAAGCCGACGGAAAGGTTGGAGGGGACGTGCTGGGGAGTTTCGCCGTCAGCTGTGGGGGGTACGGACCGTTCCCGCGGCCGCACGACCAAACGGTGCAGCAAGAAGGCGGCCACGATCAGTCCTACCCCCATGAGCAGGATGAGTGCAATCCACGCCGGAGGCGGCATCAGCAATCACCAGCATCGACGCCCAAGTTCAAATAGTGTAAAGAATAACCGCTGGAAGCGGCGGGAACCACCTCGGCAGCAGGTGCGAAAGTTCCGGCTTGCGCCAACGGCCGACGATCGTTGTATTCTTTTTTCTGGCCAGGCGATCTGGAAAAATGCACCACCGTGGTGTATCGTGATGTAGAGGAGTGGCAACACGATGAAGACCACCCGGCGAAAAACGCGTAAGAAGGGGAAAATGCCTCGCACCTCGGTGAGTTTTCCTCCCGAGGTCCAGGATGCCCTGAGCCGTCTGGCCGACAAGCGGAAGGTGTCGGTAGCCTGGGTCATCCGGGAAGCCGTAGACCGCTACCTGGCGAACGAAACCCCACTGTTCAGTCAGATGCAGTAAATGTGGACGTTTTTTCCAAACAGCGTCGTTCGGAGATCATGCGTGCGATTCGCAGCACGGGCACAAGCCCCGAGATGGTCGTGCGCCGACTGCTGCACCGCTTAGGGTTCCGATTCCGACTTCATCGAAAGGACTTGCCAGGGTGCCCCGACGTTGTGTTGCCGAATTGGAAGGTCGCGGTTTTCATTCACGGCTGTTTCTGGCATGGCCACGACTGCCGCCGAGGCAGCAAGCACAGAAAGCCGAAGAGCAACAAGGCGTATTGGACAAAGAAGCTCAATCGAAACATCGCTCGTGATGCTGAAAACGAAACCCAACTGACAAGGTTGGGCTGGAGGCGAATCGTAGTATGGGAGTGCGAAACGGCAGACACCGAAGCTCTCGCAAGGCGCCTGCTCGCCACGATCAAACCCTCTTCGACGGCCTCGAAGACTCGGCTCCGCAGCTGACCGTGGCTTCGTTCTTCTCAGGCATCGGCGGATTCGACCTCGGATTCGAGCGGAGCGGATTCAGCATCGAGTACCAGTGTGAAATCCATGACTACTGCACGGCAATCCTCGAACGGCACTGGCCGAAAGTCCCAAGGGGCAAGAACATCAAAGAAGTCCTCGACGCCGAAAGCGTCGCAGACGCATCCGTCTGGGTCGGAGGATTCCCTTGCCAGGATGTCTCTTTGGCTCGAATGGGGCCGAGGGCTGGGCTTAAAGGGCAGCAGTCTGGACTCTTTCACGAGTTTTCTCGACTGGTTGAGCAGTGCAGCCCCCGAGTTGTTCTCATCGAAAACGTGCCAGGTCTTCTCTCTTCCCACAAAGGACGAGACTTCCAAATCGTTATTCGAACTCTGGCCGAACTCGGGTATTGCGTGGGATGGCGTGTGCTTAACAGCAAAAACTTCGGAATCCCCCAATCACGCCAGCGAGTCTTCATTGTGGGAACTCATCGAGAAAGGCGAGGTCCCGGAGAGATACTTTTTGAGTCCGAACGCGGCGAAGGGCATGTTGCGGCGCGCCGATCGAATGGGAAGGGAGCTGTTTCCCCCTTTAAGGAAAGCGTTGGAGATCCTGTCAAAGGGCCGGTCGTAAAGAAACTGGCTCACTGCCTCTATGCCTGTTCTGCCCGGCACACCGGAACCGACTGGAGCCGCAATTACGCGGTATATCCAGAGGGCCGTGTCCGTCGCTTCGTCCCTGTGGAATGCGAGCGGCTTCAGGGCTTTCCGGACGGCTGGACCATTCCGCCGGAAAGCAGCAAATACTGCAACCTTGATGACCTTGACTCCCTTCGATACCACGCAATCGGCAACGCCGTGACTGTTCCGGTTGCTGAATGGCTCGCGTCGAGGATCAAATCCTTCCTGCTCAATGCCTCAAGGGTGGAGCAACTCGCGGAGGTGACGTAGGCAAGCTGGCGACGGATGCGCTCGCGTCGAATCCGGAAGCTGTGAGAGCGGAATTGGGCCTACGTGAGCGCGTAGAAATGACAAATCGAAGCCTTGTGACGCTGCTCTGGTTTCCGCTTCTTGTGGGATCGTGATGGCATATCCGCTTGCCTCATCGTGAACGATCTCCACCAGCCCTTCATCAAATGCCCAGCGATGGAGCTTGCAGAGGCAAACGCCGTTCGACAGATGGTGGAGGCCGAATTCACTGTCCGGCAGGAGATGAACGGCGTCCACTCCAGCTTTGCCGTCGTCCCAGAATCTCGGAAAACAAAGGCCGCAGACGATGCAGACTGATCGGTAGGCGTCACACACTCTGCGGCGGAATCGCGCGCTTTCGCTGCCTTGTGCGAAGGCTGACCGACGTTGGCGGGCAAGCTCACGGCGGCGTATTTCCATGTATTCGGGCGCAATTTCCTCAATGGGAATTGGCGGCCGGTCATGCCGGCCCAGACCGATCATTTCGAGCAGTGTCGGAACCGGATCGGTTCTGGGCGTCGCCCAATCAACATCCAGGTCCCGTGATGCTTCGGCCGTAGCCGCCTGGATTCTTCTAACGAGGCCGCGTCCCTCGATTGCAACCTGGTCTCCGCCAGTCACGAATTCTTCGTGCTCTTCAATGAGCGTGGCAATCTCCTCGGGAAGCCGAGCCCGCTCCGCCCAGATTCGGCGAACGGAAGCGACAAGTTCAGGAGCGTCAATGTCTTCGCCGGTCACGGATTGATTCGCAATTTGCAGGGTTTGAACCACAAACTCGGCAGCGTTCGCGTTGGTCAGCAGAACCCGTGCGGAGATGATGTCCTCCAGGAAATACTCATCGGTGCGCAGCACCGGCAGGCCGGGGCCGACATTGGCGTAGGTGCGTGTTGGACAGGGCATCATCAGAGCGACGGCCACATGGTAGATGGGATACATGAACCGTTCCGATCGCGCATCCGTTGCAATCCGGGTCCGCCACTTACCCTGTGCATGGTCGAACTCGCAGGCAGTGTCGAGGAGGATGCCGTCAGCCAGGCGGAGGAGAATTCGCCTGTTTAGCAGTTCTTCCCTGCTCGGATCGTCAACCTGCAGGGCAGCCCATTCATATTCTCCTCGGCCCTGTCGCTGGTTCAGTTCACGCAATGATGCGTTGCCGCTGCGTTCTCTGCTGATTCTCACGGATCGTGACCGCCTGCGCGTAGCGCTTTGGGGGCACGCCCGCAAAAAGATCAAGGTCCCAGACGCGGCCGTGCCGGAGCCGTTAGTAATAACCGATACCCGCTCCAGAGAAGCGTTTTAGCCGTTCTACAGCGGAAGAGACTCTTCTGCACTTTCGCACTTCGTCGGGGATTGCGCCAAGGGCAGAAGCGGCGAGGCAGGAAAGAGCTTTCGTCTTTTCCAGCCGGGCGCGGCCGGCTTTTTGCCTGCGCTTCCCGAATCGTATTCGCGGATTTGCAGATTTGCAGTTTTACGAAAGGCCGTTGTCTGGTCCCGCTCCGGCGGGTTGCTGGGGGGGCACTGTTCGCCAACGCTGTCGCAGCCTGCCTCGGAGATTCTATTCACCGTCGCCATCGGAGTGTTTCGTCGCGGGGGTTCATAACCAGGGGTCCCCGCGATGAAATGCGACAGAGGCAGAGGTGATGCCTCCTGGTCTTCCCAACCCATTCACCAGAGCCAGAGGTGGATTCCGAGCGGGGGTTATTCCTTGCCCGGCCACTACGCCGGGCTTTGGCCCTCGCCTTCACCGCTGTGCTGCCGCTCCAGGATGATACGTTCCTGGAACGTCATTGCCGGCTTGCCGATAGAATTCTCCTCCGCCACGTGCCGCACTTCGCGCGCTGCTTCTATCGCGGCATTGTGTTCGCGTGCCTGACCGGGCGCGGCGTGAGTTTCCTGCCAGCGGCGGATGCGGGCGGTAATCGGCTCCTCGGCGGTCGATTGCTTGCGCTGGACGCGCTGCGGCGTGGCCTGGATGGTGTTGGTGGCCTTTCAGCAGGTGCGGGCATTGCAAGTCGGCTTGAGACAGGCGATTCGACAGGATGCCGAGGCTCAAGTTGCCCTCGATTTTTGAATGGCAGATGCCCACGAAGCGGGCGGCGGCGTATTGGGCGTCTGAGAATCGGCCGTGCATCCGCTGTTTGAGATCGCAGAGCCAGGCCGGGACCTGGGTGCCGTGCCAGTGCAGATAGACGGTTGGCGACACGAGATGACTGTCGAAGAAAACAATGCTTGCACGATCTCCCATGTCACGCCTCCTGGTCCTGCCAGTTGGCGATGAGCGCCAACAGGGCCGAGATATGGGCCCACGTTTGGCGGTTCTTCGCCTCGGCCATGATCACGAGTTCGCGTTGGGTGAACGGTCCGGGGTCGATGCCGACGACGCCGGCTAGTTCCCATACGAGGCAATCAATCGACTCGCTTCCGCTTCCGGATCGAGTGTCGCAATCATCGATTCGGCGTGATCGAGCAGTTTGTCCCGCACTGTACGCCCGGCCGCGAGCACCTTCTTGAGGCTCGTCCGCGCCCGGGCGTCGGGGAAAAAATCGATCAGTTCCTCGACGAATGCGTCGGCCGCCAACGTGATGGCGCCGCCGGCCAGCGCTCGACCGAAGTCCTCGTCCGAGATCTGCTTGGCGTCGGCTTCGTCCTTGCACAGGCAGTAGAGGACGTCGGCCAGTTGCACCGGATCGGAGACCAAGGCCGCGAGCGGTTTGAAGCTGTCATCGACCAGCTTGTAGAGATCGACGCCGACCAGGCCGCGCACGCGTTTGATGGCCGCGACATTGATCGGCACGGTCCAAGCCCGGCCAAAATTGTCGGTGAAGCTGCGCATTCAGGTTCGCCTCCGCGTCGAACTCAATTACGGGATGACCATCCAGACCGGGGCGTTGACGGAATAAGTCGGTTTGACGGTGACGCTGACGGTGATGGCTTCTTCAAGTGATTCGTTTCGGCTGAAGTTGGTGACCATGCAAGTAGCGCGCAAACCTTGCGACCCAGACATCGCAATGCCGCCGTCCATGACCGCGAACTCCATCGCGCCGCGACTCAAGAACGTGTCGCGGATGGCGGCGAAGTCCAGGTCCTCGGTGTCCCACACCATCTCGAACTCAATCGAACCGTCCTTGAGCGTGGCAACCGTGGCCCGCCAGCCGTTATTGCCGCGCGTGGTCACGTCGGCCTCGCCGGCCTCGAGGTTGAGCGTCAGGTCCTTGACGTTTATGACCTCGTTCCAGGTCGGGCTGGCGAAGCTTCCAGTGTTGGGGTACAGCTTGGCGTCGAGACCGAGTTTTACGCTCATGAATCACCTCCTAGCGCACCGAGTTTTGCCACAGCGCCGGCAACTGTGCTTGCTCCGCAACGAACTCCGGTCCCATGAACGGCCGGGGCCGATAGCGGGCACGCTTCGAGCCGCGCGGGGTTTCCAGCGTAGTTGCGCCACCGTGTTCGAGCAGTCGCGGCGCTGTTGACTCGGCACGGATCAACGTTGGCCCGATCACGACCGACTTGCGAGTCGCGTCGTAGGCGAACAGGATGAACTTCTTGAGCAAGCCGACATGCGAGTACGGCGGCGATCCCGGCGGGCTCGTGCCCTTGCGACTGCGGATCGAGGTCTTCGCGCGCTGCCGGACGAACGCGCCGAACTTTGAGAGCACCCGCCGCGTGGCGGCATCGACCGAGCGCTGAACTTTTTCCCGGTCGAAGAACCCTTGCTTGGCCTGCTGGAAGGTGACGCCGATCATGGTTCACCTCCAGACCCGGTAGGTCAGCGTAAGCACGCTCGTGAACTGGCGAAATTCCTCGAGGTACTCGAGCGCATAGACCGGATTGTTCTCGACCTCGACGCAGCGAGCGCCGGTCGCGCCAGCCAGCGGTTGGGCGCGGAAGTAGTCGGCGATCTCCTCCACCAATTCCATGAGCGCATCGAGATTGCTCGCCGTCGGTTCGATCTTCCGTTGCACGGCCACGTCGATCTTGAAGTCGAAGCTGTCGCGGTTGCGGTCGAGGCCCCGGCTCGTTACCGAACGCGGCACGACGCTGAGCTTGAGTTCGGTCATCTCGGCCAACTCGAAGTTCGGCTGGTAGTGCCGAACGGCGACGACCGGTTGACTGAGCGGGGCCGCGTTCAACTGCTCGACCCCGGCGTTGCAGGATGGCGATGACCTCGGTACGAAACGTCCGGCCGGTTCGGCTGATCAATGTGCGCGGCCCCACCCGTCGCCAGTAGTGGTTGATCGACGGCGGATAAGGCAGTTCCAATTCCATGATTCATTTTTGTCCTTTGACAGGCATCGTGATCGTCGTTGTTGGTGAACCCTCAGCGCTTCCACGGCGGCGGGCCGTTGACCGATGGCGTCTGCGTCGTGACCACCGGCGGCACGTCCTTCTTCTCGAAGCCACGAACTTCGTTGGTGATCTCGCCGGTGTCGGGCCGCTTCTTGCACTTCAACGCGATGACGAGCGGCAAGTTGTGCAACTCGACCGAGTCGTTGGGCGCGAGCACGCCGACCGCCCGGCAAATCGCGGACAGTTCCGCCTGGGCGATCTTCTCCGTCGTCTCGTTGCTGTTGAACAGGTTGAGCCGGGCCCAGAGCTTGCGGCCCATGTATTCGCCTTCGAGAAGCTCGAAGGTCAGTTGCAGGTACTTGCCCGTGCCCGCCTTGGTCGGCTTCATCTCGTTGTCGGTGATGACGGCGAGATACTTGCCGGCGGGAATCGGATCGAAGTCGGTCGTCGGTTCGATTTGGTTGGCATCGAAGCCGCGAAGATCGGCCATGGGTCATTACTCCTGTGTGGGTTGATGGTGGGACAAGGCATTCACGAACGCCGGCCAGGCCAGCGGCAGGTCATCGGTGATGCGGTAACGGTTCTTGGCGACGCACGACGGGCCGCCGACGGTGCGCAGCACGCGCTCGCCGCCGTCCTTGGCGACGGCTTGCGCGATGGTGCGCTTGCGGCCGGAGCTTTCACAATGCCCCTCCGCTGACCCAGGGGGGGCTAACGAGTGGGGAACTTGCGTGTGGCGAAGAGCACGGCATCGCACCATTCGCTGATCAAGGCGCAAGCGTGCTTGTGCAATCGCGGCGAATAGCGGTCATACGGCGAGGATTCCGGGTCCTCGAACCGCTCGACCTTCGAGTGAGCAATCAGCAACACGACCATGCCGCGGGCGCTGCGCAGGACGTTCAGGTGATCGATAATCTCGCGCCAGAAAGTCAGGGCGTGGGTGTAGCCGCGTGCGTAGCCGCCATCGACTTTCTCGATGGAGTTGACGCCGTACTGGCTTGCAGAGTTTGTCCCAAACCAATCGCTCGAGCCAGTCGAGCGAATCGATGACGACGGTCTCGTACATACTTAGTTGACGGCAATGGCAGTTGTTGTTATCTTCTGACCATATTTGGCCTCGGTTATTTGCAACAGAGATGCCGTCATGGCCGATTGGTTAACCCTTGACGAACTCGCCACCTACCTCAAGCGCGGGCGATCCACGCTGTACCGGATGGCGCAGTGCGGAGAGTTGCCGGCATCGAAGATTGGCCGCACCTGGCGGTTTGAGCGCGGGGTCATCGACGAATGGATGCGACAGCAATCCCGACAAGTCCAGCCCAGCAAGACGAAACGCAAGCGACGCGGCACCAGGAAGGATGCGCGATGAACTCAACCAGTGACAACTCGGCACCGCCGAACTCGGAGAACTGGGCCGATCGGTTCTTAGCTGGAGTGCAATCGACCGAGCCCGTTTCGGGTTTCACTCACAACTATTACCGATATCCGGCGAGGTTCTCCCCGTACTTTGCCCGTGCCGCCATTGAAGCGTTTAGCCGACCCGGGGACGTAATCCTCGACCCTTTCATGGGTGGGGCCACGACCCTCGTGGAATCTCGGGCGCTCGGTCGCCACGCGATCGGTAGCGACATCAATTCGCTTTCCGTATTTCTCGCCACCGTGAAAACGACGGCCTTAAGTGACAATGACCTAGCGCGGATTGAGGATTGGGTATTCGAATTGCCTGAGCATCTTAATCTTCATCGACCGCCGATTCGGGCTGACTGGTGGCGGGCCGCAGGCTATCAGCGAAACCTGCCCTGGCCGATCCGAAAACTGACCGAGTTGGCGCTGGCCCGCCTTCAGGAACTTCCCCAGCAGCGACAGCAACGGTTCGCCCGTTGTTTGTTGCTGAAGGCGGGTCAGTGGGCACTGGATTGCCGCGAGCGGGTCCCCTCGGCGAAGGAATTTCGACGGCAGTTGTTAGCTTTGTCGGACAGCTTTGTGAAGGGGATGCGCGAATTTCGTCAAGCCGTGCGAGACAATCGGCCGCCCGGCTCATCCAGAACTATTTCGCTCGCAATACACTGTGCAGCCGCCGACCTCCCAGCGGAACAGGCCCTGGCGTCCTTACCGAAAAAGCCGACCCTCGTCGTCACGTCGCCGCCATATCCGGGGGTACATGTTCTATACCATCGATGGAATGTAAGAGGGCGAAAGGAATCGGCTGCACCCTTCTGGGTGGCCGATTGCCTAGATGGCCAAGGGGCTTCTCACTACACCTTTGGTGATCGCAGGCAGCAGAATTTGGTACGGTACTTTGACGGAATTCGATCTTCATTTATTGGAGTGCGTCGTGCAATTGACCCAAGTGCTCTTGTCGTGCAGATGGTAGCATTCTCGGAACCGGACTGGCAACTTCGCATGTTTCTTACGGCAATGAATGAAGCAGGCTTTGAGGAAGTTGCGCCTCAGTCCCTTGGGTTAGGCATTGAGGGCAGGCCCTGGCGACATGTGCCCGGTCGCCGGTGGTTCGCGCTCATCCAAGGGAAGTTGTCAACGTCAACCGAAGTAGTTTTATTCCATCGTCCGCTCTGACTTCAGGTTGCTTCACCAGCCCCCGCATCAGCTGTGGCCAACTCCGCAACGTCCATTCCTCCGAGCGACTCGACCATCGGCAACAATACCGGTGCGACGGCCCGTGTGAACTGCGCAATCCGATCCTCGATATTCGACTCGGGGGTTTCTTCCTCATCCTCTTCATCTCTTTCCGCCGGGTTGCGCTCCCGGCGCGCTTTTTTGTCCAGTTCTTCTTGCTGCAGAATCGCAAGGCCAAGAAGTACGATGCCATAGATGAATCGGTTCCTCAACAACTCCGGATCCGTACCGGCGGGTTTCATTTCCGAGCGAAGGTAGAAGTTGTCCATGTTGACATAGAAATCGTATACCGTCGGCTGTTCGTCGCTCGACCCATTGGAATCTTCAGTGCCCGCGTCCTTAATCCGCAGGGCCGTGAACTTGTCGAATGGCGGGCTTTGCTTGTCCCAGTCGGCTTCATAGACCTTGATGATGTTGGGAAGCGTGATCCCGCCGGGCGAGTCTCGATCCGTCCCGGGAGTCTTGGTTGGCGGCTTGCGCCGAGTGCTAGCGCCTCCGGACACATCGGCAGCAGATCGGACCGTGACAATGAATCGGTTTTCAAATGGTTCTATGCGGCTTCCATCAGTCACGGTGGTAACAAATCGGAGTTCGTCTCCCGGTCGACAGTCCTCGGGTAGCTGAACACTGAGAGTGGCGGTTCCATTTTGCAGGTTGGGGCCGACATAGTTCTGGACGGACCGACGCTCGCCGTTTACTTCCCGCCAGATGGCGAACTGCCCCGGGTCGATAGAGCGGCTGAAATAGTCGTTGACCGCATCGGTGTCGAACGCGATTCGGCTCCGCATGTTTTGCGGCGTCTCGCGATGGAGCACTTCGCCATACTCTTTGCCCTGGAATTTGAAGAAGCTGGGGCTGACATTGCCTTGATAGGGCGTTTCTTCTTCCTGCACTTTCACCGGCTTGAAAGGATTGGAGGCACGCGCGCCGGGTAGAAATAGGGACGCAAGCGTCGGTGACTTTTTCAGCAGGGTTTCGAGGATGTTTTCGAGCGGCTTGCTGTCCGCGAAGCGTTCCTCTGTTTCCTCGCGTCGCCGCCGTTCCTTGAGCGCCCGCAATCCCTGGTGCTGCTTGAGCATGTCCTCAAGCACGTCTTCCAACTCTTGCCGAAGCTCTCCCCCGCTGAGCCGATCGCGGCTGTTCATGAACAGGTCTTCGCGGGCGCGGCCGGAAAACCGGCTGCAGTCCACGACCACGAGGACCGAATCGGCCAGGTAGCTCAAGCCGACGTTCTTTCGGCGAAAGAAATCCGGCGTGAGGTGGCCGTGAGTTTGCCCATTGAGCGTGAAGATGATGCCCTCGTGTTTGCGGTAGGTTTCCGCTCGTCCCTTCTTGAATGCGTAAATCGTGGCTGTCATTTCCTGCCCGGCGGCGCTCAGCGGGCAGGACGAGGGGAAGCCTTCTTCGAGGTTATTGGCGCGATCGTCCTCCAGTCGCACGCCCAATCCTGTCAGCGTGGTTTGAAAGCTGCCTTCATGGCCACTGTAATCGCGGCACTCATGTAGACGGATGGGCAGCGCGAGTTCGGGCAACAGCAGGTCCATTCGGCTCAGTAAGCCGTCTCTCATTAAAATGTTCGATTTGAAGCCCGTTGCTGCGTACTCATAAAGCTTGATGAGCGTACCCCACTCAGCTTCCTGTGCGTACGGGTTAATGCCATCGGGAAAGATTGGCATCTTGTCTGACGAAAATCGAAGAACTCCGCCGTGGCCAGGTAAGGCCTTGCTCTCACGCACACCCAGTGGGGCCAGGTACGTGTAAACGGAGCTGCGGCGCCCGTCGCCTGGATCCTCGCGACGCACGACTGTGAACCCCCATTGATCGTCGGACGGATGGTCGACACGCCCACGGAGAATTGCCGGATTGCGGCGGGAGACGATGAGTTGCAGGTTTCGACGGCCACAGAACTTCAGCACCCCTGTCCCGCCCATATTGAACTTACCCTGCACAAAGGGAATCCGCAGCTTGTTGGACCTGTCCAGGGAAAGCAGCGTGTCGGGAAACTTCTCGGGCGTTTGCCCCTCGCCGGCATCGGCAATGGAGAAACACGGCTTACCTGGCGGCTTTGAACCGGTTGCGGCTAGGGTGATGCCCCGCGCGATTTGCGTTCGTTTGTCCGGTGACCAGTATTTCATCTGTCCGCCGTGCGGTTTGCTGGCGGTCGCCGGTTCCTCGAAGAATGCAGCCACTGCTTCCCGGATGCTCTGCGGCGCGGCATTGCCGGCCGGGTCAACTCCACGCACGAGGCATTCGTTCATCAGCCGGGCATCAACCGAGTTAATGATCTTCTCGATCAAGGCTGCGTCGGGCTTGGCCTGCTGGTTGCCGGCGGAATTGAAATTCGTTTCGCGGTCGCCATAGTAGCGCCAATATGCTTGCATGTCCCAGAATCCGGCTTCGCTGAGGATTCGGACAACCTCGTCCTCGGTATCGGCGTGCATGAGAGCTAGACAAAGGTCCTTGGTCTGGGCGTCGTTCATGTTCTTCATTCCTCGCGGTCGTCACGCCTTGGGGAGCAACTTCCAGCGTTCTTCAAGGGCATCCATGAGATTGATATTCGGCGGCAGTGAATAGCCTTGTCGGCCGTGCTGGATGATGAGGTTTTCTTTGCGCAGCCATGCAAGAGTCAGGTACGTCTGATAGCTTGGCAGTTCGGCTTGGCTGCCTGGATCTCGAAACGGTAACAACTCTTCGAACGTGAAACGCTCGCCGCCCGCACCGCGTCTCTGCAGAACCTCCGAAACCGAAACAACAACCGCTTTGGAGGCCTTGTGGCGATATTCCGACTTCTGCTTCTTCGACCAGCCGATTTTGACGAGTTCGTCTCGGTCGCGATGGAACCTGGGATAGTTCGCCTTTTTTGCCGTCGACTTGGCAAGTCTTCTTGTCTTGCGGCGTTCCGGTGCGATTCCCCGCGATCCTGAAGGCACGGCCATCTGGCGATCCTTTCTTATCGCGGCTTGGCCATTCAATCCTCCCAGTTCGCCCGGTGTTCGCATCGCTGTACCGGCTGGCTCCGTGATTTGCCGAAGGCGCTGTGCCCATTCAGCGAGCAGGGCAACCTGCTCGTAATTACCTTCACCGGCAACGCGCAGCAACAAGGCACGAATTTCACTTTCGGCCCGTTGAACGATCGCGACAGCTTGAGATCGAGTCTCCATGCTTGCATTGTACAGCGAAAATACAGAATGACAACGGCCGAGCTTGTTTCGCTGTAAATTGGTCGCCAGCCGCTCCCCGTCGTGAACCTCGTCCTTGTACTTGACCTTGCCGGCGTAAGCGATGTTGGTCAGCAGTTTGTAAAGACTGTTCCGGGTAAATGGTTTGCCGCCGAGTTCGCCGCCTTTGCGAGTCTGCCAGCGCTTATTGATCCAGCCCAGCTGTTCCAACTCGAGCATGACTGGCATGAGCGATTCATGCTTGAGGTACATTTGGAAGATAGCCCGGACGCGATCGGCTTCTGACGGGTTCACAATGAGCTTGAATCGTTGCGGATCGACGTCGTAACCCAGGATCGGCCAACTGCCCGCCCACTTGCCCTTACGCCGCGCGGCGGCGATCTTGTCCCGCGTCCGCTCGCTGATGATCTCGCGCTCGAATTGGGCGAACGAGAGCAGCACGTTCAGCAGCAGCCGGTCCATCGAGGACGCGGTATTGAATTGCTGCGTCACGCTGACGAACGACACGTTGTGCTTGTCGAACATCTGAATCAACTGGGTGAAGTCGAGCAGGCTTCGGCTGAGCCGGTCCACCTTGTAAACAACCAGGGCATCGACCTTGCCGGCCTCAATGTTGCTCATGAGCCTCTTGAGCGCCGGGCGGTCGATGTTGCCGCCAGCGAACCCGCCGTCGTCGTTCCGTTCGGGCATGACCATCCAGCCTTCGCCCGCCAGGCTGCGGACGTATTTCTCGCCGGAATCCCGCTGCGCGTCGAGGGAATTGAATTCCTGGTTGAGGCCTTCCTCGGTGCTCTTGCGGGTGTAGATCGCGCATCGCGTCGTCGGACCGATCGGAACGGTGGTGCGTGATGCCTTCTTCATGCGCCACCTCGCTCGCGGGTCAGGCGGAAGAATTGGTAACCGTTGCAATGCGACCCGGTAATCGCCTTGGCGACCGCGCTGAGCGATGGGTAAACCGTTCCCTCGAAATCGAAGCCCTGGTTCAGCACCCGCACTTGCAGATGCCGCCCGCGATACTTGCGGACGATGATCGTGCCCGGCGGCGCCAGCCGTTCATCGGTTCGAAACGGGACTTCTCGGACTGAGACTTCGACCGATGCTCGGTTTCGAATCGGCGGCGGGTTCATGCGCATGTCGGCGTCGTTGGCCAACTCGGCGGCAAGCCGCCGCGCGCGCTCCGATAGACCGCCTTCGGCCTGAGCTTGGATTCGCCAGGCGATCCGCCTGACGAGCCACGGCTTGTTGTGGCCGTTGGTCTCTTCGCCAAAGACCTCGGTGTAGCGCTGCCGCAATTGCTTCACGGTCATTCGTTGCAACGCCGCCATCTCTCGACCCACGTTCAGTGACATCCGCTTGCTCCTCTCGGTATCTCGGAATCGTCAACCGATGTGGTCAGTGAGCGGGCTGGCGCGAACAGCTTCAAGGTCCTCGTTGCCGGAATCTGGAGGGTTTTCCTGGATCGCGACGGCATCAATTGCATCGCGGTCGCGGAGCCGTTGGAGTCCGTCGGCGAGAACGGCGGCGATTTCTTCAAGGCGTTCTGTGGGCGCAAGGGTAGCGGGGTCCGCGTCGGGCCGCATGAAGTTCTCCAGAGGTGTTGGCCGCGGCGGAATCACCGGTGAGCCGGCCGCCGCTGGCACGAATCGAGAGAACTGCCTCTCTGCCCGTTACCTACTCGGTCGCGAGTCGAACTGACGAATGAGGCTCCGAGAGCAATCGGGTTGTTAACCGCGAGAAGTTGTTAACCAGAGAGCGCGAGAGTTTTTGGCGCGAAATCTCGAGGTGCGGGAGCAACCCCGGGGTTGCTCTCGCAACCCAATTGCTCTCTGTCGAAACGGAGAGTTTCGGCAATGCTGTGCGGTGGTCGCAAGTCCCAGCGAGAAAGGCGGAGAACAAGAAACGCCGAGAGGCTGCCTTCTCGGCGCTCTTCGCTAACCGGATTGTCGAGTAAACTCGATTCAGTAAATGCAAGCTCCCCGAGTAGGACTCGAACCTACAACCGTGCGATTAACAGTCGCATGCTCTACCATTGAGCTATCGGGGAGTGGGCTGACGATTCATTTTATAGGTGCGTCGGCCGCTATCCGCAAGTCCGGTTAAGCCATAGCAAATGAGGGAGCCACACTGTCTCCGGAGGGTTCGCAGGCATGCGCCTGGCGTCGATCATTACGGCCGCGGGGCCGCGCGCCGCCGTATTCACGGGTGAGCACTACATCGACTTGTACGCATCGGATCTCCGTCTGCCGCAGACTGTGCGCGGGTTGCTGGCCGCCGGGCCGGACGCCCTGAAAGCCGCAGAAAACGTGGCCGTTTCGCGCTTCGCGGTCCGGCATCCGGCCGCGACTGCCCGGTTGCACGCCCCGATTCCCGATCCCTCGAAGATCATCTGCATCGGGCTGAACTATCGCGATCACGCCATCGAAGGCGGCAAGGCAATCCCTACCGAACCCGTCGTATTCGCCAAATTTCCCAACACGTTGATCGGCCCGAACATGCCGATCCGGTTGCCCGCGGTCAGTCAGAAGGTCGATTACGAGGCGGAACTCGTCGTGGTGATCGGCAAGCGAGGGCGCAACGTCGATCCGGCCGATGCAGCGCAGCACATCGCCGGATTCACAATCGGGCACGACGTCTCGGCCCGTGACTGGCAATTTCGCGGCGAAGAGCGCCAATGGACGATCGGAAAGACATTCGACACATTTGCGCCGATGGGCCCGCACCTCGTCACCGCTGATGAAATCGACGATCCGCAGAATCTGGCAATCGAGCTGCGACTCAATGGCGAGGTCATGCAGAAATCGAACACCAAGGAGTTCATTTTCCCGATTCCGACGCTGATCGCGCATTTGTCGAAAGTGATGACGCTGGAGCCGGGCGATGTGATTTTCACGGGCACGCCGCCGGGCGTCGGGGCGGCTCGCCGGCCGCCGATCTGGCTCAAGGACGGCGATGAAGTCGAGATTGAGATCGCGGGTCTCGGCGTGCTACGCAATCCGGTGCGGGCGGATTGACGAGTGGATTTTCTGGCCTGGGTCAGCGGCCGTCAGCCAATCGACGTTTGAGTTCCGAGCGTTCGGCGTCGGTCAGGCGATAGCGCGGTCCGGGCGCATCATGGTCGAGTTGTTCGGCGGCGCGGGATTCACTCAGTCCGCGCTCGCTCATTTCCGCGGCAAAGTACGCATTCGCCAGGCGGAATCGCAGCCGGGCTTCCAGCGATGGTTCCCGCCGCACGATTTCCGGAATCAGCGATTCGGCAGCAGCGAGGTGCTCGGTTCGCTGATGGGCTGATTTTTCCGCGAAGCGCAGCCGGGCATGGAACTCGGCGAGGAATCCGGCGGCGGATTCCGCATCGAGTCGCTGGCCGGCTCGGGCGGTGGCGATTGCCAGCGCGTCGGGATCGCCGGCGGGATTGTGATCCCAGACCGCCGCCCACCACAGCGCGCTAGCCGCAGCCAGATCGCCGATGGTGTGTCCCGCCGCCGGCGCCCAGATCGGAGCCGCCTGGGCCGCGTTCGTCAGCGGTTGCGCAATCTGGCGGCGGACGTAACGGGCCGCTTCGCTGTGACCGGCGGCACGAGCGGCAGGACCGTCCGCTCGCCGGATCACGTCCAGCTTCGATGCGTACAGCGGCACGGAACGCGCGGCGCTGTGAGCGGCGATCGCGGCCGAGATGGCCGGCGCGTACGTCATGAAGGCGAATCCCAGCAACAGGGAAGCCGCGGCCACAATGGCGGCCAGGCGAACGAATCGGGTTCCGGCCCAGGGCCAGTCGGCCGGCGGCCGAACCAGATTCAGCGCGAGCGCAGCCGCGGCCCAGAAAGCCGGCGTGAATTCCGGGCGGAGGACGTCGCCGACGACGGCGGCCAGTGCCGCTGCCGCCAAGCCCATCCCCATGGCCGAATCGCTCTCTTCCATCAGAAGGCAGTTTTCAGCGATCATGAACGTGACGAACCAAGCGGCGGCGCGGATCACCGCTTCCAACCCCAGGGCAAGAAACGGCGGTTCGGCGCCCGGCCAATCGAACGCCTGCAACGCCGCGCCGCCGAGGATGCCGATCATGCCGCCGATGTGCAGATCCCAGTGTGGACGAATCATGCGCATGGCGGCGGGGTCGGGCGCTCGCGGCCGGCGCAGATCACGGTACGCCAGCGCCATCGCTGCCAGCAGTGCGATGAGCGTCACAACACCGGCCGTGGCGGCCAGGCCGAGATATGAGTTCGGCGGATCCAAATGAACGACTTCAGCCCCCGGCGACGCGAGCCGCGCGGCGTAGCGGTCGTACAATCCCGGTCCCACGCCGGCCGGCGCCGACGCCACCATGCGCACCGCCGGGCCCCACGATGCCGGCAGCGGCGGCAATCGTTGGCCGATCTGTGCAGCCAAGCCGACGAGCAGCATCGCCAATGGCGCCCAGGCCAGCATGCGGTCCCGCGGGAACGGCGCCACTCGCGACCGCCAGCCGAAGAAGATCGCGGCCGGCGCAGCCAGCGCAAACCAGAACAGATCGCCCGCCATCTCACGCAAATCGGCGCGCCGAAAGCCGGAACCGCTCGCGGTCACCACGTCCATGCCGGTCGGAGTCCAATTGGGATCGGGAAAATCCGTCGGCCACGGCACTCGAAAGATCCAGGAAATCAGAGGAGCGATGTGAACGAACAGCGCGGAGACTCCAGTGGCAACGATGACGGCGAACAGCCCACGGGAATCATTGGGAGGACCGGCGAGTTGACCCACGACGATGAAGACGACAGGCAGCGCCGCCCATTGCCAGGCCGTCGCCGCCGAGACCCAGGCGTTGGCGGAGCCGGCGGCGGTCCGAGCGGCGACCAGGCCCGCCACAACCAAAAGCGCCAGCGCCACCGGGCTGATAATCGGACGGCGCGGATTGGCCAGCGCGTGCCAAATCGACCACAGCGCCAGAACGAGAAACCACCCCAGCGTCAACGTCAGGCCGCCGATCGGCGACGGCGGGCCATCACTGGGAGCGCCCGTCGCCAGCGATTGAGCCGCGATGAGCGCCGCGACAATCCCGAGCGTGAAGCGCCGCAGCCGCTCGATCGGATGAGCAAATGGAGGCGCGATAAAAATCTCAGTCAGGGCGATGCCTCCCGGCTGACGACGGAATCAGCCACCTCGGGCGACTGCGCGGATCAACGCAGCCCCGCCGCGATCAAGACTTCCTCGAGCCAGCGACGATCCGAGTCGTCGAGCGGCACGGGCGGATCCGACGCATAATCGATTTGCAATTCGAATTCATTCTGGTCGTAGCAGCGGGCGACGGCCGCTTGCAAATCGACAACGGTATCACGGTCATCGGCTCCGAGAGGCAGTCGGAACTTCGGCAGTCGTTTCTGGATCGTGGCGGTGTAGATTTCGTAACGTTCCGGTTGCGTGGCGCGGGTGACGGTGACGGCGTAATCCCAATCCGGCAGACCGTCGCGGGAATACTCGAGCGTCGGCTCGCCCTGGAGCACAAGATCGATTTCCACGACATTGGCGCTGGCGCGCTGGGCCGCCTGGCGCGAACGGAGGTAGGCCGCGCGGCCATCGGCCGTCGTTTTGTTCGTCGGACTTACGACTTCGATCAGCGTCGTCAGCCGGCTGTCGCCGCGCCGCCGAATCTCGATACCGTCCTCGGAATGTTCGTCGCGGATCACGGAAGTGAACAGCGCCGTCTCGGTCACGTAGTCGCGCGTCACGATGCGGGCACGGTATCGGTCGGCAATCGTCGGCAGCAGGATCTGGTAGAGACAGGCGACCAGTTGACGATGAAATTCCGGCCAGAGACGGGCGTCTTCCAAGTAGGGGTCCATTCCAGGTAGTGGGCTGGGCATGACGGAGCTCCGACAATCGGCGGCGGTATTTTACTGGGACGGGTCGCCGCTTGCCTAGTCGGGCTTCATGGCGGATTCACACACCGGCTTGCGCGGCGAAATCGATGGACTCGGTCGACCGACGTCCGAGTCCATCGATGAGAGCGATTGGCCGCGCGATCGATCATCGACTGACCGGACCGGCCGCACACGGGCGAACGATGGCGGCGATGGCAATGCCCGCGGCCGCCCATTCCACGAGCACGCATAAGAGTTCGTCCTGAACGAACGGCCAAGGGAACCGGTACCAGAGAAAGTACGAGGCGTTCACCGAAACCCAGGTCGCGATGCCGATGAGGAACACGGCGACCCATCGCCCAGCGAAGCCGACGTCCGGCCGCAGCATCGCCACAATGATCGCGGCGATCAGGGCCGCCAGGACGTTGCTGGCGAATTCGCCGCCCAACTGCATCGGGCTCATCATGTCCTCGCCCGTCGGCGCGACCACGACAATTGCGGACGGTCCCCTCTTGTACCGCTCATTCAACTCGTTCCAGACTTTGGTCTGTTCGTCCTTCGACAGTTCCATGAACCCCGGCGGCATGTGCGGGAACCCATAAATGCCCGGTTCCTTGAAGTGGTTTCGGAATGGTTCCGCAAGGGTCGATTCATCGGCCGGCGATTTCATGTGCCGTCCGACCCAACCGAGAAACATATGGTCCACGAATCCGCCTCCGAACATCAGCGCACCGCCGACGATGGCGGCAATCAGAATGCGACCGGCCATGACTGAGACACCTTTCCTGGGCGAAACATCGAGTCGGGAGGAACAGCAGCCGCTATGTCATTCGCCGCCGGGCGATTCGGATTGCCCCCCGGGGCTCACGGGCCTCGGGCGGCGGGGTGCATTCTACGGATTGGCCCGTGTAAGCCCTAGTAACAACTATGCAACCGTCAGTCGATTCCGCCGACGACCTGGCCGTCGCTGCGCATGCACAGCCGCCGCAGGATGTCGAGCGGCAGGGAATCGCGGATGAATCGGACGCTGCCGTCAGCCAGGGCGAAGTTGGCTCCGCCACTGTGCAGGCTGCCGAAGGCGTTGACTCGTCGCTCGTGGTCGTCGTACGTCGTGACCGGCAGCGGCGGAACGAGATAGTTGATCGGGACGAATGCGCTCATCGTGACGTCGCCGAGCGCCAGCCGTCCGCCGGAGTTCGCCCAGTAGCCGATCTGGCCCATGGTGTTGAAGAATTGCATCGGCGGCGGCGGGATCACCGACGCGGCGGCGTCGTTGTTCGGGTCGAAATGGCTGCGCTCGCCGAACAGCGCGGTATTCGAGAGCCCGTCGTCGATGTCGATCACGCGGATGGGTCGCCCGTTCGGCGCCGTCTGCGACGCCGGGCCGATTTCGAAGAACACGCCGTCGTTGGCCGCAACGGCCGGATTGTAGCTCCGGCTGCCGCCGTTCCCGCCGTAGCTGGTCAGTGCGTACCAACGGTTGCTGCCCGTGTCGACGGGGTTCCGAGGAATCAGGTCCGAGGGGCAGACGTAACTGGAAACGACCGTGGCCGTGCGCGCCGTCGGCCCCGGCGCCGGCAGTTGCGTGTTCACCAACGGGTCGTCGAGATTCCACTCCCTCGTCACATTGTCCTGCTCCATGTACGGCGCGAGATAGACGAACACGGTCACCCCGCGGAATCGCGGCATCGGAACGAACATTTTCATGTACACGCCGGCCGGGAAACTCTGGTTGACATTTTCGAAATTGTGCGCGGCGAGCGCGATCTGCTTCAGGTTGTTCTGGCACTTGGCGCGAGCCGCCGCCTCGCGGACTTTCTGAACTGCGGGCAGCAGCAAGCCGAGCAGAACGGCGATAATGGCGATGACCACGAGGAGTTCGATCAGCGTGAAACCCGGTCGGTGTCTCATTGCGGCAGTCCCCATGGCGAGCGACTCTCACTTGCCCGCCACGATGTCAATTTGTTTGGGATCCAGCACGGGCAAATAGGGCCGCTCCTCGAACCGCATGACGCAACCGCGGACCCGGATCGTCTTCCCCAGGAAGTGCGCCGCCGGATCGGAAATGCCGTCCTGTCGCAGTTTCGTGGCCGCACCCGCGGAAATGGCCACCCCCAGATTGTCGGAGTGCTGAAAGTCAGCTTCGGAATCGAGATAAATGACGCCGCGCTTGCTCAGCCGATCCTTCGCCGCCTTGACGACCATCTCGACGACAATTTCCGATTGACCAATTCGTCGAATGGCCTCCGCTGGGCGGACAGGCGCCGCGTCGGCCGGGGCGGATTCGCGGCCGATGAGCGGCGTCCCGGCGATGAGCATGGCAAACATGGCGAACCATCGTTTCACCGGTGTCATGGCTTGCCTCGACTTGGTTGGCGGAGTTTGATGATCTCGGGTGCGGGTTCCAACCGCAGCGGCTGGGCGCAGGGACGAGTCATGTTCGGCGGCAAAACGGGATTCAAATTCAAGATTCGCATGTGGGTCGAGCGGAACGGCGTCAAAGTTCTGGGCCCGGGCCGCATCGAACTGATGGAGCTCATCGATCGACTGCGGAGCATTTCCGCCGCGGCCAAGCAGATGGACATGTCGTACCGCCGGGCCTGGGGCCTGGTCCGATCGATCAATTCCGCCGCTGGCGAAACGCTCATCGAAGTCGCCACGGGCGGCGCCGGCGGCGGCGGAGCCCACCTGACAGATCATGGCCGCGCGGCGCTCATGCGATACCGACAAATCACCCAGCGGCTGGCGCGAACCGCCGCTCAGTTGGTCGGCGAAGACGCGCTGGTTTGACGGCGGACCTTCCGCCGGACCGAGCCATCTTAGGAGCGCTATTCCCGAATGGACATAGCGCACCGACGATTGCTGTTCGACGTTTCCTCTCCGGCGCCCATCAATCGTCGGCTGGCAGTCGTTCCGGACTTCCGGAAGAACATGTTTGACCCGCCGGTTGTTCCGGGCTACGATCAGCCCTGTCGCCGTGCTCCCATGCCAGAGGTTGCCATGAACTCGTCGCGCCGCGTCCTCAATTTGGCCGTGCTGTTGGTGCTCCTCGAAAGCTCGTCGATCCGGGCCGCCGAAATCCGCTTGCCTCGGCATCCGGATTATTCCGAGGGCCGGATTGCCTTCAGCTACCTCGGCGACTTGTGGCTTGTTAACGACGACGGCGCGAACCCGCGACGGCTGACGACGCATGCCGCCCGCGATTCGCATCCGCGGTTTTCGCCCGACGGCAAGTGGATCGCGTTTTCCTCGAACCGCTACGGCAATGACGACGTGTTCGTGATGCCGGCGTCCGGCGGCACCGCCCGGCGGCTCACGTTCCACAGCGCCGGCGACGTGGTCCTCGGCTGGTCGCGCGATTCGCAACGGGTGCTCTTCTCCAGCGCTCGCGGGCGAGTGTACGGCGGCATTCCGAGCCTCTACGAAGTACCGCTCAACGGCGGTCCGGAAACGCCATTGCCCACCGACTGGGGCGTTTACGCCGCCTATTCGCCGGACGGTGCCAAGCTCGCTTTCAACCGGCACCCGGCTCCCTGGTCGCGCAAGCACTACCGCGGCAGTTATGCCGCCGATCTCTGGCTCGCCGATCTCAACAACAAGACCTTCGCCAAGCTTCTCGACGCCGACCTGCCCGACGACATGAAGCCGAACAATCTCTGGCCGATGTTCGGCCGCGACGGCATCTACTTCGTCTCGGACCGCGGCGTCCGCGCCAAGGCCGGCAGCCCCGAAGTCATGAAGAGCGTCAACAACATCTGGAAGCTGACGAACGGCAGTCCGCCGGTCCAGATCACGCAGCACACCAGCGGTTCGCTCTTCTGGCCCTCGATGTCGGCCGACGGACGGACCATCGTTTACGAAGAGAGCTTCGGGCTGTGGAAGCTCGATTTGACCAACGGCAAACCGGTGCAGGTGAAGATCGATATCGCGGCCGACGATCGGGAAAACAACTTCGAAACTCGGACCGTGACAAACGAAGCGGACGCCTTTGCACTGTCGCCATCCGGCAAGCGGGCCGTGATTTCGGTCGAGGGGGAACTCTTTTCGATCGCCACGGATCGCGGCGAGGTGCGGCGCATCACGAACACGGCCGGCGCCCGCGACGTGCAGCCGCAGTGGTCGCCCGACGGCAAATGGATCGCGTTCGTCAGCGATGCCAGCGGCCGCGAGGAAATCTGGATCTGCGACGAGCGCGGCGAGCAACTCAAGATGATCTCGAGCAGTGATACCGTCAAAGGCTCGCCCGTCTGGTCGCCGGACAGCAAGATGATCGCCTATTCAGCCAGCGATAAAAAGCTGCACAAATACACGTTGGAAACCGGCCAGACCGAGACGCTGGCCGACGGCGAGGTCGTCGGTTTCGGCGGCTTGGCGATCAACAACGTCCAGTGGTCGCCGGACGCAAAGTGGCTGTCCTTCACGCGCAGCGACCGGACGCTGCTGCCGCACGTCTGGATCGTCCCGGCAACCGGCGGCGAAGCGCGGCGAGTCACCGGCTCGGATTCCTACAGCGACTCTGGCGCCCTGTGGACCCCGGATGGAAAGCATCTCGTCTATCTCTCGGGCATGGACGTCGGCAACATCGGCGCGCCGGGTCGGAGCACGGCGCAACTTTATCTGGTGTCGCTCGCGGCCGAGGAGAAGGACCCGCGGGATCGCGGAGTGGACAGCGAAGCCGCGGCGGGCGAATCCGAACGTCAACCGCCCCGGCCGCCGCGCGCCGGCGACGGAGACGCGGCTTCGAAACCTCCCGTCAAAATCGAATTCAACCGCATGGACCGCCGCGCGCGCCAACTGACGCGCAGCAGCGACGCGATCGGATCCGTCGCCGTCGCCCCCGATAGCCGATCGCTCGTCTTCACGACGACGGGCACCGAAGGCGGCCGGACCGTGCAGTCGATCTGGCAGTTCACGTTTGACGGCGACCGCACGACGCGGCTGACGCAGTCGGCGTCGCAAGCGGAGGAGGACGCGCCGCCGGCGCCGGGCCGCGGCCCGGGCGGCATGGGCTACTCGTCGCTGCAATTCGCCAAGGACGGCCGGACGCTCTACTACCGCCAGGGGCGCAACGTCTATGCGCTCTCGGTCGGCGGTGGCGGCGGGGCAGCCGGCGCGGCGGCGGCTTCCGCGCCAGCCGGCGCGCGCCGCGGCGGCGCGGCCACGACCCCGGCGCCCAGCCCGGCCGCGGAATCCTCCGGCGCGGCCCCGCGGCAGGTCACCTTCACCTGCAAAGTGGACGTTGACCACCGCGCCCGACGAAAGCAGGTCTTCAATGAGTCCTGGCGGGTCATGAAGACGCGATTCTACGATCCGGAAATGCACGGCGTCGATTGGGAGCGCATGAAGTCGACGTACGAACCGCTGCTCGACCACGTCGGCGAACAGGACGATCTGAACGATGTCATCAACATGATGATCGGCGAACTCAACGCCTCGCACACCGGCCATGCCGGCGGCGGCCGCGGCCGCGGAACATCTGGCGACGCCGGCGATCAGACCCGCCATCCCGGGTTCGACCTCGAACCGAGCGACGGTTACTTCCGAGTGACGCACATCTATCGGAATGGTCCAGCCGACAAGGACTACGTGAAAATCCACGTCGGCGATTACATCCTGGCGATCGACGGCCAAGATCTCAAAGCCACTGACAATTACTGGAGATTCTTCACGCTCGCTCCCGGCAGCCGGCTGGAATTCACCGTCAATTCCAAGCCCGCCAAGGAGGGCGCGTGGACCACGAAGGTCACGCCGGTCAGCGGCAATCAGTTCTCAAACCTGCAATACCAGCGCTGGGTGGACGAACGCCGGGCGATGGTCGACAAGCTCTCGAACGGCGAAATCGGCTACCTGCACATTCGGCAGATGAATGAACCGTCGCTCCGGCAGTTCGAGCGCGACCTGGGCATGTGCCGCGATAAGAAAGCGCTTGTCATCGACCAGCGCTTCAATCCTGGCGGCAACATCGACCAGGAGTTGCTGCAAATCCTCGGGCAGCGGCAGTACCAGTACACGCGGCAGCGCGATTCGGTGGTCGTGCAACGGCCGCTCAATGGCTTCTTCGGCCCCAAGGTCGTTCTCGAGAATGAACGGTCAACCTCTGATGCCGAGGTGTTCCCCGACGGCTTCCGAACGCTGAAGCTTGGGAAAGTCGTCGGCGTCACGACCTACGGCGCCGTGATCGGCACCGGGTCGTACACGCTGATGGACGGCTCGACGATTCGCACGCCAGGCTCGGGATTGTGGAACGTCAACGGCACGAACCTCGAAAACTACGGCGTGCCTCCCGACGTGTACGTGGACAACACCCCGGGCGATTTCCTCCAAGGCAGGGATGCGCAACTCGAAAAGGCGGTGGAACTCTTGAAAAGCGAACTGGCGAAGAAAGCCGCCGACCGATGAGTCAGATTTGTCAAAGATTCGGGCCGGGCGAGCGAATGACAGACGTAGCCGCCGCGTCACGAGGGAGTCGATCCATGGTCAAGACCTTGAACCGAGGCAATTTCGTCCGTGGAATCGTCTTGGCATTCAGCTTGATCGCGCTGCCCGGCTGCATGGCGGTCATGCCGCAGATTCAAGGTAGCGGCGTCTCGAAAACCGAATCGCGCAGCGTGCCGGAGTTCTCCGAGATCGACGCCAGCCACGCCGTTCGGCTCACGGTCTCGATCGGCACTCCGACCAGCGTCGAGGTCACGACCGACGACAATCTGCTGCCCCACGTGCTCACCGAAGTATCCGGCAAGCGGCTCAAGATCCGCATGGACGCGGGGACCACGACAAAGCTCGGCGTCAACGTTAAGGTCGTGACTCCGACGCTGACGGAGCTGCGGGGCAGCGGCGCGACGGACATCACGGCCACGGGCGTCGAGGCGAACGAATTCGAGTTGAAACTCAATGGCGCATCGCGGTGCCAGCTGTCGTCAAGGACGGAAAAGCTCCAAGTCGACCTTTCCGGCGCGAGCCAGGCGACGCTCTCCGGCACGACGGCACGGTTGAAGGCCGAGGCCAGCGGCGCTTCGCATCTCAAGGCGGCGGAACTGCAAGCCCGAGTCGCAAAGGTCGATGCCTCGGGCGCATCGAATGTTGACGTGGAGGTGACTGAGGAACTCACGGCCAAGGCCAACGGCGCCTCGAACGTTTTCTACGTCGGATCGCCGGCCGTCGTCCGGAAACACGAGTCCGGCGCGTCGCACGTCGGGCCGAAATAAGCGTTCGGTCTTGGGGTGGAATTTTGCGGGCAAGAGGTTAGACTCCTCCGCAAACACCGAGACCGGCGATCATTCGACACGGAGGTCCCATGACTCGGTTGCTTGGCCCCGTATTGATAGTGGTCGCCGCGTTGACGACAGCGTATGGCCAGCCGCCTCGGCCGACGCTGGAACAACTCGAGAAACGCGCCAGCGGTTTACTGCCGACCAAGGCCCAGCTCCGCTACCAGGAAATTCCCTGGGTTCACGATCTGGCGGAGGCACAGGCCATCGCGCAAGCTGAGCACCGGCCGATATTCCTCTGGGGCTACGGCGGTCGCGGCCGGCCGGACAATGGGCTCGAAGGCTGCTGAATGTACGCCAATGTGCTCCGTGCGGGCACACTGACGGACGAGCGCATTGTTCGCCGCGTTTCGGATTACTTCGTCCCGACCCATTTCAACAACGACGATCCGAACCGCGATCGCGCCTCGCCGAGCCACCAACTCTGGCGATCGATCCTGAAACAAAAGGACCTGCAGGGACAGGGGCTGTGGATCGTCGCGCCGGATGGGACTGTCTTGGCCGGCATGAGCGCGGAGATCGACGGCAAACCGTCGGAGCGTCTCGGCAAGGGTCCCGGCGCTCCGTGGCAGCCGAATCGCCGCTTCGCCGATGCGGCCGTGATCCTGCTCGACGATGCGCTGAAGCGATTTGGTCCGGTGTCGCGGCGCGCCGCGAAGCCGCAGCCGCTGGAATTCCGCGGCGCCGGCGTCAAGCCCGACGGCGGCGTCCGTCTGATCGCGCTGAGCCGGTCCGATCACGGGCTGGCCTTCAGCGTCGTCCTGAGCCGTGACGCATGGGAGGCGTTTCGCCGGCCGAAGCCGGTTGTCGGCGAGCGTTGGTCGCTGCCGGAATCGGTGGCCCGCCGGTTCGCACCGGTCCTGTCGCCATATGCCGATACGCGCTTCCGCCCCCTGCCGGAACAACTCAAATCGGCACAACTCACCGCAACCGTGGAATCGATTTCCGACGGTCAGGCGAGCGTCCGACTGATGGGCGAATGGCACGCGGATTGGACCCACGACAACAACGAACACTCCCTGGCGGACGTGAACGCCGACGGCTTCCTGTTTCTCGATGCGCGGACGGGCACGCCGGAGCGACTGCTCATGATCTTCGACGGCACGTACAGCTACGCCAATCCAAGTCGAAAACACCAGCGCGAGCCGGTCGGCACGGTCGTCCGTTGGCGGCGCGACGGCGACGCCGAGTAGACCGGTATTCCCATCAGTCGCAATTTCGAACTCCACGCTCGCTGGTCGTGGACTTTCGCCGATCTGCCAGCTTGCTACAGTAGCTCCATGTTCCCCGAGACCATCGACGGACGCACGGTCTGGCATGCGATGCCGATTCTGCTCGGCGTCCTCTGTATCCTCGCGATCGCATATCGGTACTACAGCGCGTTTCTGGCGGCCAAGGTGGCGGCGCTGGACGACTCCCGGCCGACGCCGGCTCACACTATGTACGACGGGCAGAACTACCACCCCACAAACAAGTGGGTCCTCTTCGGCCATCACTTCGCGGCGATATCCGGCGCCGGGCCGCTGATCGGTCCCGTGCTGGCCATTCAGTACGGCTACATGCCGGGGCTGCTGTGGCTGGTCATCGGCGTGTGCCTGGCCGGGGCCGTGCAGGACATGCTGGTTCTCGCCGCGTCCGTTCGTCGCGGCGGCAAGTCGCTGGCCGAGATCGCGCGCACTGAACTCGGCTCGTTCGCCAGCGGCGTGACGTCGGTGGCGATTCTGTTTATCGTCGTCATCGCGCTGGCGGGATTGGGATTCGTGGTCGTGAAAGCGCTCGGCGGCGAGGAGGTGGCGCTGCCGGCCGGCATGCAAATCACAGTGCCGGAGGACGGAGTATTTCGCATTGAGGTTTCGAATGAAAGAAATACGCTTCGCTTCCCGGAAGGCTCCATTGTCCGGTATTCCCCGAATCAACCCTCGATAGTTCGCTCGGAATCGTTTCAAATTGAAGTACCGCGAGATTCGCAGTTCGGGGCCTTCACCGGGACAATCACATTGCCCCCCGGGAGCCGGCAACTGGTCCCCGGCTCGTCGTGGGGCACGTTCACCATCGCCTGCACGATTCCGATCGCGCTGTTCGTCGGCCTGTATATGTACCGCATCAACAAAGGCGCGGTGGTGCAGGCGTCGCTGATCGGCGCCGCGCTGACCATCGGCGCGACGATCGCGGGCAACTGGATTCCCGGCTCGCCCATCGAAGGGTGGTTTTCGCTGTCGAAAGGCCAGACGACACTGGCCCTGTGCCTTTACGGCTTCGTGGCCAGCGTGCTGCCGGTGTGGATGCTGCTGTGCCCGCGCGACTATTTGTCGAGCTTTCTGAAGATCGGCACGATCGCGCTCTTGGTTCTCGGCGTGTTCATTGCCAATCCGGTGCTGCAATGCCCGCCAATCAATCCGGAGTTTGCTGACGGAGGCCCGACGTTTCCAGCCGGCGGCATCTTCCCGTTCGTCTTCATCTGCATTATGTGCGGGTCGATCTCCGGCTTTCACGCGCTGGTGTCGTCCGGGACGACGCCGAAGATGATCGACAAGGAATCGCACGTCCGGCCGATCGGCTACGGGGCGATGCTGATCGAGGGCCTGGTCGGCGTGGTGGCCCTGATCGCCGCGGCGTCGCTCGATCCAAAACTCTATTACGAGATCAACGTCGCGCAGGACGAAAAGGTGATCGCGCGCTGGCAGCCGAAACTCGACAAGTTGTACGCCGAGCTCGGCGACGCCACGCTCACGCACCTGCCCGTCGAGCGGCGAGATCTCGGCAAGGTCGAGGAACTCGTCGGCGGCGAGAGTCTCCGCGGCCGGACGGGCGGGGCGGTCACCCTGGCTGTCGGCATGTCGTTCATCCTCACCGACGCCGCCCGCTGGTTCGTCGACCCGCTCCGAGTGCAGGGATTCCTGAAATACTGGTACCATTTCGCCATCATGTTCGAGGCGCTGTTTATCCTGACGACGATCGACACCGGGACGCGCATTGGCCGATTTCTCGTGCAGGAGGCGATGGGCAAACTCTCGCCGCGGCTCGGCCGGACCGATTGGCTCCCGGGCGCCGTGTTCGCGACGCTGGTCGTCACGGCCGGATGGGGCGCGCTGGTCTACACCGGCTCGATCGACACGATCTGGCCGATGTTCGGCATCGCCAATCAGCTTCTCGCGGCACTGGCGCTGGCGCTGATCACGACATTGCTGGTGAATTCCGGCCGTGGGCGCTATGCATGGGTCACGCTCCTGCCGATGCTGTTCGTCGTCAGCACGACGATGACGGCCGGGGTGCGGATGGTCGGCTGGACGTTCCCGGCGATGTACGACGCCGGGCAGCCGTTCAAGGCGACGCTCTGCATCGCGCTGACGGTCATCGTTATGGCATGCGTCGGGACGCTGCTGCTCTTGGCGGCGGCAAAATGGGCGGCGGCGATGGGGGGATTATCGGCACGAACAGGTGGAAGAATCGAGCCAAGGGATTAGCCGTGAATGCGAGTACCGAGAGCCGGCTCATCGACCCACCGCCGCCCAAGGACATTCGCGAATCGTTGGCTGCTGACTTCGAGCGGCTCGAGCTCGGGGACGCGTTCATTCGCGCGGGTCTGCGAATCCGATTGGGGCCGGACGCGGATATCGAGCCCGCCTATCGGCAATGGAATCGCGAATTCATCGAGCGCGCTGCCGAAGAAAAGGCTTGCCATTTCAGGAAGGCCGAGTGCGACCGCGTAGCCGATGATCGGTGAAACGCTAGCCCGTACTCTCCACGAAACCTGGGCAGCAACTCGCGAGTTGAATCTGCCTGCCGCTGTGATGGGCGGCATCGCTTTGTCGGCATCGCTGCATCCGCGAAACACGCGCGAAGTGGACCTTCTGATCGGAATCGACGGAACAGATCCTGACAGCCTGCTAGCGGAATTGGAACGCCGCCACGACCGTCCGATTCGGACGCCCGCGCTGACCACCGTGGGCGTCGATTGCCCAGAAATACAACTGCACGTTGAAGCTGTGACCTGCGAAGATCTGATCCTGTTCAAGTTACTGGCGGGACGCCGTATCGACGAAGCGGACGTCGGGGCGCTGATCCTCGCCAACCGAGATCACATCGATTACAAGTATCTGCGCACGTGGCTGTCGCAGAACGCGCGCGTTGGCCGTTGGGGCATGTGCCGGCGCCTGGCGTTTCCGGACGGACATGATCCGGTGGCCTAGCGACAAATCGCGCCAGCAGTCGATCGTCCGCGGCCGGGCCGGTCGCGTCCGGATCGGCTCGCCGGCGGAGCAGGTCGAGCAGCCGACGAAGCGGTTCACTAGACAAATCCGTCCCCTCGAAAGAAAGTGCCGCGAGCTGCCGCCGCGATGCGCTTTTTCCGGTACAACAGTTCGGCAGTTCGACGTCTCGCCGGGTCGCGCGATGCTGGCCTTGATCCTGACGCTGATTTTGATCGCTCTGGCCGTGGGAATCCTCTGCGCGCTGGGGGCTGTCATTCTCCAAGGTTATTGGTACGAATCGGTGGCGGACGGTATCGCCTGGCGGTCCGCGGCCACGGGCGCCGCCATCGGCGTGTTCCTCGGCCTGTGGTGCATGCTCGAAGCGGCGTTTCCCGGCCGATTCGACACCTTGCTCAACTTCTCGCCCAGGGAATCGATGGTCTTCGATCAGTTCTGGTCGGTGCGAAAAAGCGATCGTGGAACCACCGAAGTGCTGTACAAACGGTCGCGCGATTTGCGCGGCGTCATCACCTTTGTCGATGCGAATCAGCGGCCCTGGCAGCGCTCCGACGGCGGCATGATGGTCGCCGTCATCGTTGAGGAGAACGGCGAGCGCAAGCGGTTCGATGCCGAGCTCGACGCGGCCGGGCGGTTCCTCGTCCGCGACAGCGAGCCGCTGCGTTATCGGGAAGTCGGCGGGTCACGAGTGATGACGGAAGCGGCGATCGGTCAACTGCACACGATGCGCTACGGGCGGCTGATCGTGAATCTCGTCTGGAACCTGCTCCACCTGGCGGCGTGGTTCGCTTGTTTCTGGCTCATCCTGGAATTTCAGTGGCCGCACGCAGTTTTACTGGCCGCGGTCATGTGGCTGGTGACGGTCGTGATCGTTTGGCCGGTGTTGCAAGAGCGGTTGCGCGCCGTCGTCAGCGGATGACTCCGCGAACAATCACCGTGTGCGGTCCGAGTTCGGGGATCGTCCGGATTCGCGCGAGCAGCTTCGACCACGCGGCGGACGTGGGCAGGCCGACAAGAGCGACGATCCGCCCGTCGGCATCAACCTCGACGCGGTATTCGCGGGTCTGCTCGGAACAGGCGACGCCGATCTCGCGCTCGAGCACGTCCCGGTCCGTCTGGCAGGCCCCATCTTGGCGAATGACGGCGGACACGAGCGACCCGCCAATCGTCTTTGCCGTGGCCGGGGCTGGCGCGGAAACGGATTTCACCGCGCTCGACTTCAACTCGGACGCAGGCTGAAGAAATGCCTCTTGCGAAGCCGGGAGCTTGCAGAAGACCTGCAACCGACCGCTGCGGCTCGCCGAGCACGGGCCTTCGCCGCAGGACTGTGCCATCACGCCCCGCGGTGCCGCGAGAGCCACCGCCAGCGGCAACACCACTCGCAACCAATCCTTCAAATCCCAGCCCTCGCGCCGAATCCGATCGAAACGTAATCCCAACTATCCCGTGTATCGGCAAGAAAGTGGGGAAACTTTAGCGATTGTGACGATTGTGTTGCCGCCGGTGATCCTCATGGCGCTTGGTCGAGGGCGCCGCCTCGTCCGCTTCAACGTCTCGTTGGGAAGCCCGAGCGAAATGGCGCTGGGGTGATCTCCGACAACACTTCACAAGCGCTCCCTCGCATTCAACCACCACTCGAAAGAGTAATGCTGGAGTCCCCGCAAGGATTGCGCCTAGTAAGTCAGTCGTAAAAGAGAATCCGCCAATGTTGTCGGCCGACCTCTCGCGAGAACGCATACCCGCGATGAAGCGCAAGCTGATTGTCGGACCACGTGAGCAGCCATTCGTCGTGACTTGCCATCCGGAACTCGTCGTTGGGGTTATACATCAAGTAGGCGCGCGCCGAGGGATCAAACACCGGGACCTCGACCGCGATCGAGTATTTGTCTCCGACTGGTTCATACTGATATCCGCGCACGCCAATGATCTCGGGTCGGTAGTCCATCCACTCGGCGAAGAGGGATTGCGGATACCCGCCTCGGGCCACGCGGTACTGCTCGATGTGGTCGATGAGGTGCTGCATCGCGTCCATGATTCGGTTCTGCGACCACTGCTGCAGTGGTCCCGTCATTCCTATGATTGCCGCAGCAGTGACTGTTGGGGCGGCGATCATCGCCGCGGCTACCATGGCATAATTGCCCGACCCGTTGCGCGCCCATGCGTGCATTTCGCGGCCACGTCGCCAAAGAAAGATCGCCCAGATGGCGAGCACGGCCACGCCAAGGCTCAAAGCGAACATCGCTGCGGCTCCCACGAACGCAATGGCCACCAAAATGCTCATCGCGCCGATCGCAGCACCGATGAACCCCACACGCATGCGTCGCCGGAAGTCGGTGGAACCTACGACTTCGAACGTGAGCCAGGCAATTCCGATCGGCACGAGGAGCAACGATCCCACGCCGATGATCCGGGCGAGCGTTGATATGGGCGAGGCGAGTTCGTCGTATCTCCCTGGAAGAAACGGAAACGCCGTGGCCGCCAATACAACGAGCAGCGCGGCAGCAATGAGTACCGGGACGCGGTTCATTGTCGATTCCTCGACAAACCCATGAATCCAAATCGCCTGGTAAGAATGGATCGCATGCCACTCTCGAGGTTGCTCAGTTTGCCTCACGATGCTTGAGCAGATCCAGCCATCGGGCCGCGGGTCCCCGCAGCGGAAAACTGAGCCGACCCATGGCTTCGAGAGCGTGCTGAAATCGTCGACGGGCCAGGGCGGCGTCGCCCTGTTCGAGCGCCATCAAACCTTGCTGCACGATCACGTCGCCGAAACCCTGGAGAGCCTGTTGCAGGGCGATCAGGTCGCCCTGCCATTGAACCTGCTGTGGATTAGTCCAGATTCCGCCCCACGACGGGCAGGTAGCGATCCGGGTCAGCGGCGAAGCGCCCAGATCGGCGAACGTCAGATTGGCGAGCGCGCCGGCCAACATCGGCGCGGCGCTGCGAGCGCCATTTTGAACCGCCGGTTCGAGGGCGTCGATGACTGGCTGCAAATCGCCCAGCGCCGCCGACGTCCGCAAATTGAGCGACTGAATCGCCGGCTGCTGCTCCGGCTTCAGGACGGTCACGGGATGGAAGCCGGGCGATTGCAACACCACCGAGGCCTGGTCGGCTCGGCCGCCGAGGATCATCAGGCTGAGCATCAGTTCGACGCCGTTGAAAGTCAGTTCCGCCGGCGGCGCGCCGCGCAGCATGATCAGCGCTTCGCGCGGCAGACCGAAAGCCGCGGCAATGCGGGCGCGATCGACGAGCGGCGCCTGCGCGGCCCGCGTCTCGACTTCGTCGCTCCGCCGCCGCACTTCGCGCCGCAGGGCGTCGAGCCGTTCCTGGTCTTTCTTCAGCGCTTCATCGGCCGCTTTCTCAAATTGCTGCCGCTGATCGCTCGGCACGAGCCGCAATTGCCGCCCGATCAGGCCCGGCGCTAATTCGAGGATGCGGCTGAACGATTCGAGAATCCAGTCCAGCGGCCGGGAGCCCGGCGGCACCGGCACGATCGACTGCTCGTATTGCTGCTTGAGAACGGTTTGAAGCAATTGTTCGTCGGCATCGACGAACTGCCCGTAGAACCGCGCCAGCGGCAGGCGCTCCAGCGCCAGGCGAGCGGCGGTGATCTGTTGCAACTGATTGAAGCTGACGCGCGGCGGCGCGCGCGTGAGATCCTGATCGGCGTCGAGCACGCCATAGGCGGCGGTCAGCCGGAGAAACGCCTCGTAGTCGTCGGGATTGGCTGCGATGGCGCGGCGGGCGGCGCGAATGGCCAGCAGGGGAGCGACCCGCGCCAGCCGCCCATCAGGTCCCCGGTGCCAGGCCGCATCGCTCGGGCCGCGCAACTGCGAGTTGACAATGGTGGCGTCCCACAGTCGATTGACGAGATCCGATGGACCGGCGGGGGCGGCTTGCCCAATGCCGGCGGCGATTTGCAGCGCCGCGACCGTCGGTTCAAGCCGCGCCAGCGCCGACTCGCGCACCGTCAGCCACAGCGCCGATTCATACGCCTCGGGCGGCACCGGACGCGGCGCCGCTCGGTATCGCTGCCAAGCCGTCAGCGGCGGAAGCTCCGGATACTCGGTCAATCCGTTGACTTTGACCGGTGATCCCACCCAGAGAGCGGGATCGAGCCGGAGGTGCTTGTGCGAATCCGGTCGGCCCGGCGCCGTGAGGCCGGTAATCCATCCTTGGCCTGGAATCGCCCAGAGTGGAAAACGATCGGATCGATAAAAGACGGACCGGCTCGTTTCCATCGCGATGGAGCCCAGCACGACGAGATGCGTGAAGGTGCCGTCGGAGTCGATGGCCGCTTCGGGTTGCTCGCGCATCTGCCGCAGTCCATCGCGCATGGCGACGACCCGGGCGGCCGCGGTCGGATTGGTCATCCGCAGATCGAACGTGATCTTTTCCTGAGGGCAGTACCACGCGCACATGTAGCCGAATTCGAGCGGCAAGTGGAACCCGCGAGCCGCTGCGGGGCTGAGCGCGCCCGACTCGTACCACGTGCGCAGTTGCTGCGCGGCACGGACCATGGAGGGATCCGGCGTGACCGTCCAGGCGACCCGGCGATGCTGCTGCGCGGTTGCGCCGTCGGGGGCGAGACGTCCCGGCCATGCCAGGGCCAAAAGCCCGATGCCCACAAGGAAGGTCACGAATCGGCCGAAACCCGCCATGAATTGGCGCGCGAACATCGCGCGGGCGTCGAGCGCTCGAAGTGGTCGGCGAGCCGTGAACGATTGCACGTTCAGCACCGTCACCGGTGCGGCCACGATGGCGAAATATGGCACGAGCCGGGCAAGGTAGATGCCGGCCGCCGCCGCCCCGAGCCACAGCAGAAATCGATTCCAGCGCCAGCCGCCGGTGTTCAGAATAAACGATCCGATGCTCAGCCCGAGCAGGAGGTAAAACGCGGCGCCCGGGACCAACCCCGCGTACGCGGAAGAGTAATCCGCGTCGAACGGCCGGCGAAACAGCGCTTGAAACAGCCGGTCCTGGCGCAATTCCGGTGGTAGTCGGAGAAAGGCGAAGTCACTGGGCCATGAGAACACCGCCCACCCATACGGGCTAACCAAGCAGGCCGCGGCGCTCGCGACAAGCATCGCGACGGCCGAGAGCGGCGATTCCGACTCCTCGTCGTCGCCTCTGCCGATCGGCACGACCCATTGCAACACCGATCCGAGGGCGTGCAACGCCAGCAGCCCGAGGCCGATCCAAAACCCGCCGTCGAGATTCACCCACAGCGCGAAAAGAACGGCGCTGAACAGCGGCCTATGCCAGAGCCGGCCGGTCGGAGGCCGAAGCAACATCCGCGCCAGGATGCCGGTAAACAGAAACGAGATGATCGCGGGTTGCAGGATCAAGCGCGGGGCCATTGTGACGAGGGCGATGCCGGTCATGGCCACGGGCCACCACAAATCGGAACCGCGGCGGCGCACGGTCATCAAGATCGCGGCCAGGAGCGCGACGAGCCCCGCCTTGACCGTGACCACCGCGGAACCGCCGAGGGCCCGATCGAGCCGGAAGAGGAGCCAGTCGGTCAGCCAGGCATGATTGATCCAAACTGGTGGCGGTGACTCGGCGGAAAACGGATCGCGGCCGAATGGGTACTCTCCGGCTGCGATCAACCGCCCCGATGCGAGGTGCAGCCAATAGTCGCCATTACGAACCGCGAACGACGAGACGAAGACGGCGAGAATCAGAACGACGAGAACATTGGGCCAATCGAGCAGTCGGATGCCGCCGGATCGAGCGGTGGCCGGCGGTGAAATTGCCTCGGGCTCGCGAGTCATCGGGTTTCCATTCGTGAGCGGTGGATCGTTGATTCTAGAAGCTCGACACGCGCGAATCCGCCATCATGGTCGAGCATCCTTCCGCGGGCTGGACTCGCGAACGTACCGTTGATCCCATTTCTTGACCTTGCCCTGAAACACAGTGTAAAGGAGGTTGAGGCAGTCCGGGGAGACGAGCTCGATTTTCATTCGGTGCATATCCAGTCCAGTGGCTGCGTAGTAGATGGCAATCGTGATTTCGTCACCCTCCTTACCGATCACGCCCCAGCGACCCATTGAGGGCTCCGCCCCCTCGGTCGCGGCCATTCGATCGTAAACGTAGGCGACGCCGTCCGTCCGGAACTCCATGATTGGGGCCGTTTCGTCGTCCGATCGGGCAGCCCAGACGCCAAGAAGCGCGTTGGTCGCGGCTTCGACGACCTGTGGCGGCAGACTGCCAACAAGGGGCGTCGTCTTGGGGCTGGCGTTCGTGTTCGGCGGCGGAGGTGTCGGTTGGCCGTCCGATTTTCCGGCCTCGTCGGGCGCACCGGTCGCGGCAACGGTGTCCTCGTCCGGCGCCGGTCGCAGATGCTGTACAAGGTAAGTGCCTGCGACAATCAAAGCCGTCAAGAAAGCCAACGTGACGGCGATGGCGATCGTCGTTTCCCGCGGTCCCAGATCGAGAATAGTCCGCCCCCTGCGACCGGTGTTGATCGGCGTGGGCAACCGGGCCGGAGCGGTGCGCCAGCCGGCGTCGGGAACCGGCGGCGATTGCAGCACCGGCGCGAGGGGAACCGACCCATTGGCGCCCGGCTGCGGCGCTGGTGCGGGCGCCGCTGACGGAGGTGACGACGCCGGCGACTTTGCAACGGATGACGATGGGGGCGGGCTCAGCAGAAGGCCCGGCGTCGAGGGACTCGCTGGCGCGCCGACGGCGGGCGCTGACACCGGGGCGATCGTCGGAAGCACCGGCGGCGGCGGGGGCGGCGGCATCGACAGCGGCGGCAGGTTCGATTCCGTCGTCAGCCGCGACCCCGGCAGCGGCATCATCGGCGGCGCCGGTGTCGGCGGTGGGCCATCGACCGGCGCGGTCTCAATCGGCTCGATGTAGAACATCGCCTGGCAGCGATAGCACTTGATGGGCGTGAACTCGGCCGGCGGCCGCAGCAGCCGCAACTGCGTGTGGCAATGCGGACAGACGGCGAGGGGCTGGGGCGCGCCGGCCGGGATACCTGAGTTCGTCACGGGACCATGGTCTCCAGCTTAGGGCGAGGCGACGGTCGCTGACCGTGCCGGATTAGGTCGGGGCGCCGCCGGCGCCGTCTTCCGCGCGTAGCGCAAATCTTGACGCATCCGCAAGCCGTTTTCCAGAACATGCGTCAACGTAAATGCATCCGGACCCGTCCAATTCAGGTAATATCGAGGATTTCCCAATTGACGATGCTGTGCGCCTAACTCGATCACCAACTGGTCGTCGGTGTCCTCGATCAGGAACCAGAATCCGGAAAACGGCGATTGTTCGCGATCGGCTCTCCAGGCGGTCATTCGAACCGTGCCGTCGGCGCGAAAATCGATCCATCCGCGGCGATCGTCGTCGCTGCGAAGTTCCCACGAACCGATCAGGCGGGGAGGCAGCGGCTTGGGCGCGAAGTCGTCCGCCAGCACGGATTTCAATGGCGCCGATGGCGCACTGACGTCCATGGGGATCAGCGGAACGCTTCTCTCGGTCGCTGCCGGGGCGGGACGCATGAAGTACCAGACCGCCGCGATCAATCCGGCTCCACCGAGACCCATCAGCCCGAATGCGAGTGCCAATTCAAAGCGTCGCTTCGAGCCGCCAGTGGTCGCCATTCGCCCGCGGTGAGACCGGCGGTCAGGAGGCGATTCCGAACTTTTTCGGCGCGACGGCCGGCGGGACCGCTTCTCCTCCGGGAAGGCCGCCTTGATCACCTCCGCGTCGATCGATTCGGGATCCGGCGGGGGAAGATCCCCGACGGCGATTGCCGGACTATCTCCATTCGAATCGGGTGGCTCGACCGAGTCCGTTGCTGAGGCAATCAATGGCTCGTTCAGCGATCGAGCGCCGTCGGTCGGTGTGACGTGGCTCGGGTGAAAGTAATTCCGGCATACCGAGCACTTGACTCGGTTCGGCCGCTTGTGCGCCTTGGAGATGCGCAGCTTCGCGTTGCAGTACGGGCAATGTGTGGTCTCAGACATCCGCTGACCCGCAAACCTGACCAGTCACAACTGTCACCCTACCTGCCAAGTTCGGCGCGGGCAAGGGATGACGATGGACTCGTAAGGTCGTGAATTCGCGACATGGTGAAGCGCCCCATCGCCGCACCGCAGCCATCGATCCGGACGCGGCGGTCCGGCGTCAACAGTGGCAACCGAATCTTCGAATGAGCTGGCAGGAATCTGCCGGAGGAATTTCTCTCGGTGGCCGTGAGTCGTCGGCTGGCGGATCGTCAATCGAACGAGTATTATAGCCATTTGTGCTGTTCGGGCGTCTCGTCGAGCGACGGATGGTCTCGGCCTGAGCGGCGGAGTCAATCGAGTGACCACTTCGATTTTTCTGGACTTCACATTGCCCAATGCGCCGACGTGGTTTTACCTGTCGGCCATTCTGGCGATTGCGCTTTTTTTCAAGTTCCGGCGAGCGCTCAGCATTCGCAACTGGGACTTGCTGATGCTCTTTGCGCTGGTGCCCGGGTTTCTGCTTCTGCTGCAGGAGAGTCAGCGGGCGGCGGCGGCGGGGATCTCACCGTCTCCCCGCGCGCTCTGGTGGGGTTATCTGTGGCTGCTCGGCGGGTCGCTGTATTTCTTCCTGCGCTGCCTGATGGACCTGGTCCTGGTCCGCCGCCCCGTCCTGGATCCGAACATCACTCGCGGCGGCATGACGTGGCTGATGGCGGCGATTTTCGTTTGCCTGGGCGGCGTGGCGGTGCGCAACACGCCGAGCAATGAGCCGCCGATCGGCCGCGGCAGCGCGGTTCTCGAAGCGGCCCAGGAACGCGCCGCGGAGATCGTGACGCAAACGGCCGGAGAGCCGATCGATGGCCGCGGAACGCGCTTCTGGGTCACGCGCAGCCTTGCCGCGGGTTGTCATCTGGCCGTCGTCGTCGCGCTCATTCTCATCGGGTTGTGGCACTTCCAGGACTTGAACGCGGGCATGTCGGCCGCCATGCTCTATCTGCTGCTGCCGTACATCGCCTTTCATGTGACGCAGGTGCATCACATCTGGCCGACGGCCCTGATGACGTTGTCGGTGCTGGCGTATCGCCGGCCGATCGTCTCCGGCGTGCTGCTCGGGGCGGCGACGGGCACCAGCTTCTTTCCGGCGCTGACCTTGCCCGTGTGGCTGAGCTTTTATCAGGGGCGGGCACGCGGGCGATTCGTCATCGCCCTCGTTGGAGCAGCCGCCTGCTGCCTTGCCCTCACGGTGTGGTTCCTGTGGTTGAATGGGCAATTGGCCGCAAATCTCCGGCATACGCTGGGGTTGTCCGAATGGCAGCCGTGGCGCGGCGCTTCGCAGTCCACGAGCTTTTGGTCGGAGATCCACTGGGCCTACCGCATTCCGGTCTTTGTGTTCTATCTGACATTTGTCGCGATCACGGCGGTCTGGCCACGACCAAAAGACCTTGCGCATTTGATCGCCCTAAGTGCGGCTGCGTTGATCGGCGTGCAGTTCTGGTACGCCGACAATGGCGGCGTCTACGTGCTGTGGTATCTGCCGCTCTTGCTCCTCCTGGTGTTCCGGCCCAACCTGTCGGATCGGCATAGTCCGCCGGCGGAGCAGTTTGCCGACGACATCGTTGCTCGGTCGGGCCGATGGCTGCGGCGGGGCAGCAGCGGGATCGCCGGGCGGTTGCGTCGGCCGACGCCCGCGCGGTCCTAGCGCGGCGGTCGCACGTGTCGCAGCACGAATTCCTCGACTTCCTGCTGCGTCCGGGCGATGCGCGGAAGCTCATTGCGGCGGAAACCCTCGATTTCGCCGTCCGGGCCCAGAAAGGCGATGACGGGTTTCTGGTAGTGCAGCGCGAGTTCCATTTCCGAGCGCGTGCCGGCTTTGCCGGGTAGCACGACGATCACGCTGGAGCTCAACACGTTGATGTGATTGCGGCTGTTCATGCCGGCGCCTTCCGGCCCCCGCGCCGAGAGGTGCGTCTGAATCACAATGTCCACCCAATCGTTGGGATACCCCACTGGAGCGCGATTCGGCAGCACGCCGATGCTCAGTCCTCGTCGGTTTGGTACGGATGCGAAGGCGCGGCAGACGGCCGCCATCGTGCCGCCACCGCCGCCGGTCAGCAGATCGAAGCCCTGCTCGGCGATCCACCGGCCGAGCGGCTCGGCCAACGCGACGCAGGCCGCATTTCCCGATCCCATCACGCCGACGAGCGGCCGTGGCATGGTCAAACTCCTTCTGGTGTGAAACCACCACCCGGTTCTCAGAACGGGCGAAAGAAAACAAACGTCACGATCACAAATATGGGTATGAGCACAAGGGCCGCGCGCGCACTGTAGCGCAGAAACGACGGCATCGGATAATGCGATTGCTCGGCAATGGCCTTGACCATGAAATTCGGTCCGTTGCCGATGTACGTCAGCGCGCCGAAAAAGACGGCGCCGCAACTGATCGCCGCGAGCAGGTCCGGTCGATCCTGCACTAATCGGCCAATGTCGTTCGATCCGGCGGCCATCGTCGCAAAAATCAAATACGTCGGCGCGTTGTCCAGAACCGCGGACATGCTTCCCGTCAACCAGAAGTAGTGCCAGCCGCGGGACAATCCGAACGACGCCCCGTGCAGTTCCAGCAGGTGCAGTGCCGGGACCATGGTGACGAAGATGCCGGCGAACACGATAGCCACTTCCCGAATCGGTCCCCAGGAGAACGCGTTTTCGGCTCGCAATATGCGCCGCGTCAATGCCAACGACAGGCCGGAGAGAATCAGCAGGCAGATTTCGCCCCAGGGAAAGGCGAACGTCAGATCCCGGCCGACCCATTGACCCAGCGCCGCTCCCACCCGTGGCGAGTGCAGCAGGACGCACGCCAGCACGCCCAGCATCAGAAGGATGTTGATCCGTCCGCGGATTCGCAGGGGACGGATGTGCTCGCTTTCGAGCCGCAACGATGCCGCCGACTCCTGCCGCCAGGCCCGCCAGTCCACCACGGCGAACATCGCCAGCGTCAGTCCGTTGGCAAGCAGCCATTGCGGCCAGAGCCGCAGCGTCCAGCCGAACGGCACGCCGTTCAGGAATCCCAGGAAGAGCGGCGGGTCGCCGAGCGGCGTCAACAACCCGCCGAGATTGCTGACGATGAACACGAAGAACACCGGCAGATGGGCGGTGTGCTTTCGATCGTGATTGATTCGCAGGAATGGCCGGATCAGCACCATGCTCGCGCCGGTCGTGCCGACCATGTTGGCCATCACCGCGCCGCATGACAGAAATGCGATGTTGACGGCCGGCGTTCCGCGCAAGTCGCCGCGCAGCACGATGCCGCCCGCCACGACGTAGAGCGTAAAGAGCAGCACGACGAAGGAGACGTACTGCTCCAGTTCGTGCCGGAGCGCGGCCCCGGCCTCAGCGCTGTACCGCATCATCCAGAAAGCCGTCGGCCCGGCCAGCAGCGCCACGATGAGCGCTTTGGTCCAGTCCGAGTGCCACAGGTGTTCCAGGACGAGCGGGCCCAGCGCGATCGTTAACAACAATAAGGCAAACGGCGATGCCGACCAGAGCGGAAAGGCGATGGGCCCCCCGGCCGCCCACGCCGACGCGGGCAGAGCCGCCCAAGTCAAAACGGATGCCACGCCGATGATTTGCCACGGGCGCATGACGACAGTCTTAGCGGCGTGACTCGGCGGCGTCACCAGTGAGACGGAAAAGCCGGCGGGCATTGCTCGTGGTCGCCACGGCAAAGGCGTGCGCCGATTCGCCGCGCTCGGCGGCCAGCCGCGCCACGGTGTGCGCGACGAACGCCGGCTCATTTCTTCGCCCCCGCACAGGCTCCGGCGCCAGATACGGCGCGTCGGTCTCGATGAGAATCCGATCCACCGGCGTCGATCGCGCGATGGCGCGCAGGTCGCCGGCGTTCTTGTACGTCGCCATTCCCGCGAACGACAGGTGCAATCCCATCTCCAGGCAGGCGTCGGCCATCGCTTGCGAGCCGGTGAAAGAATGCATCACGCCGCGGATTGGGCCCCGACGATCGAACTCCTCGCGGAGCGCCCGCACCATGTCGGCGTCGCAGTCGCGGCTGTGGATCACAACCGGCTTATTCAGCCGCCGCGACAACTCCAAATGTCTAGCGAAATAATCCAGCTGTTGGTCGAATGGCGTGTCGTGCCAGTGGCGATCCAGGCCCGTCTCGCCGATCGCCACGACCACGGGTCGCTGGGCCAATTCGCGCACGGCGTCCCAATCGCCCGGCTGAGCGGCCGCGACGCAATTCGGCTGAATACCGACAGCCGCCCGAACGAGATCATGTTGTTCGGCCAGGGCGACGCACTCGGCGCTGTCTCGAGCCGTGGTGCCGATGGCGACAATGCCGACGACGCCAGCCGCGGCCGCCCGTTGGAGCACTGCCGGCAGGTCTTCGCGGAATCGGTCGTCGGTCAAGTGAGCGTGGGTGTCAAACAGCATTGCCGTGCGCCGCCGTTACGCGCCTGCCGCGAGCCGCTCCAGCTCCGCGGCATGCTCGCGCTTGGTCGCAAGAATCGGCTCAATCAACGGCCGGGATTCCGAATTCACGGCGCCGCAATCCGATTCCAAGGCGACGAGATCCCGGCGGTGTGCCTCGGCGATCACCGGCAGCAGGCTGCGGAACGCCACGTCGTTGTAGCTCGTGAACGGCGATGGAAATGGTCCGAGATGCACTCTCCCCGCCCGGCTCTCCTCGAGCCGCCGCGCCAGGTTGTCGATCGCCGCCGCCTCGCGCTCAGCGATGGCGCGCAGGCGTTCGACGGCCGGCTGATCGTCCGGCGTCGTCCAGAGCGGTACGCTCACGGCGTATTGCAGCAAGGATCGCCGCTCGCGCCGGACGCACTCCTGGAGGCGTTTGACTGTCTCCGCGTCAATCACGGCGCCAACGCTCCGGGTGGCGGGCCCTTCGGCTCACCCTTCGGTTCCGCCTTCGGGCTATCCTTCGGTTCCGCCTTGGGGCTATCCTTCGGTTCCGCCTTCGGTTCCGTTTTGGGCTGCGCCTTTGGCTGTCCTTTCGGCTGTCCCTTGGGTTGCCCCTTGGGTTGGCCCTTGGGCTGGCCCTTCGGTTGACCTTTGGGCGCTCCGCGTTGCGGTGCGCCGGCGGCGCTCGGCAAAGTGAGTACTGGCTCCACCTTGGCCGGCGGACGGAAAGCCGCCACGCCAGCGTCGCTCGCCCGCGCCAACGGATCGACGACGATGCCCATGGCGACCACGGCGATGGCCAGCAGCCCGGCAAAAAGCGTCGACGCGAACGGCACACCCAGTGGGCGCGGCGAGTGTCCCTCGGCATCCTCGGCCGGCGCGTCGAAAATCATCGTCTTGATGACGCGCATGTAGTAGAAGGCGCTGAACGCCGTGTTCAAACCGCCGATCAGCAGCAGCGCGTAAAAGATCTGCCGCAGCCACGCGGCCGGCGCGTCATCCGCCGCGTGGTACACCGCGGCGAAGATCTGGAACTTCGCCACGAAACCTGCCAAGGGCGGTAGTCCGAGCAAGCTCAACAAGAAGACCGACATGACGACGACGATGAGCGGCGACCGCCGCGCTAACCCGCGGTACGCTGACAAGTCTTCCGATCCCGTTTGGTTGCGGACGAAGGCCACCACGGCGAATGCCCCAAGATTCATCACGACGTAAACGGCGAGGTAAAACAAGACGGCTTGGGCGCCCTCGGCCGTGAGCACCGCCAGGCCCATCAGCATGTAGCCCGCATGGGCGATCGTCGAATACGCCAGAAGCCGCTTGAGGTTGTTCTGCGCGTAAGCCGCCAGGTTGCCGTACGTCGCCGTGACCGCGGCGAGCAGCGCCAGCGGCGGCGCGAACGTCTTCACCAGCAGATCCGTGCGTAGCAGGTCGTTGTTGGCCAAGGTCATCAGGATGCGGCCGGTGAGTACCACCGCGCCGGCCTTGGATGCGACCGAGAGGAATCCGGCAACCTCGGCCGCCGCTCCCTCGAACACGTCCGGGCACCAGAAATGGAACGGCACGGCCGAGAGCTTGAACGCCAGTCCGATCAGCACGAACAGCGAGCCCATGACCAACACGACGTCGACGCCGCCGCTCGACGCCTGGGAATTGAACACGGCCGCGTAACCGCTCGCCACGTCGGGCAGGAACCCGGTGCCAAATTTGCCCGCAATCAGGCTGATGCCGTAGATCATCACGCCGGACGCCCCGCCGCCGTAGACGACGTACTTGAGCGCCGCTTCGCTCGATTGGCGCTTGCCTTTCAGGAATCCGGCCAGGGCGTAACTCGGCAGGCTGGCCATCTCCACGGCAATATAAACCATCAGCAAGTGATTCGCCGACGCCATCAGAATCATGCCCAGCGTCCCGCCGAGCAGCAACGTGCCGAAATCGCCTGAGTCCTCGGCGTCCGGAATGCCGGTCAGCAGGCCGAGCGTCATGGTCAGCACTGCTCCGCCGAGAATGACGCAGCGGGCGAACGCCAGGAATGGATCGCTCACCAGCATGCCGGCGAACGCATCCACGCGGATATCCGTCCAGAAGACGTAGCTGGTGACAAAGGCGGCGAGCAGGGCGATCAGCGCCACGGAGCCGAGCTGCGCTCGGCCGATCACGATGCGCAAAATCAGCAGTGCGACGATGGCCAGGCAGATGATCGCCTCCGGCAGGAACACGATGATGTCCTGCCCGAGCGTCGCGAATGAAATCGACGGAAGCATGAACCCCTCGCGCCGCCGCGGCGTCGTCCCTTGTCAATGCGCTACTGCGAACTCACCGTCTTGAGCGTGTCCACGAAATTGGCGATGCTCGGCTGCATCCACGACAGCAGGAAATACGACGGGAACACCCCGAGCAGCACCGAGAACGCCAGAAGCGGCGCGGCAATGACCACTTCCCGCACGTTCATGTCGGAGTAATCCTTGTAAGCCGGGTTCGTGCCGAAATACACTCGCTGCACGGTCCAGAGGATATACGCGGCGGTGATGACGACCGTGGCCGCGGCAATCACGGCCAAGACCTTACTGAAGTTCCAAGTCGCCAACACGACGAACACTTCACCGACGAAGCCGCACAGCCCCGGCAATCCCATGGCCGCGAAGAAGATGATCGCGCTGATGCCGCCGTACAGCGGCATCGGCTCCATCAGCCCGCGGAAATTGTCCAGGTTGCGGTGATGCGCCCGATCGTAGATCACGCCGACGAGGAAGAACATTCCCGCGCTGGTCACGCCGTGGGCGATCATCTGGAACATCGCTCCGTTGATGCCCCACCACCAGTACTGCGAGCCGGTGGAAACCTTCCAGACGGCGATTCCGAGGATGACGTAGCCCATGTGGCTGACCGAACTGTACGCCACGAGTTTCTTGAAATCGGTCTGCGCCATCGCCGCGAAGGCGCCGTAGACGATGTTGACCACGCCGAAGACGGCCAGCGGCCAGGCGAGCGTCTCCGCCGCCCACGGACAGATCGGGTACGCGATTCGCAGGATGCCGTAGCCGCCGAGCTTCAGCAGCACCCCGGCCAGGATCATCGAGATCGGCGTCGGCGCCTCCACGTGGGCATCCGGCAGCCAGGTGTGGAAGGGAAAGACCGGCACCTTGATCGCAAACCCGATGAACAGAAGCAGGAACATCGTGATCTGGAACGTCGCGCTGTTGAAGAACAGCTGATCCTGAAATCGTTTCCGCGCGCCGTCCTTGTCCTTGGTTCCGCTCAATTCGATGGCTTGATCGATCTGGCCATTGAGCGTGAGGGCCGCGGCTCGTCCGGCTTTTGCCAGCACGACGAGGTCGAAGGTGTGGACTTCATCCGGGCGAACGCGCGGCAGATAGCTCGCCAGTTGCGCTCGCGCCTGTTCGGGCGTCTTGCCGTCCTTGATCGCCAGCGCCATCGCCTTTTCAGTCAGGATTGCGTCCTGATTGACGAAATCGCGCACGTCGGTGAAGTAGAAGGCCAGAAGCGCGATCAGAATGAAGACCGAGCCGAGCAGCGTGTAGAGGAAGAACTTGATGGCGGCGTATTCCCGTCGCGGGCCGCCCCAGACGCCGATGAGAAAGTACATCGGCAGCAGCATGACTTCCCAGAACACGTAAAAGAGGAAGAAATCGAGCGCGATGAAGCAGCCCGCCATTCCGGTTTCGAGGAGGAGAAACAGGATCAGGTAGCCTTTGACGAACTTCTCGATGGTCCAACTGGCGATCAGGGCGAGGAAACTCAGCACTGTGGTCAAAACGATCAGCGGCAGGGAAATGCCGTCAATGCCGAGGAAGTAGTCGATGTTGAATGCGCGGATCCACGGGACGCGGGCGACCCAATCGTCGGAGGCCGGTGGTCGGCCGCCCTCGACTTGCCGCGTCGCCGGGTTGAGGAACACCGCCTCGGCTGCGCGGGCGTCCATCACTCGCGGCTCGAGCGCGGCCCGATCGCCCGGAGTGAGAACGCCCGGCAGGTCGAGGTATCCGATCAGCGCGATCAGGCTGATGGCCATGGTCACGGCCGAACCGATCAGCGCCACCCAGCGCATCAGTTCTTCCTGGCCCTTCGGGATGAACAGCACGACCAACGCGGCCAACGTGGGCACGAAGATCAGCGCCGACATCCACAGCAGGTCGAGTTCGTTCATGGCCGATTACTTCCCCGTCACCGATTTCACGAAATACGTCAGCGGCAGAAAGAGCGCGATGGCCGCCAGCGCCAGGAACAGAATGTAACTGCGAAGGAATCCCGTCTGGATTCGTCGCAGGGCGACGCCGACCGTGTACGTGGTGTCCGCCACCAGATTGACCATGCCGTCCACGACGCCGTTGTCGAACCGGCCGTGGAAATTCGCGACCCGGATCGCCGCGCGCGCCGAGCCGTCAATGAATCCGTCGATGACTTGCGTGTCGAAGCGGCGAAACCAACTACCGACAACCAACGCTGGGCGGACCACGATCGCGCTGTAGAAGTCGTCGAAGTACCACTTGTTCTGCAAGAGCCGGTACACGCCTGGAAACTGCTGGGTGACTTCAGCAGGATCGAGGGCGCGCCGATAGTACATCATGTAGGCGAAGACGAAGCCCAGCAGCGCGGCGAGCAAAGCCAACAGGCCCGCGACCAGGTGATAGCTTGCCAGCCGTTCGTGGGCGAGCGCGTGCACCGGCCCGAAGTCGGCGTGGACCGACGCCGGCTGCGACATGCCGATCGTGTGGCCGAGAGCGCTCGCCTCCGGGTCCCACAGCGGCCAGCCCCACGCCACGAAAACGCTGAACGCTGCCAGTACGATCAGCGGTACGGTCATAATCCGCGGCGACTCGTGAGCGTGTTCCTGGACGTGCTCGTCCTTCGCCTCGCCCGTGAAGGTCATGAACCACATGCGGAACATGTAGAAGCACGTGATCCCGGCCGTGAGCGTCGGCAGCACGATCAACAGCAAGTGCCGCGGCTGAGCGATCACGAAGCCGAGCGCCTCTCCGAGCATGGCGTCCTTCGAATACCAGCCCGAGAACAGCGGCGTGCCGGCAATCGCCAGCACGCCGACGAGCATCGTCAGTGCCGTGGTCTTCATCTTCGGGTACAGGCCGCCCATCTTCCGCATGTCCTGCTCGTGGTGGCAGCCATGAATGACGCTGCCGGACCCGAGGAAGAGCAGCGCCTTGAAAAAGGCGTGGGTCAGCAGGTGCAGCAGGCCGGCAATCCAGCCGCCGACGCCCAGAGCCATCACCATGAAGCCGAGCTGACTGATGGTCGAGTACGCCAGCACCTTTTTGATGTCGAACGCCACGACGGCGATCGTCGCGGCGACAAAGAGCGTGATCGCGCCGGTGTAGGCGATGATGATCCGGGCCTCCTCCGTGAACAGCGGGAAGACCCGTCCGACCAGATAGACGCCGGCGGCAACCATCGTGGCGGCATGGATCAAGGCGGAGACCGGCGTCGGGCCTTCCATCGCGTCCGGAAGCCAGACGTGCAGCGGGAATTGCGCGCTCTTGCCGACGCAGCCGAGGAATATGCCCAACCCGGCCACGACCAGCATCCAGTACGGCATCACGCCGAAGTCGCGTAGCGTCTTGTTGTCGGGCTCGATCGGCTCAGCGAATTCGTCGGCGTGGACATGGTTGGAGAAGAGCAGCACGCTGTCGCCGTCCGGAGACGGGACGAACTTCTTGGACCCGGGTTCCGGCGCCGGCGCGAGGCGGACGAGCGAGCCAGGCTTGATCGACGCCGGCAGGGCCTCGCCGTGAGCATCGGCCGCCGGCGCCCGCAACCGCGCGAAGACATCCTGAAAATTGAACGTCCCGACGTGCGTCCAGAGAATCATCAGGCCGATGATGAACCCGGCGTCGCCGACGCGGTTGGTGATGAACGCCTTGTTGGCGGCGGTCGACGCCGAGTGCCGCTCGTAGTAAAAGCCGATCAGCCAGAACGAACACGCGCCCACAAGCTCCCAGGAAATGAAGACCTGGAAGAAATTGTCCGCAATCACCAAGTTTAGCATCGAGAAACAGAACAGGCTGAAAAACATGAAGAACCGGCTGTAGCGTCCGCGGCGGCGGAAGTGTCCGCCGTCGGCGGCATGGACCTGGTGATCCTCGACCGTTTCGTGGGTTTCATCGCTCATGTAGCCGAGCGCGAAAATGTGGATCAACGTCGCGACGAAGGCGACCATCGCAAACATGACGGCGCCGAAGTGGTCGATGTAATAGCCGAGGTCCAGCGTGGCGGCGGGCACGTTCTTGCGCGGGCCTTCGATGTGAGCCCAGGACCATCGACCGGCCCAGGCCTGCGTGGGCCCGTGCGCGGCGGAATCGTGATCGTGCTTGTCGGCGGCCTTCGGGGCGTGGCCCGGATCCGCGACCGCGTGCGCCGCTGGCTCCGCATGATGCGCGTGAACCGGAAATTCACCGAGGAATCGGACGAGTCCGATCAGGCTCAGCACGCACGACAGCGCGATTGCACCCGTGGCCAGATACGCGCCCGCCTTGCCGGGCGTGTCCCCGCCGAGCAGCCAGTACACCGAGGACCCCCAGCCGGTCTCGCGATACGTCCGCGCCAGGTTTTTGACGCCGCCGACGGTGAGGATGGCGAGGAACGACGCCAACGGAATCAGCGTCGCTGCAACGTAGAGGAGGCCGGGATTGTCGCTGAAGCTTGGCATCGTGCGTTCGGGCCGGCGGCGGCGCCGACTAAAGTTTCAGTTCGTCCGCGGCATCGATATCGACGGTCGCGTGGTTGTTGTAAAAGTTCAAGACGATGGCCAGGGCCACGGCCGCTTCGGCCGCCGCCATGACGATCACAAAGAGTGCGAATATCTGCCCTTCAAGCCGGAATACCGGGTTGTACCAGGAGAAGGCGACGAAGTTGACGTTGGCGCCGTTGAGCACCAGTTCGACGCCCATGAGCACGCCGATCGCATTGCGCTTCACGGCCATGCAGGCAATGCCGCAGACAAAGAGCAGCGCTCCCAGCGCGAGGTAGTGCGGCAGGCCAATCATGCGGCGGCTCCTCGACGACGCTTGGCGCGGGCCAGATACGCGGCTGCGATCAGTACCACGGTCAGATGCACCGAGACGATTTCGAACGGCAACAGGTAAGCGACCTGCTTTCGATAAGGCGTCTTGTCCTTGCTGGGCGGGAAGCCGCTGAGCGTGGCTGGCGGTGTGGCTTCTGGCAGACCCAGAAGCGCCTGGCCGAGTTGCAACGTCGTCGTCGATTCCGCGCTGGCGACGGGTTTCGGCGGTTCGTTGGGCCACAGCGCCAGCGAAGTGGTCGCGGCCAAGGCGAAGAAGAGCAGGATTGCCACGACGACCGCGCCGCCCCAATCGGCCGCGCCGGATTTCATCGACACGAACGGTCCCTGGGCCGTCAGCATCACGCCGAACACGACCAGCACCATCGTGCCGCCGACGTAGACGATCAATTGGGTGGCCCCGACAAAGTCGGCGCCGAGGAGAAAGTAGAGCGCCGAGGTGCCGGCGAGCGTGAACAGCAGCCACGCCGCGGCGCGCACGATGTTCTGCGTCACCACCACCATCACGGCGCTGGCGCCCGTCAGACCGGCGACGACCCAGAACAAAAACGCGCTCATGGACCTTCCGATGTCATGCTCGTGGGGATCATGCTTGGCGGGATACCCGTCGTCGGCGCCTGCGTCAGCAAGCGCACCAGCGTCAGCCCGGCGAAACCGACGCTGCCGGCCGTCAGCACATATCGCACGATGTCGTTGATTGCACGCGGGACCAGCAATTGCCAGACCGACAAACCGAGCAGCAGCACGCAACTGATCGGCAGCAGGTATTTCAGGCACGTCATCATCACCTGATCGATGCGCAGCCGCGGCAGCGTCCAGCGCACCCACATCATGACGAAGACGAGAAGCCAGCCCTTCACGATGAATACGCCGACGTTGATGAGATTACCGATCCACCAGCCGACCGTTCCGAGCCAGCCGGAGAACAGTTCGCTGAGTTCGGGGACAAAGGGCAGCCCCGTGTGCCAGCCGCCGAGGAACAGAATCGTGGCGATGCCGCTGACGGCAAACATGCTGCCGTACTCGGCCATGAAAAAGAGCGACCAGCGCAGACCGGAGTATTCGGTGTGGAAACCAGCCACGAGTTCGCTTTCCGCTTCGGCGAGGTCGAACGGGGCTCGCTTGCAACTGGCTGTCGCACAGGTGAAAAAGATCCAGAACGCGGCGAAGGTGAACGGATCGTGGAAGATGTACCAGTTCCAGATTCCGCCCGCCTGCTGCTGACCGATGGTGTTCAGGTTCAGCGTCCCGGCCAGGATCACCGGCAGGAGCACGCACATGGCCCGGGGCACTTCGTAGCTGACGACCTGGGCGGCCTCGCGGATCCCGCCGAATAGCGACCATTTCGACCCGGATCCGTAGCCCGCCAGGATCACACCGAAGACTTCGCTGGACAGGACCGCCAGCATGAAGAAAATGGCGACGTTCATATTCGCGGCGACGATGCCATTGGCGAAGGGCAGGGCCACGAAGGCGACGAACGAGCCGCAAAAAGCGATGTACGGCGCGATCTTGAACAGGAAGGGATCGGCGTCGGCCGGCATCGTGTCTTCCTTCACGAGCAGCTTCACGCCGTCGGCGACGGTTTGCAGCCAGCCGTACTTGCCGCCGACGCGGGTCGGTCCGAGCCGATCCTGAATGCGCCCAGAGACTTTGCGTTCGAGCCAGATGAAAAAGAGCGCGGAGAGCGCCACGAAGGTGACAAGGATGCCCGCGGCGATCAGGGAGGCGAGCGCCACGGCGAAAAACTGGGACAGGCCCAGCGATTGCAGCGCTTCCACCACGGAGTGACACTCCCCTGTCGCGGATGCCCATCTTGCAGTTGGGGGCAGGCGGTCGATACTGTATGGTCGTGTTGCACGCTCGGCAAGCGAAAGATCGGCGTTGGCGCGGGAGTTCGCCGGCGCAATCGGTGTATCAGCGCCGGCTGGGTCCGAATCAGCGGCGCGATCCGCGGCGCTGGCCCGCGAATTCACAACCCCAGCACTTCCCGACCACGCGAAGTCGCCGTCTGGACCCGCTCGACGCCGCGGCGGAATCCAATCCGTTGGCGCGCGATCAGGCGCTCGCGCGGCTCGAGGCGGTCCTCTTTACCGCCGACGAGCCGCTGTCGCTCCGACGACTGGCGGCGCTCGCGCAGCTCGGCAGTTCCGAAGCGTGCCAAGCCGCGCTGGCCCGGCTGCACGGCCTCTACGATGCGGAAGGCGCCGCGTTTCAGATCGTCGAGATCGCCGGCGGATATCAGTTGCTCACGCGCCCGGATTTCTTCCCGTGGCTGGCGCGAATCCGTGATGCCCGAAACGCCGAGCGGCTCACCGGCGCCTTGCTGGAGACGCTGGCGATTGTTGCCTATCGCCAGCCGATCATGCGGGCGGAGATCGAGGCGATCCGCGGCGTGCAATCGGGAGATGCGCTTCGTGAGCTGATGGAGCGCGGCCTCGTGCGAATCGCCGGACGGGACAATTCTCTTGGTCGCCCGATCATCTACGGCACCACGAAACGCTTCCTCCAGGCCTTCGGCCTGCGCGACCTCAGCGACCTGCCGCCGATGGATTCGAGAGACCGCTGACCGGTGATCCATTGACTAATGCCGGTATGCTTGGCACACTAACTTCTTCCGGATCATCGGTCCCCATTCATCTTCAATCCTCATCGGAGCGCGCCATGAAACTCAAACGAAACTCCCGTTGGCCCCGAAAGCGTACTGCGGTGCGTCCCGGCGCTCGCCTCCGGATTGTCTCCCTCGAGGACCGCGTCAATCCGGCGCCGCTGCTGCCGGACTTGCATGTGTTACAGAACTATCTCTCTGGATGGACGATCAACAATCTTGGCGGCAATAATCGGGAGATTCGTTTTACGACGGCGCTGGCCAATGGCGGCCAAGGCGCGTTCGATCTGCGCGCCACCACAACGATCATCACCGATCCCGACGGCACGATGCGGCAACTGGTCAATCAGCGCATCTACGACAGCAACGGCGGATGGAATGAAGTCCCGGCCGGGTATTTCACGTATCACCCGACTCATGGGCACATGCACTTCGACGACATGGCCTGGGGCCAGATTCGCATTCGCACGCCGGGCAACGGCCTGGGCGATGTTGTCGCCGTCGGCCCGAAGACGAGCTTCTGTCTCATCGACATCAATCGCTACAACCCCAGTTTGCCCGGGTCGCCCGCCAATAGCGTCTACAACTCCTGCAACAATCAATTTCAGGGCATCTCGGTGGGCTGGAATGACGTGTACAGTTCGGGCCTCGACGGCCAGTCGATTAATCTCACGGGCATTCCCAACGGTGACTACTGGCTCGAAGTGGTTTGCGATCCGATGAACCACATCCAGGAAACCGATGAAACAAACAACACGACTCGGATCCCGATCACGCTGTCCACGCTCCCGGCCGTCGGCTTCATGGTGACGTCCGCCACGCCGACGGGTGCTCAATCGACGCCGATCAGTTACGTCGAGTTTAACTTCAATCAGGCGGTGGATCCGACGTCGTTCACGACGTCCGCTGTGTCCGTGACGGGCCCGAGTGGCGCGATCCCCGTCACGAGCATCACCCAGGTCAATACGGTCAAGTTCCGGGCCAACTTCGCCCAGCAATCGGCCATCGGAACCTACACCTACACGCTCAACCCGGTGATCCGATCGGCGAGTGGTCAATTGCTGGATCAGAACAACAACGGGACCGGCGGCGAGCCGGGTGACGCATTTATCAATGTGTTCACGATCACCGCGCCGCGAGTGCTCAGCGTGTCGCCGGCCGGGTCCGTCGCGCCGCCGGTCAACTCGATTCGCGTGACGTACACGACGCCGATGCAGTCCAGCAGCTTTACGCTGCAGGACATTTTCAGCTTTACCGGTCCCGGCGGCGCCAACTTGATTTCGCAGGTCACTGGAATCACGCCCGTGACGTCCGGCGGATTGAGCACGGCTTTCGATATCAACCTGGCAGCGCCGCTGACCGCCCCGGGCGCCTATTCGCTGGTGCTCGAACCGACGGTCCTTGACGCGAATGGTAATCCGATCGATCAGAATGGCGACGGCGTCTCCAACTCGCTGGATCGATTCACGGCCAACTTCTCCATTGCTCAGCCCGGCGTCGTCGGCCCGGATGCCTTCGGCTACGATGCGCGGCAGGCGGCGCTGCAGGAACTGGAGTTGCTCGGTCAGCCGGGCGCCGTCGGCGTCACCTTCTCGAACACTGACGACGGATTCGCATCCATTCCCCTCGGGAGCCATACGTTCAACTTCTACGGGACGACATACACAGGCAGCAACCAGCTGTTCGTGAGCACCAACGGGCTGCTGACGTTCGGCGCCGGTTCCACCGCCTATCAAAACGACGACCTCTCGTCATTGACCGTGCCCGCCATTGCCGTCCTCTGGGACGATTGGGTCAAGGGTTCCGGCACGCCGCAAGTGCTCTATCGGTTCGAGGATTCCGACAACAACGGGTCCGTCGATCGGCTCGTGGTCGAATGGAACCAGATTTACCACTATTCTTCGTCGCCGTCGGGCGCGACCTTCATGGCCGTGCTGCAACTCAATACCGGGGCGCAGCCGGGCAAGATCCTGCTGAACTACCCCGACCTGCTGACCGGCGATCAGTACGCCAACGGCGTGAGCGCCTCCGTCGGCTTGCGAAGTCCGGGATCGAGCCCGATCCGGCTCGTTGTCTCGGTGAACGGGTCCAACAGCCTGGTTGGCAACCAAAAGGCGATTCAGATCGGCGTGCCGCTGGTGTCCTCCATTACGCGGTTGGATCCCAATCCAATCAACGCCGGCGACATGGAGTTCCTCGTCACCTTCGATCGTGGCGTGACCGGCGTGGATATCAGCGACTTCACGCTGACGACGACCGGCAACATCAGCGGCGCCTATGTCGATCACATTCACGCGACGGCCGATCCGGCGGTGTACCAGGTTCACGTCAAGAGCGGCGTGGGTTCCGGGACGCTGCGGCTCAATCTCGTGGACAACGATTCGATAGTGTCTGTCGGCGGCGCGAAGCTCGGCGGCGTCGGCGCGGGGAACGGGACCTTCACCAATGGCGAGGTCTACACGGTCATCCAGCAGCCACCGGCCGTGCAGGGCATCAATATCGACGACGGCACGGCCCAGCGGTCCGTCGTCCGGCAAATCCAGGTGATCTTCGACAAGGTCGTGACGTTTGCCGGCAACCCGGCAAATGCGTTCGTCATCACCGGGCCGAACGGCACGGTTGTTCCCACCGTCGACTTGTCGCTCAGCACGCCGATCCAGACCGTCGCGCGACTCACGTTCAGCGGCGCCGGCACGGAGTTCGGTTCGCTCGCCGACGGGAACTACACGCTGCGAGTCGTGGCGTCGCAGGTTTCCACCGGCGGCGTCGGCATGACCAATGACTATGTCGAGAGCTTCTTCCGATTCTTCGGCGACATCAACGGCGATCGCCGCGTCGATATTGCCGACTTCGGCGTGTTCAACCTCTCGTACGGCGCCCAGACCGGTCAGCCGGCGTACCGAGCGTATCTTGATTTCAACAACGATGGCCGAATCGACATCGCCGATTTCGGTCAGTTCAGCCTGCGGTACTTCACGACGCTGCCGTAGCGGCGGCGCGGAGAGAAAATCGCAAGCCACGGGTGCACGCGGATGAACTCAGACCTCGAATCTGAGTTGATCGGCGCGCATCCGTGGCATGACTTTTTGAACGCAACCGGACCGAGACCCAGCCGATTACTTGCGATGGCGAATCTTGGCGCGCATGCGGCGCTTCTTGCGTCCGACCTTTCGCCGCCCCTTGCCCCGCCGCGACGCCATTGCCGTCTCTCCCGAGTGATCGCGTGACGTGAACAGATTTTCCGCGTCGGTGTTGTACGTGCCGCTCCGCAATGCGACAAGTTCGACGGGTCCTCAGCTCATAAGCCGCCGGCGCTGATTCCCCTCTCTCAGTGCTGAACGATTGAACAATGTCCGGGAGCAGGGTCCGCCGGTACGGCTGAAAACTTTCTGTATTTTTCGCAGAACACGCGACCCGAGCCGCCGCCGGGCTTGATTTCGAAAAGCGGCCGGAATCCCGTTGCGTGGCGGACGAGTTTCGGTCAGGATCATGTACCGCCCGCGGCCAGTCGAATCGGCATTGCCGGGGTTGGAAGGCCTCCGTAATATTGGCCTTTCCAGGCGGTTCGCCGGGTGGCGCCCAACAGGAACCGGGACGTGACTGATGCGCTTCCAACTGGTGGACCGAATTGACGCGGTCGAGGTGGGGAAGTCGCTGCGGGCCGTCAAGCACTTGACTTTGGCGGAAGAGTATCTCGCCGATCACTTTCCGTCGTTTCCGGTCATGCCGGGAGTCTTACAGCTTCAAACGCTGGTCGAGGCCGGCGCTTGGCTGCTGCGTGTTACGGACGGCTTCGCAAAGTCGGTCTGGACGGTGCGCGAGGTCCGGGGCGTTAAATACGGAACATTCGTTGCGCCCGGGCACAGCCTGATTGTCACCGCCGAGTTGGCGAAACGCGATGGAGCGCTGGCGACGATCAAAGGTCGGGGTGAGGTGGACGGCCAGCAAACGATTGCCGCTCAGGTGACGCTCGCCGGATATTCATTGGCCGAACGGAATCCGAACTGGGCCGATCGAGACGCGCGGATGATTCGCCATTGGCGGGACCAGTGGGACCTGCTGAATTCGGGACGCCGATGGCCGGCGAATTGAGAACTTGGCATGGGTCTGTTTGATAATCAGTCGGCACTCGTCACCGGCGGCAGCCGGGGAATCGGTCGGGCGATTGTGCGCGCGCTGGCGGAAGCGGGCGCCAAGACGGCATTCGTCTACCGCGGCAACCGGGAAGCGGCCGACAGCCTGTGTCGCGAGGTGGCTGACGCGGGCGGCACGGTCATGGCGCTCCAGGGCGACGTGGCCGAACCAACCACCGCCGCGGCCTGCGTGGCGGCTGTCGTTGAGGCGTGGGGCCGGCTCGACATCTTGGTCAACAACGCCGGCGTCATTCGCGACGGCCTGTTCATCCGCATGGACGACGATGCCTGGAGAACGGTTCTGACGACGAATCTCGACGGCACGATGCGATTCTGCCGGGCGGCCATCGAGCAGATGGCCCTGCGGCAGCGTTCCGGCCGGATCATCAACGTGTCGAGCGTCGCCGCCGAGCACGTCAACGCGGGACAGACGAATTACGCCGCGAGCAAAGGCGCCGTCAACGCATTCACCCGCGCCTTGGCCGTCGAAGTCGCCGGGCGCAACGTGACCGTGAACGCCGTTGCTCCGGGGTTCATCGAGACGGACATGAGCGAAGCCGTCCGCAACAAAGCCGGCGACTTCATCAAGAAGGTCATTCCGATGAAGCGCGTGGGCAAACCCGAGGAAATCGCTCAAGTGGTGGTGTTTTTGGCCAGCCCGGCGGCGGCCTACATCACGGGTCAGGTGCTGACCGTGGACGGCGGCCTGAGTCTGGGAGCCATAGCGCCGTAGCGCACTGACGCGCACGGCCGGATTCGACTTTACCCTTTTGTCGTGGAGAGGTGGAACCGATGACGCAGGATGAGATTTACGCCAAAGTTTCCGGCACGCTGGTGGAAGCGCTCAACGTGGACGAAGACCAGGTCAAGCCGGAGGCCACGCTCCAGGGCGATCTTGGCGCCGAGTCGATCGATTTCCTCGACATCGTCTTTCGCCTGGAGCGCGAGTTCGGCATCAAGATTCCGCGCGGCGAGCTGTTCCCGGAATCGATCTTCCAGGGCGACCCGGAGATGGTGCAGAACGGCAAACTGACGCCCAAGGGCCTCAGCGAACTCAAGGCGCGGATGCCGTATGCCGACCTGACTCGCTTCGAGCAGAACCCCGATTTCGAGGGGCTGCGCGATCTTTTCACGGTCGATCTGATCTCGCGCTACATTCGCTCGAAGCTCACTTCGAGCAACGACGAGTTGCGGAATTGGGATTTCGAAGAGTGAATTGCGCGGGTTGATGGCCTCGAGCCACCATTCGCCACGGAGACACGGAGAAGAGGGCTTCTCTGCGTCTCCGTCTTTCTGTGGTTGAGATTTCAGATTCCATGCGCTGGATCTGGATCGATCGATTTGTCGAGTTTCGTCGCGGGGAATACGCTCGCGCCGTCAAGCAATGGAGCCTGGCCGAAGACCTTTTCTCCCATCACTTCCCCAGCTACCCCGTCATTCCGGCTTCGCTCTTGCTGGAGGGACTGGCCCAGACCGGCGGCATTCTCGTCGGTGAGGCCAAGGACTTTCAGGAAAAAGTGATCCTCGCCAAGATTCCGAAGGCGCGGTTTCACTTCGACGCGCTGGCTGGGCAGGTGTTGATCTACGAAGCCAGGCTGGTCCAGTTGCGCGACGAGGGCGCGGTGGTCGACGGCAAGATCATGGCCGGCGATGCGCTCCTGGCCGAGGCGGAGATCTGCTTTGCTCACCTCGATCAGTCGCGTTCGCAGCAGATCATTGGCGACCACAATTTTGTTTTTAGCGGCGAGCTGAAACATTTGTTGGGCCTGGCGCGGATCGCCGCGCAGCCGTCCGCCCCCTCCGATTCCTAAATAAAGCGGTAAGATTGCGGTTGCCTCCGCGCGCCAACAAACGGAGTTGGCGCTGCGCCGGCGACTTCCCGGGGATCATTCGGCATGAGCCTGCCGTCACATCGACGGGTCGTCGTTACCGGAATCGCGGCGTTTTGCCCGATCGGTTTCGACCTCGACGCCATCTGGCAGGCCTTGCATGAAGGGCGCAGCGGCGTCCGGCCCATCACGTCCATCGACGTCTCCAGCCTGCCGGTGCAGTTCGGCGGCGAATTGCCGGGATTCGACGCCAAGAAGTACTTCGACAAAGACGAACGCAAGAGCCTCAAGATGATGGCTCGGACGGTTCAGATCGGCGTGGCCTGCGCCAAACAGGCGTACGCGAACGCTGGCGCCAGCAAGTCGACCATCGACCCGACGCGCTTCGGCGTCGATTTCGGCTCCAGCCTGATTCCCACGGAGCTCGATGACCTGGCCGCGGCCGCGGTGCTCTGCGCCGAACCCGGTCGCGCCGGCGTCAACTTGACCAAATGGGGTCTGGAGGGCATCAGCCAGGTCCAACCGCTGTGGATGCTCAAGTACCTGCCGAACATGGTCGCCTGCCACGTTTCGATCATGCTGGATGCGCAGGGGCCCAACAACAGTATCACGGAAAGCGACGCGGCCGGACTCCTGGCTCTCGGAGAAGCCTATCGGATTATTCGCCGCGGCCACGCCGACTTCATGCTCACCGGCGCCGCCGACAGCAAGATCAATCCACTCAGTCTGGTGCGTCAAAACCTCTTCGCGCAACTGTCGCACCGCAATGAGGCGCCCGCGGAAGCGTGCCGACCGTTCGATCGGACTCGCGACGGCTGGGTCATCGGCGAGGGCGCCGGCATGCTGGCGCTGGAGGACCTCGATCACGCCCGGAGGCGCAACGCCCCGATTCTGGCCGAAATCGTCGGTTTCGGTTGCGCCTTCGACCGCGACCGCTCCGGCGACGGCATTGCCCGCGCGATTCGAGCGGCTCTCGGCGGCGTCGCGCCCGCGGACATCGATCACGTCAACGCCCATGGCTTGAGCACCACCGATAGCGACGCCTGGGAAGCCCGCGGCATCCGCGCGGCGCTGGACGATGTTCCCGTCTTCGCGCCCAAGAGCTATTTCGGAAGCCTCAGCGCGGCGGGCGGTCCCGTGGAACTGATCGCGTCGGTGCTGGCCATGAAACACGGCATGGCGCCGGGCACGCTCAACTACCGCGAACCGGACCCGGCCTGCCCCGTTGTCGTGTCGCGAGACCCGCGGCCGATGCGGAAGAAACTGGCCGTGAAGTTGAGTCTGACCGACGCCGGCCAGGTTGCCGCGGCCGTCATGCGCCGCTGGGAGGATGCGCCGTGAACGCTGCCGTGGGCCACCGTCGGCGCGTCGTCGTCACCGGCATGGGAGCGGTGACGCCGCTCGGCCATTCCGTCGAAGCGCTGTTCCGCGGCGCCTGCGAGGGGCGGAGCGCCGTTCGGCCGATCCAGCATTTCGACGCGCGGACCTTTCCAACGACGTTCGCAGCCGAAGTGCTCGACTTCGATCTCGGCCAGTTTCTGCCGAACGCGGAGCGCTGGCGCGACTGCGGCGTGAACTGCCGGTTCGCGCTGGCCGCGGCGAAACAGGCGCTGGAAGAGGCGAACTTGCTGGGCACGGCCGGCATCGATCGCACGCGCTTGGGGATCTATCTCGGCTGCGGCGAAGGCATCCATGACTTCACCAATCTGATGTCGGCCATCGCGCGAACCTCCGACGGCCGGCGGCTCGACGCCGCGGCATTCTTCAAGGAGGGCCTGGCGCATTTTCATCCGGGGCGCGAGAGCGAACTGGAAATGCACACCACGCCGGCGCACCTCGCGGAAACCTTCGATTTGCAGGGCCCGAATTACAACTGTCTGACCGCCTGTGCGGCGTCGAGCCAGGCGATCGGCGAAGCGGCGGAACTGATCCGCGGCGGCGAAGCCGACGTCATGCTGGCCGGCGGCTCGCACAGCATGATCCACCCGCTAGGCCTCACCGGCTTCAACCTGCTCACCGCCCTGTCCACGCGCAACGATTCTCCCGCGACGGCGTCCCGACCGTTCGATCTGACCCGCGATGGCTTCGTGCTCGGCGAGGGCGCCGGCATGGTGATTCTCGAGGAACTGGAGCACGCGCGCCGGCGCAAGGCCCCGATCTATGCCGAGGTGGCCGGCTACGGCTCCACCGGCGACGCATTCCGCGTCACCGACAGTCACGATGAGGGCCGCGGCGCCATCGCCTGCATGCGGATGGCCCTCGCCGATTCCGGGCTCGCCCCCAGCGACATCCAGTACATCAACGCCCACGCCACGAGCACGCAAGTCAACGATCGCGTCGAGACGCTGGCCATCAAGCAAGTGTTCGGCGAGCACGCGCGGCGATTGGCGATTTCCGGAACCAAGAGCATTATCGGGCATCTCATCGCCGCGGCCGGGGTCACGGGTTTGATCGTCACGATTCTGACAATGCAGCGCGGCGTCATTCACCCGACGATCAACTACCAGACGCCCGATCCGGAATGCGACCTCGATTATGTTCCCAACACGGCCCGGGAAGCCGAGGTGCGCCACGCACTGACGAACGCCTTCGGCTTCGGCGGCCAGAACATTTCACTGGTCGTGTCGAAATTTTCCGACTGAACATGGACTTAGCGCCGGGTCTTCAGCGCGGCGGCCCAGGCTTTGAAATCCGCCAAGTCCCGGACGCGGATGAAATCCGGGTCCTCGGACAGCGCCGCGACGCGCGCGGGATCAGCGAACCAGCCGGCCGCAGCCGCCCGCTGGAGTGCCGCCAGCGCCGCGGCGGTATCCGCGGGGTCGGCGCTCAGGGCCAGGACGCGGGCCGACTCCGCGATAACGGCCGGGTGAGCGTCGGCCGGCGCCAACGCTTCGCGGGCGGCTTGCAGCCCCACGGGATTGCCGGACCGCAGCCGAGCCGCAGCGCGCTCGAGCCGGATCAGCGGGATGGCAGCGTCGTCGGCCAGCGCGATCGCCTGTTCGCAATCGGCCAGCGCGGCGTCGTGCCGGCCGGCGCGGCTCAGGGCCAGCGCCCGGCTGCGCAGCACGTCGCGCCGCGGCCGAACCGCGGCCGCCGACGGCAGCGCGTCGGCGATGCGCAGCGCCTCCGTATATCGCGCCCAAGCGTCGTCCAATCGGCCGCTGTCCCGATCGAGCTCTGCCAGCGCCAATTCCGTTTCCAGAAGTTCGAGATTCAGATTGGACCCCGGCGGCGATCGACTCTCCAACTGGCGACGCAGATCACGCGCCTGTTGCAACGCGGTCCGCGCCTCGTCGCGCCGGCCCAGTTTCGCCAGCGAGCGGCCGAGATTGTGGCAGGTCTTGGCCAGTTCCGAGACCAGATCAGCCGCGGTCGGCTGGTCGCGCACCAGCCGCTCCTTGATTGCCCGGGACGCCGTGAATGCCGCCACGGCGCCATCGCGCAGGTACTCATCCTCGAGGATGACGCCGAGATTGTTGTGCGTCCGCGCCAAATCGCGCTGATACTCGACGATCGAGGGATGATCGGCGACCAGCTTTTCTTGAATCGCTTTAGCTTTCCGGCACGAGTCGGCGGCGTCCGCGCCGCGGCCGAGCATCCGGTACAGCGTCCCCACATCGGTGTACGTGACCGCCAGATCGCGTGCGAAATCGGCGACGGCCGGGTTGTCTCGCGCCAGGCGCTCGCGGACGGCGCGCGCGTCTTCGTAGACGGTCAACGCATCGGTCGCCTGCTGCGTGCGGATGAGAGCGACGGCCAATTCATTGCACGAGCGCGCGAAGAACTGGGCAAAGTCGGTGCGATCCGGAGCGGCGCGCATCAGGCGCTCAAGGATCGCGCGGGCAGCGGTGAGCGTCTCGACCGCCGCCGGCGCTGACCCGCTAAGTTGTTGCAGGGCGCCCAGGTTGCTCAAGACCACGGCCAGTTCCTGGGCAATCTCGAGGTCGCCCGGCTGTTCCTTCGTCAGTCGCTCCAGCAGCGTGCGCGCCGCGGCACACGATTCCATCGCGGGACCGGATTGGCTTGCCAAGTGCTTCGTCACGCCGATATTCATTTGCACGCGCGCCAGTTCCCGCGCATATCGAATCCGGTTCGGATGAGCCGCCACCAACGTTGCCAGCGAGGATTGGGCCTGGTCAAATGCCTCAGCGGCCTCGGCCGAGCGACCAAGGTCCTGAAGGACTTTGCCGATGTGGTTGCGCGTCGTTGCCAGATCGAACTGGCGGTCGGGAGAGTTCCCGGCCGCGGCCAGGCGGGCTCGAATCGATTCAGCTCTACGGTACAAGTCGAGTGACTTGGGCCCGGGAGCGAGTTCTTCCTCAATCACGGCGAGCCGGAAGCACGCGGCGGCCGTCTCCCCTTGCAGCTCCACATCGTCACCGCGCTCGCGGAGAAAGCGCTCGTAATAATCGCGCGCTCGTTCCAGGAGCGCTCGGCGGAGCGCGTGCGTCCCCGGCTCCTTGCGTAGTAGGCGAGGATTCTCGCTGACGTCGGTGAACAACTCGTCGACGGCCTGGAGCGTTTGCCGTTCGGCGCGCTGCATGCGCGCGTTGGCGTCCAGCAATTGAGCGTTGGCATCGCTGATCTGGCGATTGGCGCGGGCGAGCAGCCCCAGGCCGATTGCGAGGCTGAGGCCCAGCGCCGCCAGGCCGGCTGCCACACCGCTGACCACAGCCAGATGCCGCCGCGCCCACCGGCCGGCACGAATGGCCAGCGAATCCGGCAGAGCGGAAACAGCTTCGTCACCGAGCCAGTGCTCGACGTCGGCCGCCAGTTCGAGAGCGCCGGAATAGCGTTCTGCAGCTGTCGGCTGCATGGCCTTGCGGCAGATCGCTTCGAGGGCCGCAGGAGTGTCGGGCACGAACGACCGGGGCGAGGGAATCGCCGCCAGCGGCGGCGGCAACCAATGGGCATCGGTTGGCCCGTCGCGCGCCGGCGGGATGCCGGCCAACAGCACATACAGCGTCGCGCCCAGGCTGAAGATGTCGCTCGGGATTCCGACGTCCGACCAACGCCCCGCGGCCTGTTCCGGGCTCATGTACGCCGGAGTGCCGATTGTCGCGCCCTGGACCGTCGCCGAATGGATGCGCTCCGACGCCGTCGAGGATGGTGGCTCGTCCGAGAGGGCGGTCGATTCAGTCTGGCAAACGCCGACGTATTTCGCCAATCCCCAATCGACCAGCAACGTTTCGCCGAAACGTCCCAGGAGGACGTTCGATGGTTTCAAATCGCGGTGAATGACGCCTTGACTGTGAGCGTAAGCGACCGTGTTGCAGAGACTGACGAAATGAGCGAGGAGTTGGCGGAGCGCCAATCGACGGCGGCTCCGATTCTGCTCGGCCGGAACGCCGTGGTTCGTACTGGCATGATAGCCCTGAATAGCGTCGAGCAGGGTTTCCCCTTCGACGAAGCGCATGGCGTAAAACGGTCGCCCGTCGGCGTGCCGGCCCAGGCCGTGCACTGGCACGATGCCAGGATGCGCCAGTCGCGCAGTGACCTCGGCTTCCTGGATGAAGCGTTGGCGGCACCGGGGATCATGCGCGAAGCGATCCTGGATCTCTTTGATGGCGATGCGGCGTCGAAGTTCGGTATCCTCGGCGAGATAGACGACGCCGAGGCCACCGCGGGCGTGCAGTTGCAGGATGCGGTATCGACGGGCACCGGCGGCGTTCGGCGGCGCGTCGCTCGCCACGTCGCCGCCAGCGGATTGGCTGCACTCTTGGTGGAGCGTCGCCTCGTCGGCGCGCGGCTGCTTGGAGGTCTGGCCCGCCGTGAGTGCGGCGCCAGAGGCCGCGATCGACCGCTCCGACACTTCGTCGGCAGTCGGCGAATTCCGCCGGTCCGAGTTCTCCGAGTCGTCGGGAGTGGCATTCATGGGGCGGGGACCTGCCGCAACGAGTCCGCCCTCATGGTACTCGGATGCGGGCGCGGACACCACTGTGCCCCGACCACTACTCCCAAACGACTGTCCGTTGCTAAAATGCCTTCGGTCCGGCGCGAGGATCATATGGCGTCCCGTTTGGCTTGGATCGTGGCCGCTTGGGTCGGCGCGGCGGGCATCGCATCGGCGGCCGTTCAACGGCCGGTCCCGCTCCGTTCGGTGATCACCGCCGAATCCTGGATCGTCGCCTCGCGGATTGACGAACTGGACCGCGATCGGCTTCGGGTGATCCTCGAAGTCGTCGAACACCTCAAAGGACGTTTCCCGCGCGATCGGCTCAGCGTCGATTTACGCGGCAGCCCCGACGCCCGACTGCAGGAGCGGTCGCAGCTTCTCGATCGCCTTGCCGCTGGCCAATCGTTGGTGCTGTTCGGCTCGGCCCGGGGTGGTCGGACAACGATATTCGCATTCACGAACGGCACCTGGTTTCGCATTGTCGGCGATTCCGATGATGCGGCGCGGTGCGCGTTCCAGTTTGCGAACCTCGAACCATACCTGCGGCGGACTTTCAAGGGCGGCACGGACGAACTGCGCCAGGTGATTGTCGATGGGTTGGCGGGCCGGCGCGAGCCGCCGCCGATCGACGCCAATGAGCCGCCGGGTCTCGGACCGCCGGTGAAACGATGATGATGGCCGTGTGGGGCATCCTGCCGTCGCTGAGCGCGCTGGGACCGCTGGCGTTTCTGGCACTCGTTGCGCCGGCGGTCTTTGCCGTTCTCTCGATCTGGATGCGGCGCTGGGCGGCGGCGTTGACCGCTGCCAGCGCGATGTCCGCGGTCTATCTCGTTCAGGGCTGGTGGCAGCCGCTGTTGCGCCCGACCTGGTGGAGTTCGCGCGCCGGACTTTGGGCGGTGCTCGGCGTGATCGCCGCCATCGCGGCGGGCTGGGCGCTGCGCCGCGGGAACCGTTTTCTACCCGCTGTTCCCAGCGCCGACTCCGCCTTCAACCCGTGGTGGCTCGCCGCCATTGTGTTGCTCTCGGCAGGACTGATCGCCAGCGTGAGCGCGAGCATGCCGCTGGCGCTCAGCGTGAGCCTGGCCGCGGTCCTCGTGGGAGTGACGGCCTGTGCCGCGTACGAATTCGCTTGCCGGCGCGCGGGTCGGGCGGGCCGGAGAACTCCGGAGACCATTTTCCTCGCCGGGTTGGCTGCCGGTTGCCTCGGCGCTTCGGCTTCGGAGCCGTTTTTGGCGCGGCTGACGCGCTCGCTTTACGTCGTCTGGGCTTTTGCGCCGGCTGATCCGGGCGCCTTCCTCAGCGAACCGTGGGTCGAGGGCGACCGCGTTTTCATCGCAGCGGCTCATCAGCGCGGATTCCAGCGGTGGGGCGCCGTTTACGCCCTCGACCGCTGGACCGGCGAGCAGCTCTGGCGGTTCGACAACGACGGCGCCATGAAGCCGGTCGCATCGCCGCCACGGCTCATGGACGGCAAGATCATCGTCGGCGAAGGACTGCACGAAGACTCGTCATGCAACCTCTTTTGCCTGGATGCGGCAAACGGCGCCAAGTTGTGGGAGTATGCCACTTCGAGCCACATCGAGGCCGGCTCGGTCCGCTACGGCGATCGCGTGATCTTCAGCGCCGGCGACGACGGGCTGCGCTGCGTGAATCTGGCGACCGGAGCCGAGGTGTGGCGGTTGGACGGGCTGCACATCGATGCCGCGCCGACGGTCTCGGCCGGGTTGGTGTTTGTCGGCAGCTACGCGGGCCGGGGCCCCAAGCCGGCGCCGCAGTGCCTTCTTTGCCTCAATGCGTTGAACGGTCAAGTCCTCTGGGAAGAGCCGGCGGATATGTCGTGCTTCGGGCCGCCGGCGGCGCTGGACCGACGAGTCTTTTTCGGCTTGGGCACCGGCGACGCCATTTCGGGGGGTGAAGACCCGGCCGGGGCGGTCGTCGTGCTCGACGCCGTCGAGGGGAAGTGGATCTGGCGAGCGGACTTTGCCGATGGCGTCGTCGCGGGGCCACTGCCGCTTGGCGACAACCTCATCGCCGTGAGTCGCAGCGGGGAGGTGCGCTCTCTGAGCCGCGATCGCGGCGTGCAGCGGTGGACCGTCGCGCTCGGCGCCCCGATCCTGGGGCGGCCGATGTTTCTCCGTGAACGTGGCCGGCCGCCGTCGATCCTGCTGGTCACGTCCCCGGGACGATGCGTTCGGCTCGACAGCCAGAACGGGCGGCTGATGGCGTCCGACGACCTGGTGCGGGCCGCCGGCGCCGATTCGGGTGCATTTCTCGCCGGGCCGGTCGCCGTGCGCTCGTCCATCGGACGGCAGATTTTCGTAGCGGGTTCCGTCACCTCGGGTTTGACGGAAACGCCGCGGCTCATGTGCCTGATGGAACACGAATGAATGGCGTCGATCTGTCCGATCGAGCAAGTCGGTGACGACGAGGGCGCCCGATTCGGCGCGAAGGCCCGCGGACTTGCGCGGCTCGCCGCGGCCGGTTTGCCGGTGCCGACGGCAGTCTGCATCTCGCCCGATGCCGCCGCGGCGGAGATCGTCACGGCTTATCGGCGTCTTGGCGGGACGGTGGCGGTGCGGTCCTCCGGCGTCGTCGAAGACGCGATTCGGGCAAGTTTTGCCGGCCAGTTCGAGACGATTCTCGACGTGAGCGGCGAGTCCGCGGTGCTGGACGCGGTGCAGCGAGTCCGGGCGTCGGGCCGATCAGCGCGAGCCGCCGCCTATCGGCAAGCCATGGATGCCGCGCCGAGTGACGTGATCCCGGTCATCCTTCAGCGCCAGATTCGCGCCGAGCTCGCCGGCGTGTTGCTCACCCGTGCCCCCGACGATGAAAATGCCCTGTTGCTCGAGGCGGGGCCCGGCTTGGCCGCGGTGACGGCCGGGCGCGACAATCCGCGCCGCATTCGCCTCCATGGCCGCACCGGGGCGACCCTCGCCGGTGAAGTGAGCTTGTCGGCCGCACAGGCGTCGGCGATCGCCGAAGTCGCGCGGAGCGTCGAACGAGCCATCGGCCATCCCGCTCTCGTGGAATGGGCGATCGAAGGCGACCAACTTTGGGTCCTCCAAGCTCGCCCGGCGACCGACATTTCCGACGCGGAACGCGAGGCGGCGCGCGCGGCGGAGATCGAGCGGCTGCGCCGACTCGCCGGGACGGATGGCACAGTCTGGGAAATGGACGAATTCTGCGCCGCGCTCGAACTTCCGACGCCGATGACCTGGTCGCTCCTCGAGCGGATGTTCTCCGCCGACGGCGCTCTCGGCGCGATGTACGCCGATCTCGGCTGCGCGATCAGTCCGAATCTCGAAAGCCTGGGCGTCTATGACCTGCTCGCCGGTCGGCCGCGGCTCAATCGCCGCCGCGCGAGGCAGCTTCAATTCGGCGATCTGCCTTTCGATGTCTCCGGCGATCGGGATGAACCAGGAGTCCCTTTCGGACGCTGGCTCATCCGATTGCCCACGATTCTGTGGCGATTGCATCGCCGGCAGCGTTGCATAGCCGAGCAAATGCGATCGTTTCCGGAGCGGTTTCAAGATGAGACGCTGCCGGAATTCGAGCGCCGCTGCGACGCGGCAACGACTGTGGACCTGTCTCAGCAATCCGATGAGGAGCTACTGCAGCGATTTGCTCTCTGGTCGCACGAGTTGCTGATCGAGTTCGCGCGGGACGCGCTCAAACCCGCGGCTCTGGCGGCGTGGATTGTGGACGATTGGCGGCGGGCAGACGGCGAGTCGGCGGCTCAGCGTCGCGCGGCTGCGGTACTCGCCCATCTTCGGCTCGATCCGCGCTGTGACCTGGCTCGAGCGCTGCGAACGTTGACCGACCGCACCATGTCAATGAGCGAATTTCTCCGCGATTTCGGACATCGGGCCATCCACGACTGGGAACTGGCCGAGGAAAGGTACTCAGAACGACCGCCGATCTTCCGCGCTGGCGGCGCCAATCTGCGTGATCGCAATGACGGTCAGCGGGAGCCGCACGGAGTTCGATCTGAACAGGTTGAGCTATTGCGCCGGCTGTTGCGGTTGAGGGAACTCGCGAAGCATGTCTTGCTGAAGGGGTGGGCGCACCTGCGAGCGATTTTGCTCGAACTGGATCGGCGGTGGAACTTGCATGGGAGCATTTTCGATCAGTTGCCGGAGGAGTTGCCGCGGGTAGCCGGCGGTGAGGATTTCGCAGCGACGATTGCCGATCGCCGCCAGCGGCGCCGCATCTGGCGGTCGCTGCACGTGCCGGCCAGACTGTCGAACGCGGACCTCGAACAACTCGGACCAGCGCCGACTCCGCTCGCAAGCGAGCCATTGCTGCACGGGCAACCGATCTCGCCGGGCGTCGCGCAGGCGCCGGCGCGGGTGCTCATGGACCCGGATACCGCGCCTCCGGAGGAACCGTTCGTATTGGTCTGCGCGACTGCGGATCCGGCCTGGACGCCGCACTTGCTCCGCGCCCGGGGGGCGATATTTGAAGTGGGCGGCGCGCTGGCTCATTGCGCCATCGTGGCCCGCGAGTTCGGCGTGCCGGCCGTCAGCGGGGTCGCCGATGCCACGCGCCGAATCGCGGATGGCCAAATCGTGACAATCGATGGCTGTGCCGGCACGGTGCGAATCGCTGACGACGCCTCCGATGAATGTCGATGAAAGTGACGGCGATTGCCGCGTGTCAGCGGCCCTGTGCAATCGAATCTGTCGACGATCGGAGCGCAAGAACCCGCTTGGCCGCCTGCTGGTAGGCGATCTCGGCTTCGAGAGCGACGTTGAGTAGCGATTGCAAGGCGTTTTCGTCCGTTTCCAGGGCCCATTGATCGCCGCGGCGCAGGCACTCCTCGTAGTATTGCGTCACGCGCAGCCGGTATTCGAGCAGCGTCCCGGCCGCGCGGCGGCAGAGCTCGACGGTCGGCGTGCGGTATTGGCCCGTCTGAATCAGCAGCGTCAGGACGTGCGATTGCTCGGCTCGCAGCTTGTTGAGAGCCGCCAGGGCGGAGCGAACCTGGTCGCGCGGGCGCTCACCGGGCGGCAGAGCGCGCATCCGCTCCAACAGATCGTCGTCGATGGCCCGGGCGCGGCGTTCGACGGCGTCGAGTTCGGGACGGATCCGTTGCGCGAAATCGGCGGATTCGAGCGCGGCGATCTGCTCCGGCGTTCGCGAGGCGCCGACGATGCCGCGTTCCAGCAGGATCACGGCCGAGGCCGCCGGCAGCGCGACGACGCCGGCCAGGGCCGCCAGGCGCCACAGCGGCGGCCCAAATCGCTGAACGGCCAGGAGCGCGCCGGCGACGGCGCCGGCCATCGCCCCACCGAGATGCGCCGCGCCGCTCACCCACGGCAGCAGGCTGAACGCCACCACGATGACGGTCGTCTTCACCAGCCACTCGCGAAAGCGCGCGGTCGTGTGCCGGCCGATGTGCCGGTGGTAGAGCGCGAAGAACGCGGCCAAGGCCCCGACCAGGCCGCAGACGACGCCCGAAGAACCCGCGGCACTCTGGCCGCGCAGCGCCACCAGCACACTGCCGCCCATCGCCGAGAGCAGCCACAGAACGAGGTACCGGCGGCTGCCGAGCATGCCCTCGACCGTCGGACCGAGCGCGCCCATCGAAACAAGGTTGACCACCAAGTGCAACCAGCCGACGTGTACGAAGGCGGCCGTGATCAGGACCCACCATTCGCCGCGCGCCAACTGCGCGGGTGAGACCACCAGCCGCTCGGTCAGCGGCGACCGCCCGGTGCTGAGATAGTCCGCGAGCGTGATATTGTGCGTCAGCGCGGTATACAGGCCGAGCGCGAAGACGACGACCTGGGCGGCGATCATGAATCGATTGACCGGCGCCGGGTGCGGCTCGAAAACGGCGTCGCGGATCCGGTCGCCGACGCTTGGAGGGGCCGGCGCCGCGGCCATCGGGTTGGGAAGCGAGTTCATCGGATGGTCAGGGGCGGACGATTGCTGATCGCTCCCCGCTATGATAACGAAATCGTGAGCGTGCCGTCAGCCGATCCCATCGACGTTCGCCCAGAAGCCGCGGCGGCGCTGCGGGACGGCCAGCCGGTCGTCGCACTGGAATCGACGCTGATCGCGCATGGTCTTCCGCAGCCGTGGAACCTGGATACGGCGCGCGCGGCTGAAGCGGCGGTGCGCGCTGCCGGCGCCGTTCCCGCAACAATTGCCGTTCTCGCCGGCCGCTGCGTGGTCGGATTATCAGAAGCGGAACTTGAGCGGCTGGCCAGTGAGCCCGGCGTCGCCAAGGCCTCGACACGCGATCTGGCGGCCGCGATCGCCTCGCGCCGCACCGCGGCCACGACCGTCGCCGCCACCATGCGCATCGCAGGTCGGGTCGGGATTCGGACCTTTGCCACCGGCGGCATCGGCGGAGTCCACCGTCCGCCGCAGTCGCACGACATCTCGGCCGATTTGTGGGAACTCGCCCGAACACCGGTCGCGGTCGTGTGTGCCGGGGCGAAGACCATCCTCGACATTCCAAGCACATTGGAAGCTCTCGAGACGCTGGGCGTGCCCGTGATCGGGTATCGGTGCAGCGATTTCCCGGGGTTTTACGTGCGGATGACGGGGCAACCCGTTTCGACCCGCGCCGACGACGTGGGCGAGATCGCGAGGCTGATCCAAGCGCATCGGGACCTGGGCGGCGCCGGCGTGGTGGTGGCGCAACCGGTCGGCGAGGCCGTTGCATTGACCGCCGAGGAAATGGAATCGGCGCTCTGTGAAGCCGAGCGTTTGGCCGCCGCCGCGGAGATTCGCGGCCCGGCCGTCACGCCGTTTCTGTTGGCTCGTCTGGCGGAACTGACCGGCGGAAAGACATTGCACGCCAATCGAGAATTGATCGTCGCGAATGCCCGGCTCGCCGCAGAAATTGCGGCGAGACTTACGGCATCGCCCGCATGACTTCGGCCATTTCGATGGCGGCCAACGCGGCGTCGTAGCCTTTGTTGCCCTCGTTGCCGCCGGCGCGGGCTCGGGCATGCTTCATCCGGCGACAGGTGAGGACGCCGAAAATCGTCGGCACGCCGGTTTTCAGCCCGGCTTGGACGAGGCCCTGAACGGTTCCGCTGCACACGGAGTCGTAGTGATCCGTTTCACCGCGAATCACCGCGCCGAGGCAGACGAGGCCCGCGAATCGTCCGGATTGCCCGAGCCGCTGCGCGGCGAGCGGCAGTTCCAGTGAGCCGGGCACGCGGACCAGGTGTACCCGATTCGGCGGAATGCCATGCTCGCGGAACGCCTTCAAGGCGCCGGCCAGCAGTCGATCGACGATCTTGGCGTTGAATTGAGCCGCAACGATGGCGAATCGACCACGAATTCGCCCGGCTGGAGTTCTGCGCGCTTTCGGCATGTCGCAAGCCTACCTTATTCCGATCCAGCGTGCGAAAACGAGCAGAACGCCGAAGGCCAAGCCGATCGCCAGGCCGTACCACGGTGAACCAGCGAAATAACCGGCAGTCGCACCGAGGATACCGAAGATCAGCGGTTCTCGGATCGGCGATCGGCTCCACCCCCCGGACTGCGGCTTCAGCGCGCGCAACGTGGCAAAATACTCGCTGAGCCGCTCGCCGGTCTCGGTCCAAACCAGATCGCGCTGCCGAATGTTGTCCTCGCAGCCGCTGCACCAGACCCAATCGTTGTAAAGCCAAGGATCGGCCAGGTAACTGCGGACGACCTCCTCGGGCATTTCGGTTGCCACGCCGCATTTCTCATGGCGATAGATGCGCGGCACGCCGTCGAGAGAGCCGCTGAAGCGCGATTCGGGCGGCAACTTCGGCAAACCGGCGACCCGTTCGGGGGGTACCTGGCGAACGTCCGTCATGAAAGCTCTCCAGTGCGGCGCAGCCTCGCGCTTGCCATTCCATCCGGCCCGCGCAAAAGTCGACGTCCGGGAATCCCACGGGGCCGACGAGTCGCACTCAACAGCCCCCGGTGGGTTCACGTTCATTTTGCGCAGCTCAACTCCAGAGCGGCTATCCCAGGTTCATGCTCATCAGGAACTCGGCGTTCGACTTGGTGCGGGCCAGCCGGCCCGTCAATAATTCCATCGCCTCGACCGGGTTCATATCCGCGAGAACCTTGTGCAGGATGATAATGCGACGATGTTCTTCCGGGTCCAACAGGAGTTCCTCTTTGCGCGTGCCGGAGCGATTGACGTCGATCGCCGGCCAGATGCGCTTGTCCACAAGCTTGCGATCGAGATGCAGTTCCATGTTGCCGGTGCCCTTGAACTCTTCAAAGATCACGTCGTCCATGCGCGAGCCGGTGTCGATCAGGGCGGTGGCGAGAATCGTGAGACTGCCGCCTTCCTCGAGATTGCGCGCGGCGCCGAAAAACCGCTTGGGCTTGTGCAGCGCGTTGGCGTCCACGCCGCCGGAAAGGATTTTGCCCGATGGGGGGATTTCCGTGTTGTAGGCCCGCGCCAGCCGCGTAATCGAATCGAGCAAGATGACGACGTCGGTGCCGTATTCCACGAGGCGCTTCGCCTTCTCGATGACCATTTCGCTGACCTGGACGTGGCGGCTGGCTGGCTCGTCGAACGTCGAACTGATGACTTCCGTGCGCGGGCCCTTGACCGAGCGCTCCATTTCGGTCACTTCTTCGGGCCGCTCGTCGATCAGGAGCACGATGACGTAACATTCCGGGTGATTCCGCAGAATCGAGTTGGCCATCTTCTGGAGCAAGACCGTCTTGCCGGTTCGCGGCGGGGCGACAATCAGGCCGCGCTGCCCGCAGCCGATCGGCGTGATCAGGTCCATCACCCGCATGTTGATTTCTTCGGGTGTGGTCTCGAGAATCAGCCGCCGGGTCGGGTGCAGCGGCGTCAGGTCTTCAAAGACGACTTTCTGCGTCAGTTCGTTGGGATCGTGATAGTTGATCGCCTCGACGCGCAGCAATGCGAAGTAGCGCTCGTTCTCCTTCGGCGGGCGGATCTGCCCAGCGACGACCGCGCCGGTTCGCAGTCCGAACCGGCGAATCTGGCTCGGCGAGATGTAAATGTCATCGGGGCAGGGCAGGTAGTTGTGATCCGGCGACCGCAGAAAGCCGAAGCCGTCCGGCAGAATCTCCAGCGTTCCTTCGCCGAACATCAGCCCGTTCTGCTTCACCCGCTCTTTCAGAATCTGAAAGATCAGGTCTTGCTTCTTCAGGCCGGCGTACTGCTCTTTCTTGAGGCCGTCGCCCTCGGCCACTTTGAGCAGTTGAGCCATGGTCATCTGCTGTAATTCGGTGATGTAGGTTCCGCCGCGCTTGATCTCCTCGTACCGGGTGTTGATCTCGGCATCAAGGCTGCGGGTGGATTCGTCGTCGGCCTTAGCGACGGCGGCGGCTGATTCGACGGCCGGGGACGCAGCCGAGTCGTCCGGCGGGGGCGATCCGTTCCCGATGCGGCGGCTCTTGCTCTCAGCCATGGTCGCTCCCTCGCGCCCGCGCCTTCGCGGCCGGCGGCGACGCCTCGATGCCCAGATCGGTCAGTAGCCGGTCGATCGCCGGCTCGAGATCGTTGACACTGCCGCTGTTGTCCAGGGCGACGTGAGCGCGGCGGGCTTTCTCGGTCAGCGAGAGTTGAGCGCGCTCGCGGAGAGCGTACTCCTCGGGGCTCCAGCCACGCTGGAGTGTCACCCGCCGCATCCGCTCGGCGCGCGGCGCGTGGATGTACACGAGCACGTCGCAGGCCGCCTGCCATCCCGCTTCGAGCATGATGGCCGCATCGAGTATGGCGAAGGGCACGGCCGGATCGCTCCGTGCCTCGTGCAACTGTTCGTGCAGCCGCTGGCCGATCCACGGATGCACGATCGATTCCAGTTCCTTGCGATCCGCTTCGTCGGCGAAGACGATGCCGCCGAGCTTCCGACGATCGATCTGCCCGGTGGAATCGAGCACGTCGCGGCCCCAGGTTTCGATGATGCGGTCGATGACGTCCGGCTGGCGCAGGGCTTCGTGCCCGAGCGGGTCGCCGGCCACGAGCCGGCCGCCACGGCGTTCGAGCGCGGCCGAGACGCGGCTCTTCCCCGCGCCGATTCCGCCCACCAATCCGAGCACCTGGCAGGTCTCCGTGTCGCTCATGGCAGGTCCTCCAGTTGCAGCCAGTTCGGTCCCGCGGCTACGTCGACGACCAGCGGCACATCGAGCGCCAGCGCGCCGGTCATCTCTCGCCGCACCATCTCGGTCAATGGACCCACTTCCTCCGGCGGCGATTCGAATACCAGTTCGTCATGGACCGTCAGCAGCATTCGCGCCTGGCGGCCATCGGTTTGCAACCGCCGGTGAACGGCAAGCATGGCCAGCTTGATCAAGTCGGCGGCCGAGCCTTGTATCTCCATGTTGACGGCTTCGCGTTCCGGTTGATTCAGCGAGCGGACAGTGGCATTCGGCCGGACGCCCTCGATTCGCCGCCGCCGACCGAGAATCGTGCCCACCGATTTCGTCGCCGCGCAATTGCGGAGCAACCGCTCCTGGTACGACTCCACGGCCGGGAATTGCGCGAAGTAGTCGTCGATGAACCGCGCGGCGTCCGTCTGTGAAATGCCAAGCCGCTGCGCCAGCCCGAAGGCGCTCATGCCATAGATCACGCCGAAATTCACGGTCTTGGCGACGCGACGCTGATCCGAAGTGACATCGGATTCCGCCACGTGGAAGATGCGCGCCGCGACCGAAGCGTGAATGTCCTTGTTCTCCACGAACGCGCGCTTCAGCGCCGCGTCGCCGGAAAAGTGCGCCAACAGTCGGAGTTCGACCTGCGAATAGTCGGCGGAAACCAGCGTCCAACCGTCCTGGGGAACGAATGCCTGGCGGATTTCGCGGCCGAGATCGGTTCGAGCGGGGATGTTCTGCAAATTTGGATCGCTGGAACTGAGCCGGCCGGTCGCCGCCACCGCCTGGTTGAACGACGTGTGCAACCGACCCGTCGCCGGGTTCACGAGCGCCGGCAGCGCGTCGACGTAGGTTCCCTGCAATTTGCTGATCTGCCGATGGCGAATGATCTTCTGCGGCAGTTCGTAGCCGAGGGCCGCGAGTTTCTCCAGAGTCTCCTGATCGGTCGAAGCCTCGTTCGTCAGCCCCGTGCGCTTTTGAATCGGCAACCCGAGTTCGTCGAACAGCACGACGCGCAGTTGTTTCAGGGACTGGATGTTGAATTCGTGCCCGGCAAGGTCGTAGATTTCGCGCTCGATCTGCTCCAGTTGCCGGGTCATCTCCCGGCTCAGTCGGCGCAGATACTCGACGTCGAGACGAATGCCGGTCGCTTCCAAGTCGATCAGCACGCCGATGAGCGGCACTTCGACGTCGTCGTAAAGTTTGCGAAGTCCCTCGGACTCCAGTCGGCGCTCAAGCAACTCGGTTAAACGCCAGGCGACGTCGGCGTCCTCGGCGGCGTAGTCGCGCACCTGTTCGGTCGGCACCTGGTCCATCGCCAACTGCGATTTCCCTTTCTTGCCGATCAATTCGGTGATCGAGATGTTCTCGTGGTCGAGATATTCTCGCGCCAGGTCGTCGAGGTTGTGGCTGCGTTCGCCAGCGCGGAGCAGATAGTCGGCGACCATGGGATCGCCGGCGACGCCGGCCAGGTGCACGCCGGCGGCTCGCAGCACCAGCGCGTCGTATTTGATGTTCTGATTCACCTTGGCGACGGATGGGTCTTCAAGAATCGGCCGAAATGCCGTCAGCGTCGCGTTCGGATCGAGCCGCCGCGCGCCCTCCGGCGCTCGCACCGGCAAGTAGTACGCCTCGCCCGGCTTCCAGGCGATCGCCCAGCCGACAATTTCCGCCTGCAGCGGCTCCAGCCCCGTCGTTTCGAGATCGACGGCAAAACGCCGCTGCTTCTTGAATTCGGTGAGAAACTCAGCGAAGAGTTCCGGCGTGTCGATCAAACGATAATTGGCCTGGGCTCGCACCGGCGACGGGGGGCGATCGGGCGTCGGCGGCGGCACGACGCCGTCAAACAAGTCGGCGCCCCGGCGGCCCTTGGTCTTGAGCTCCGGTGGTTCCGACGTGGTGATGGCCGCGTCATTGGCGGCCGAGGCGCTCCCCTTCATGGACGCCCGGACCTTGGTCGACAGCGACCGGAAGCCCGCGCCTTCGAAGATCTTCAGGAGTCGAGGCGCGTCCCAATCGCGAATTCGCCAACTGTCCCAATCGATTGTGAGCGGCACGTCGTCGCGCAGCCGGACCAATTTCCGGCTCAAGAGCACCAAATCAACGGACTTCTGGAGGTTTTCCTTCAGCTTGCTCTTCGGCAACCCATCAACGTGGGCCAGGAGATTGTCGAGCGTCCCGTGCTCGGCGAGCAATTTCGCGGCGGTCTTTGGCCCCACGCCGGGCACGCCGGGAACGTTATCGGTGCTGTCGCCGACGAGCGCCTGAAAATCAACGACCTGGTCTGGCCGCACGCCCCAGGTGGCCTGCAACGCCGCGGCGTCGAAGTACTCGCGCTTCCGCAGATTGAACATGCGCACGTGCTCGCCCAGCAACTGCCGGCAATCCTTGTCGGTTGTGGCGAGCACGACCTCGCAGCCGCGCTCCCGCGCCGCCCGAGTCGCCGTGGCGAGCAGATCGTCAGCTTCGAAGCCCGGCACCGCCAGCACCGCGACATTGAATGCCTCGACCATCTCTTGAATGCGCGGCAACTGATCGAGAAGATCATCGGGCAGCGGCGGGCGCTGGGCTTTGTAAGCCGGGTAGAGTTCGTTGCGAAACGTCGGTTCGGGTGTGTCGAACGCCACGACCAGAAAGGTCGGCTTCATCTCCTCGCGCAGGTAGACGAGATCCCGGGCGAATCCGAACAGGGCGTTCGTCGGCCGGCTGTCGGGGCCGGACATCGCCGGGATGGCGTGAAAGCTCTGGAAGATCAATGCATGAGCATCGACCGCGACCAGTGTCTCCGGGGAATCGCCGGCGGATGAGTTCATCGGCATCACGAAATCGATTCGAGCGTTCGGAGAATCACCGAGAGGTCGTCAGCGGGGGCGACGGGGTTGGCGCTCACCTGAGGCGCCGCGCGGCAAGGGCGAGTGACCGCGGCATGCGTTAGCAGAAAGCCTGGAGACAGGATCTCGGGCAGGTGGCAATGTCTGCGTATGCTTGCAGACTAAAAAACGCGACAGCGGAAGTCAAGGAAATTGAGCCGCCGATTCGTTGCACGCATGCCGTCAGCAGTCGGCGCGCGCGAAACCAAATCAGACTCGCGAAGTTCTCTGGCGCGTCGCACAGACGGCCGTCTATTTCCGCTCGGCAATTGGAACGACTTTTCGAGCGGTGGGGCCGGTGTAGCGAGCCCGCGGACGGATCAGGCGGTTGTTTGCCAGTTGCTCGATGACGTGGGCCGACCAACCGGTGATGCGCGAGACGACAAAGATCGGCGTATAAATCGGGATCTCCAATCCGAGCGCGTGATAGAGCCGGCCCGCCGGCCAATCGAGATTCGGCAGAAGTTTCTTCTCTTCGGCCATCACGCGCTCGAAGACGTCGGCCGTGTGCTCCCACTTCATCTGGCCGGTGCGTTCCGCCGCCTTGCGGGCGTATTCACGGAGCGTCTTCGCCCGGATGTCGCCCGTCTTGTAGACCCGATGGCCGAATCCCATGATTTTTTCTTTCCGGGCCAAGGCGTCGCGGACCCATTTCTCGGCCGTGTCCGGCCCACCGGCCGCGATCAGTAAGTCCATCACCCGCTCGTTCGCCCCGCCATGGAGCGGACCCTTGAGCGCGCCGATGGCGCCGACGACGCCGGAGTGCAAATCGGAGAGCGTGGACACCACGACGCGGGCCGTGAACGTCGAGGCGTTGAATTCGTGTTCGGCATACAGCGTCAGCGAGGCGTCGAACGCGCGAATTTCTTCCGGCGTCGCTTCCTTGCCGCGGATCAGGTAGAGAAACTGCCCGGCGATCGGCAACCCCGGTTTGGCCGGCACCGGTTTCTGACCCTTGCTGGCATGGAACGCCTCGGCGACGCAGAGCGGAATTTGCGCGTAAAGCCGCTCGGCTTTCCGCAGGTTCGCCTCGGTCGAGTTGTCGCCAACTTCCGGGTCGAAGTGCGCGAGCACGCTGACGGCCGTGCGCAGCACGTCCATCGGCGGCGTGGTCTTCGGCAGGACGGTGAACAGTTTCGAAAGTTCGGTTGGGAGCTTTTGAGCCTCGGCGACGCGCTTCTGAAAATCGGCGAGTTGCTTCGCTGTCGGCAGGTCGTTGTGCAGCAGGAGATAAGCCACCTCGTCGAACTGGCACTTCTCGGCGAGGTCGGTCACGGCGTAGCCGCGGTAGCTCAAGCCGCCCTCGACTGTCGAGATCGCGGTTTCGCCGGCGATGACGCCCTCGAGCCCGGGTGAGTAGATTTCGGGAGGTGTGCTCATTGTGAGATCTCAGGATGATTTCCAATGGTCATCTAACGACCACCGGCGATGGGCGTCAAGCGATGGGCCGCAGCGTAAGGGGGAGTGAGCTCAGGAGCCGCCGAAGTAACGGCGATCGCGCTCCTCGTAGCCGCGATAGCCAAGCAACTCATAGAGTCGGGCTCGCGTCATCATCTGGGAAACGAGGGCGCTCTGCGTTCCGGCGGCGCGGATCTCAGCCAGCACAGAGTGTGCGGCAAACAACGCGGCTCGCAGCGTCGTGACCGGAAACAGGATCAGCCGGTAGCCGAGATCCGCGAGTTGCGACGCGGGCAGAAGCGGACTTTTGCCAAACTCGGTCATGTTGGCGAGCAACGGTCCTGGGACCTCCTTGGCGAAGCGGGCGAATTCCTCGGCCGATTCCAGCGCTTCGGGAAAGATGGCGTCGGCGCCGGCTTCGCGGTACCGATGGGCGCGGGCGACGGCATCCTCGTAGCCGGTCACGCCGCGAGCGTCGGTTCGGGCGATGACGAAGAAATCCGGATCACGGCGGGCGGCGACGGCGGCGCGGATCTTCGCGACCATCTCCGCCGGTTCAATCAGCGACTTGCCCGACAAATGGCCGCAGCGCTTCGGCAATTCTTGATCTTCGATGTGAAGTCCGGCGACGCCAGCTGCCTCCATTTGGCGGATCGTTCTCTCGACGTTGAGCGCCTCGCCGAACCCGGTGTCGGCGTCGCAGACGAGCGGCAGCGGAGTGGCCTCCGCAATCGAGCGAGCCGCGGCCACAAATTCCGTCAAGGTCACGAGTCCGACGTCCGGCAGCGCCATCGAGGCCGACAAGGCCGCGCCGGAAAGGTACACCGCGGAGAAGCCCGCGTCCTGAGCCAGGCGCGCGACCAGGCCGTTGAATACGCCCGGCAGCAGCACCGGCCCGGCGGCGATGGCATCGCGCAATTTGCGACCCGGAGTGCGAACCTCTGGCATGAAGCGGACTCCCTTCTGGGCCCGGGTGGAACGGCAACGGCGGGCGGCCACCGCATGCCGGCCGTGCCGGATGCCGCCATCTTACGGGTGAAACTGGCGAACTGGTCCCGGTTTTTCCGCGTAGGTGTCGTTGACGCTCTTGGCGAGGCGGGTATAATTCCCGTGATTCGTCCCCGGTCGGCGAGGATTCGATCATGACCTACACCCGTCGCATTGCAACCCACATTCGGGAGTAGCCTGGCTCTATCGACCCTCCAGCATCGGAATTCGATAGAGCCGAACCCTGTGGTTCGGCTCGCGTGTTTTGTAGGGTGGAATGATCGGGCGATCGCGAACGGGGAGGACGCGACGGGCGTATAGCTCAGTTGGCTAGAGCGCAGCTCTGATAAAGCTGAGGTCCTTGGTTCGAATCCAAGTACGCCCACTGGCGGAATTGCGGATTGTCGATTCCGGATTGCGGATTTGAGAGTCCGAAATCGCCGAGGGGATGTAGCTCAGCTGGGAGAGCGCCTGGTTTGCAACCAGGAGGTCACGGGTTCGATCCCCGTCATCTCCAGTTGAGTCGGATGAAAACAGCGCGATGCGCCCGTTGACGAATGGCGGACCATCGCTAAGACATTCGATTCCTCGTCGCTTCCGCGCGTCGGGGAGGCGAACGGTTCGGTCGCGGCCTCCACTGGAGTCAGCGCCGAGCCTGAATTGGTTGGATCTTTGACAATTCGGTGTGGGTGAGAAGAGTTGCATCTTCCGCTCGGTTCCGATCTCCGCGAGGAGAGGAGAGCCGGGTGGAGCGAACTCTACACGAGCCTTGGAGAACGAAACGTTACTCAGCCTTGTCGGTCCGTGCGAGCGGATGGGCGAGGCGAGTCTTGGCGATTGCTGTTCTCGCGGGTCCGATGCACGTGCGAGTCGATCCAGACTGGCGGCGGCAGGGAGCGGGAGGGCAGAAACAATGCGGCCAAGCTACTAAGGGCATGTGGGGGATGTCTTGGCGCCAGAAGGCGATGAAGGGCGTGGAAGACTGCGATAAGCTCGGGGTAGCTGTCAAACAAGCACTGATCCCGAGATTCCCGAATCACCGTGCAGTGAATCCATAGCGGCACGGAGCGAACCCAGGGAACTGAAACATCTCAGTACCTGGAGGAAAAGAAAGCAAACGCGACTCCGTCAGTAGCGGCGAGCGAACGCGGAAGAGCCCAAACCAAAGGGACACGTCTCTTTGGGGTTGTAGGACCGGTGTTTAGAAAGCCAGTACCCTAGCCGAACATTCTGGAAAGCTTGACCATAGCGGGTGACAGTCCCGTAGGCGAAAGGGGAGGGCGATCGATCCGGCACCTGAGTAAGACTCAACACGTGGAAGTGAGTCCGAATCTGCGGGGCCCATCCCGCAAGGCTAAGTACTCTCTGGCGACCGATAGTGAACCAAGTAGCGCGAGCGAAAGATGGGAAGAACCCCGACAAGGGGAGGACACTGAACCTGAAACCACATGCCTACAAGCGGTCGGAGGGCTATACCCCTTTGTGGGAATGCCTGACGGCGTGCCTTTTGCATAATGATCCGGCGACTTACGGTCACCAGCCAGGTTAAGCGGTTCTGCCGCGGAGCCGAAGCGAAAGCGAGTC
>JRYK01000607.1_pt1 | contig 102950 bp, 83 predicted proteins | sample 235381 | NCBI WGS metagenome assembly JRYK01 (sample SAMN03074220, study PRJNA261476) | activated sludge metagenome | biome: Wastewater Treatment Plant; feature: Wastewater; material: Activated sludge; isolation source: activated biomass of a wastewaster treatment plant treating hydrocarbon... ... | reverse complement strand
GGCCGCGCAGCCGGCGGCGCAGCCGGCGGCGCAGCCGGCGGCGGTGTCGGCGGAACGACCGGCGTGACGTTTCCGCTGGACTGCACGATCTCCTTGCGCGTCTGGTTCACGATGCCGACCAGTTCGTCGATCTCGGCCGGACCCGCCCGATTCTTCTTCAGAGCCGCGACCAGGTGCCCGACCAGAGCGCTGAACTCCGCATCCGTGATTTTCATGTCGGCGTGCACGGAGCGCATGTCTCTGCCGGTGTACTTGAGCGGCCCGCCGCCGACTTCACTGATGAGCTCGACCAGTTTGCGCGCCAACGTGTTGGCCGCCGCGCTGTCGAGCTTGTATTTGCCGTCGCGCAGGAAGTTGACCTTGGGATCGGGGCCTGCGCTGGCCAGGAAGTCGTGAACGACCAGCGTGACGCCGGACTCCCCGCCGAGCCGGTCCCACAGCGGCCGCCGCCATTGCCAGCGAATTTCGTCAATGGCTGCGCGCAGTTCCAGCGCTTTGAGGGCGGCGGTGGGCAGCCCGGCGGACCGGTCCACACGCGCCTGCACCTTCGCCGCCAATTCCGGGTCGGTCGTCAGCATCGGTTTGACGGCCAGGAGCGCCCCGAGATAGACCCGATAGCAGCCTTGGTGGTCGCCACGGTTGTAGAGATTCACGCCGGCATCGAGCGCGGCGGTCAGGCCCTGGATGGTGCGATCGGCGACCTCGGAGCGGGGCATGGGCGGCAGTTCGTTGGCCCGCGCTCCAGCCAACAAGACCAGCGCGCCGGCGAGCACGGTCAATCGGATCATGGCGTCACCTCGGGGTCAATGTGTCGCCGCGCCGCGGCTTCCGCCCCCTAATCTAGCAACCCATCGCGCCGATGACGAATGCGCGCCGCGGCGCTCCGTGCGGTCGCCAACCGCCTGCCCCACCATAGAATCGCCAATGCCGAGATTCTGCAACCTTGCGACGGCGGGTGCTGCATGTCCGATTACGACTACGCCTGGTCGCGGCGCGCTCCGTCCCCGTCGCCGTGGAGTTATCTCGGCCCGATCTTGGCCTTGCTGCTGATCGCGACGGGGATCGGCTGGTTTGCCGCCCGCTGGATGGGGCTGGGGCCCGTTCACGACCCCGATGCCCAGCCGCGCGCCGTGCTGGCCCGCGGCGAACTCGCCGCCGACGAGCAATCGACCATCGAACTCTTCCGCAAAGCCTCGCCGAGCGTCGTGAACATCACGACGTCGACCGTCGTGCAAGGCATCTTCTCGCTCAATCCCCAGGAAATCCCGCGCGGCACGGGCAGCGGCTTCATCTGGGACGAGGACGGCCACGTCGTCACCAACTACCACGTCATTCACGGGGCGGATTCGGCCAAGATCAAACTCGCCGACCACTCTGAATACGACGCGCGGCTGACCGGCGCCGAACCGAGCTACGATCTCGCCGTGCTCAAGATCGATGCGCCCAAGAGCAAGCTGCACGCAATTCCGATCGGCAGTTCGGCCGATTTGCAGGTCGGGCAGAAGGTATTCGCGATCGGCAATCCGTTTGGCCTCGATCAGACGTTGACGACCGGCGTCGTGAGCGCCCTCGGCCGCGAGATCAAATCGCCCACCGAGCAGATCATCAGCGGCGTGATTCAGACCGACGCGGCGATCAACCCGGGCAACTCCGGCGGTCCGCTGCTCGACAGTGCCGGCCGGCTGATCGGAGTGAACACCGCGATCTTCAGCCCCTCAGGCGCATATGCGGGGATCGGGTTTGCGATTCCGGTCGACACGGTGAACGAAATCGTGCCGCAGCTGATTCGCCGCGGCCGGGCGGCCCGCCCCGATACCGGCATCACGTTTGTCGAGGATCGACAAGCTCAATCGCTCGGCGTGCGAAATGGCGTGTTGATCGCCAAGGTTCGCGGACCGGCGGCCGAAGCCGGACTCAAATCGACCCGGCGCGTGCCCGGCGGCATCGTGCTCGGTGACATCATCATTGCCATCGATGGCAAACCGGTTCGGAATCGACTGGAACTGGAGCGGGCCTTGGCGAAAGCGAAGGTCGGCGACACGATTACGCTCACGATCGTCCGCGATCAGGATCGACTCGAGGTGCCGTTGACGCTCCGGGAGGCTTGAACCTGTCGCCGGAACGCGCGTCGGATGCGCCGTCAAAATGGATGAAATGGGTTCTTCGGACGGCTCGGGTCCGGAAATGGGCAGCGACGCCGACTCAAGGGGCATCCAAAAATCCGTCCGCCATGATGGCAAAATGCTTGCTCTCGGGCTGCCGGCCGGTATATTTTTATCTTTAGCCGGCGGAGCCGGACGTCGCCGGGGCAACCTCTCCTTCGCGAGGGCGGGTCATGGTTAACAGTCTGATGGAAGACCTGGACCTGATCGAGGAGTTGCGCTTGCGCCGCTGGGCGCGAGAGAACTTCGTTCCGGTCAGCCAGCGTCAGCCGAATTGGCATCCGGTCATCCTCGAAGAAATGGGCCAGAAAGATCGCGAACGCCCCTCGCGCGGATCGGTGCTGGTCGCAAGCGAGGCGTGACCTCCCGCAATGACCTGATCTCCCGAGGCGGCGCAGGCGTTGGCCTGCGTCGTTTCTCTTTTTCCGGCGACGAGAGGGCGAATGGGATTCCTGTCCGGCCGAGTGAGTTTCGCGCGCTATCGCGTGTCGGGCGCGCCGTTGCGGAGCTTCAGCGCCGACAAGATCGATAAGCTCGCCGAACACGCGATGGGGACGGCGCGGCGGGCGACGGCCGACGGCGTCGAGATTGGGTGGACCGCCGGCGAGCACCTGCTCGACACGCAATTCCACCTCGCCAAGAACGTCATCAACGACGCGCTGCACTTCGGGTTCCGGGTTGATGTCGATCACCCGCCGGCCGAACTGCTCCGCGCCTACGCCGCGATGGAGCTGCACGCCTTGGCGCCGGTGAACCCGTCGCCGCGGCACAAGCGCCAGGCGCGGGCTGCCGCTTTGGAGCGGATGGAAAAGGAAGGCCGCGACGGCCGGTTCACGCGCCGTCGGGTCTTCGATCTGCTCTGGGACGGGCCCGCCAACGAACTCCTGATCGCCGGCGCCGGCGCTTCGGTCCTCGATCGATTGCACGCGCACTTTCACGAGACGTTCGGCCGGAAATTTGAACCGATCACGGCCGGGACGCTCGCCTTTTCCCTGGCGGAAGCGCGGGGGCAGGCGCGGGGCGTCGATGACGCGCGGCCGTCGGAATTCGTTTCCAACGCGGCGCCCAACGGTGTCGCCTGGGCGCCCGATGATCGCAGCCGCGACTTTCTCGGCAATGAGTTTCTGCTCTGGCTCTGGTATCGCACGGAAACCGAGGACGGCGGCGTGCTTTTGGCCGATGAGTCCGAAGCCGCCGTGCTGCCGGCGCGCACGCTGGTCCTCGAATGCCCGCGCGGCGAAACCGGGAAAGAAACGATCGCCAGCGATGCGCCCACGCGGCTCCCCGAAGCGAAGCGGGCGATTCAAGCGGGCAAATTGCCGAGGAAATGCGGTCTGACGATCGAACGCCGCGGCGAACAGTTCGAGGCCACGCTGAGCGCGGAGTCGCTGGCCGTCTCAGGAGCGCGGCTGCCGGCCGTGGACGACGTCGGCCGAGCGGAAATCGAGGAACGGATCACTCGCATCCGCAGCCTCGTGGAGACGCTCGAGCTGCTCTACGACGCATTTATCAGGATCCGGTCCGGATCGAATTGGAGCCGCGAGTTGGTGGCGATGCGAAAATGGCTCGGCCGGAGTTGAACTGGTTTCCCGCGGTCCGCGCCGTTTCCCTAGCCGCCGTTTCTTCTCAAGCCGGCGCATCCACCTTGACGTCGGACTATGGGCACGATATCGCGCCGCCCCAAATCGGGGCCGATGGCGCTCCGACGTTGTGGGGAGGGGTGCCGATGTCGCGGCGATGGCTGAGTTGGATGGGTGCGGTCTTCGTGGCGTGCGCGTCGTCCGGATGCGGGTTGCTGTGCGACCGCTACTGCGAGCGGATGCACGACCGCTGCGATCGAATCAATCAAAATCGGGGCTGTTGGCCGACGACCGGCTGTTACCCGGCCGCCACGAATCCGAATTGCTGTCCGGCGCCGGGTGTTTACTCGGCTCAGCCGCAGACGGCGCCGTACTGCCCCTGATCGATCATTCGGCCGCGGCCTGACCGTGGTGACGATCGTACCAGCGCCGGAGCCAGCGATCGCACCGGGATTGCGCCATCGTCCCGGCAATCCACGCGGCAGCGCTGGCGGCGGCCACGGAACCCAGCACTGTCGGCGACGGCCCAGTCGAGAGCGCGGAGTAAGCGGCGCCGGGCGGCGTGAGTGCGGCCAACGCTGGTGCGCCGAGCTGGGAAGCGACCACGGCGGCCGACGGCAGGCCGAGCGTCAGAAGTAAACCCAGTCCGCCGGCCTGCCCCCCGCGGGCAAACGCCAGAAATCCGAGAGCGAAGTAGAGAAACCAGAGCGCGGTTCCAGCGGCCAACGCTACCAGCGCGGCGCCGATCGAGAATTGCCGCGCCAGCACGCCCGCAGCGATGAGCAGGCCTGCGATCAGCGCGTAGCCGCGACCGCGCCGCCACGCCGCCGCCGCTGACGCATGCCAGTAATCGACCCCTTCGATCCGAGTGGTCAGCAGTAGCTCGAGCCGCCGGCAGCGCTCCGGCACGCTGGAATCCCACAAGCCATATTGGTAGCTCGCCGGTACGGCCGCCAGCACCGCCAACCCCGCGACGACGACCGGGATTCCACCAGCGGAATCGACCATCTGAAAGACCGTTCGACCGATCCAGCTTGGCCACGATTCGCCGGCAATCGTATACGTCGCATAGAGCACACCGAATCCGCCGGCGAGCCAGAGATTGATGCGGCCGGAATACTCCATGACGCGCCGCACCGCCCACCAGGAAAGCGGCCAATCACCGGGACCGGCGCGCTTTCTCGCACGCCGATCGACCTGGGGCCGGTAATGCCGATCCTGAAAATGTCCGCGGAGCCGCTTCGCGCAGCGCATCGCCAGCAGCCCGGCGAGTCCCCCGGCCGCGAGCGTCAGCCCGGCCAGTCGTTCCAGAACGATGAGATCGGACCGGTGCGGCGCGAACCAATCGCGGATCAGCGCAAACGGGTTGGCCACATGCAGCCAGCGGAACGCTTCCATGATCCACCACCGCGGCGCTTCCGGTAACTGTGCGAGCCACAGCGGCAGCCGTTCACCCGCCAGGACGCCGACGATGAGATAGAGAACCACGCCCGCGATTCCGATTACCTCCAAGCCGCGGCGGAAAGCCGTCGATTCGTAAGCCCACGCGGTGACCGCCAGACCGCAGAGCAGGGCCCAAACGAGCGGCACGAATGTCAGAATCACGAGGTCGTCGGGGTGAATGCGGCCGGCAACGACGAGAACGCCGAGAACGGGCACGCCGGCGACCCCGACCAGAGCGAGTCGGCCCACGCCCGCCAGCGCCTCGGAATAGAACACGCGCTCGGGTTGCACCGGGCTGACCAGCAGGAACTCAAGCGCCGGACTCCGGGGAATCTGCGTCCAACGCCAGCCCAGAAGCAGCGCTCCTTCGACGATGGCCGCGACGATGAGCAGCTGCGCGGCGATCGGTGCGAACTCAGCCCGGCGCACGCAGGCCAGGGCGACCACGCCGACGAAGACCAAATGCGCGACGACGGCAGCGCGGAAGCTCCGCTGCCGCCCCGGCGAGCGCATGGCCACGGCGAAGAACGGTGCGGCTGCCACGATGAGGTTGTCCAATCAAGCGTAAACGGTGCCATCCGGATGCGATCCCGTGACCGCGCCATCGGCCACCTCGCTCAGCCGATCCATCAGTTCACGGCAGTTCGACCATCGATGCACGGGCGACACGGACAGCGCTCGGGCGACGATCGGCCGTTCGGCGGCGGAGAGCATCGTCAGGTCCGGATGCCCGCGCGTATAGCTCGGCGTGAAATGGCTCGGCGTGTTGTCGAACGGCATTCGCCCGCCCCGCAGCACGCAGTACGACACGGCGAGGGCATATTGATCGGATCGATCGCTGAGTTGACCGCGGAAGATTTCCGGCGCGGCGAAGTCGAGCGTGCCGCGCCGGCCGTGCCGCTCCAGACCGTACGTCATTGCCGACGACAATCCGAAGTCGGCGAGCTTGATGGTTTCACCGCACAGGAGCATATTGCTCGGCTTCACGTCGCCATGTTGAAAGGCGACGATCCTCCCGTCATGAGCGTGCCGAGGAGAATTCAGAAAATCCAGGCCGTCGGCCGCTTGCGTCAGGTATTGGCACGCGACGTCCGCGGGCAAAGCATGGCCTTCGTCCGTCGTGTAGATTTGCAAGACGTCGGCGAGGCTGCCGTCGGCCAATTCCATGGCGATGACCACGTAGCCGGAAACCAGAAAGACTTGCTCGACGCGGAGCAGATTCGGATGTCTGAGCCGTCGGATCGCCTCCGTGGAGCGAATCTCGCGGGTCGCTGACGCCGTGTTTTTGACCCGCACGAATTTCAGGGCCACCGGCCCAGCGTCGGTGTGCGCTTCCCAGACTTCACCACAGCCACCGCGGCCGAGCGGCAAATGGAGCCAATAGCCGGGCAGGGCCTGAACGCCCGGCTGCAACAAACAGGCCTGGCTCACGCAGCACCTTCCGCGTCCATCGCGAGACAAGGGCCATTCGTCCGCGCGGCAGGTCAGGGGGCCGGCGGAGCCGTCGTGCCAACGGGATTCCAGCAGAACCTTAGCACATATTGGGCGTTCAAGCCGGTCCGATCGGCACAATCCGCATGGCACGTTCTGCGGTAAATGGGTAGGATGACGCTGAGCGATGGGTTCGGTGACAATTCGGGGAGAATCGGCGATGGGACGGATTCAGTTCGCGGTGATTCTGGCAGGAGCGATCGGCGTGCTGGCCCCCACCGCTCGGGCCGACGATGCACTCCGGCAAAAGGCGCTGCGACTCAACGATGTGACCGGCAAGGACGCGATCCGCGGATCGATCCGCGACCTCGTGCGAGATCGGCCGGCGTCAAAAGCGCTGATCGCCGAGGCGGCTGAGATGGCCAAGGACAAGGATCAGCCTTTCAATTACAACGCAGCCTACATCCTGGCCCGTGTCTCGCAGGTCAACAAGGACTTCGATCGCAGCCTCCTTTTCTACAAGGTGTGCGTTGAGCACGCCGTCAAGCTGCGCAGCGGGCAGAAGCTCGTCGAGGTGTATGACGCGCTGATCGCGCTGTTCCTCGACCACAAAAAGTATGACGACGCCGTTCGCGCCTGCCGGGAGTTTCTCGACATCCGCGGCGGCCGCGAACTTGAGCAGATCAAACCGTTCGTTCTCGAGCAGATGATCCTCGCGCTGTCCAAGGGCGGCAAGACCGACGACGCGCTGAAGATGGTCGAGAAGATCGTGGAGGACAACCGCGACAACTGGTACTTCCTGCGACTCAAGGCGGAAGTGCTGGCGGAGGCCAATCGCCCGGCCGACGCGGCGGCCGCCTACGAAGACGCCGTCGAGCGCCTTCAGGATGCGAAGGGCGACGGCGAGAAGCCGGACGCGGCCCGCGTTGAAGAGCTTCTCAATCGCTGCCGCCTGTCGATGGAGCGAGTCATCGTCGATCTCATCCGCCGATCGCGGCACGACGACGCTCTGGGTCTGATTTCGGAACTGGTGAAGTCCGATTTGTACTTCGCTCGCCTCAAGGGGGAAGTGCTCCGCGACGCCGGCAAGCTCGATGACTCAGCGGCCGCGCTGGAAGCGGCCATCGAGCAGGTTGGCGGCTCCAACAAGCTCAACGACAAGATGAAAAAGGCCATCGTCGAGCGCTGCCGGTACGTGCTCAGCGGCGTGTACACCGATCTCAATCAAATCGACAAGGCGACGGCCCAACTCAAGACGTTGCTCGAAGAGCATCCCGATAACTCGACGTACAACAACGACCTCGGCTACATCTGGGCCGATCACGACATGAATCTCGAAGAGTCCGAGAAGCTGATCCGCAAAGCGCTCGAACTCGACAAGAAGGACCGCGACAAGGCCAAGGAGGAGGGACTGCTCGACGCCGAGGATGCTCGACAGAACCCGGCATACCTCGACAGCATGGGCTGGGTGCTGTTCAAAAAGAAGAGATTCGCCGAGGCTCGGAAGTACCTCGAAGATGCCGTCGCGCAGGAGGAGAATCCGAACGTGGAGATTTTGGATCACCTCGCCGACGTGCTGCTGATTCTCGGTGAAAAGGACAAGGCGATCAGCACCTGGAAACGAGCGCTGGAATCGGAAACGCAAAGCAAGCGGGACGCCGCTCGCAAGGAGATCGTTCGGAAGAAGCTCGAAAAGGAGCTCGGCGGCGCGCCGTGAACTGAATTCGCGAATCGTCTCCGCAGCCCACTCGGCTTGTCCGCGTGGGCTGTCTCATTGTTGGAGAATCGGTGTGAGCGCATGGTCAGCCGTCGAAATCGGTGGGAAGCCGGCGGAAGTCTTCGAACCGACGCGCCGCCGGTACGGCGTGATCTATCTGCACGGCGTCGGACGCGAATCGCTGACCGACAAGGTGAAATTCACGAACTTGTTCGAAGAACTCGGCCTGGCGTGCGTTCGGCCGGAGGGCGGACAATCCTGGTGGTGCGACCGGCTCTGCCTGGAGTTCGATGGCGCTATCACGGCCGAGCGATATGTCACAGACGTTGTGCTGCCCTGGGCGCGGCAGAGGTGGGCGTTGCCGGAGCGAGCCGTGGGGCTTTTTGGCGTCAGCATGGGCGGGCAGGGCGCGCTGCGCCTGGCGTTTAAGAAGCCGGCGCTGTTCCCCGCCGTCGCGGCCATCGCGCCGGCGATCGAGTATCACCAACTGATCGGCCAGGGCGCCGTCCTCGATGACATGTACGAGAGCCGCGAACAATGCCGGCAGGATACGGCGCCGATGCACGTGGATCCGCACGAGCAGCCGCGGCACATCTTCTTTTGCTGCGATCCGGACGACGACTGGCACCGGGGCTGCGACCGTCTGCACGAAAAACTGTCCGCGCTGGGAATCGCCCACGAGTGCGACCTGGCGAGTCGCGGCGGCGGCCACTCGTGGGCCTACTACAATTCCATGGCGGACCGTGCTCTGCGCTTCCTCGTCACCGGCTTGGAACACGAGAGCCGGCGGCTGCTGTGAGCGGCACTAGCCGCGGTCTCTGCGGGATTCTAGGCTGAGTCAGGCGAAGGTCCGGCCGCACGGCGGGCTGTCGGGAGCGATCATGAGCGAGTTGGAGTTCCGGCCCGGATTGGCCGACGTGCCGGTCGCCGAGTCAGCAATCAGCTTCATCGACGGCCGGCGGGCGCGACTCGAATACCGCGGCATCGCCGTCGAAACGCTGGCCCGCGAGAGTTGCTTCGAGGAGACGGCCTGGCTCCTGCTCCGCGGCGACCTGCCGACTCAGAAACAACTCGCCGATTTCGATCTGCAGCTCCGGCAGCACCGCAAGCTTCCGTATCAGTTGCTCGACATGCTCAAGGCCCTGCCTGCCGCGGGGCATCCGATGGCCGCTCTCCAGGCGGGCGTGGCGGCGTTGGGCATGTACTATGGCGGCCACGGTCCGCGAACGCCGGAAAGCAACTGGTCCGCCGCGGTGCGCCTCATCGCCGCGCTGCCGACGATCGTCGCAGCGTTTCATCGGCTGCGAACAAACGACGAGCCGATCGCTCCGCGCGACGACTTGGATCACGCCGGTAATTTTTACGCCATGCTCACCGGCCGCGAACCGTCGCCCGCGATCCGCAAGGTGCTCGACGCGTGTCTCATTCTCCACGCCGAGCACACGATGAATGCATCGACCTTTGCGGCGCGCGTGACCGGGTCGACGCTGGCCGATCCTTACAGCGTCTTGTGCACGGCCATCGGCACCCTGTCGGGGCCGCTGCATGGCGGCGCCAACGAGGAAGTGCTGGTGATGCTCGATGAGATCGGCTCGCCGGCCAAAGCGAAACCGTGGCTCGAGCGGGCGATCGCATCCAAGGCGAAGGTGATGGGTTTCGGCCATCGGGTGTACAAGATCAAGGATCCGCGCGCCACGGTGTTGCAGGAATTGGCGGAGAACGTCTTTGCCGAGTCCGCTCGGCCGCCACAGTATGAAGTCGCGCTGGAACTGGAGCGAGTCGCCGCCGGCGTCCTCGGACCGAAGGGCATCTACCCCAACGTGGATTACTTTTCCGGGATCGTGTACGAGGCTCTCGGCATTCGCCGCGACTTGTTCACGCCGATTTTCGCGATCGCGCGCTCCGCCGGCTGGCTCGCCCACTGGCTCGAACAACTGCAGAACAACAAGATTTACCGCCCGGAACAGATTTACATCGGCAAGACCGACGTGCCCTACGTACCGCTGGAGCAACGGGTGTGAGGCGTCAAAGACGGGGAAACGCCCTGACGTCTGACAAGGCTGAAAGTCATGCTCGACTCGCAGTTCATTCGTAACAATCTCGACGCTGTCATTGCCAATTGCCGCAATCGCAACGTCACGGCGGATCCCGCGGCGGTGCTGGCGCTCGACGATGAGCGCAAGCGGCTGGTGCAGGAATCGCAGTTGCTCCAGCAGCGAGCCAACGAAATCGCCAAGTCAATCCCGCAGGAAAAGGAGCCGGCCAGGAAGCAAGCGCTCATCGCCGAGGGCAAATCGCTGCGCGATCGCGTGTCGGCGTTTCAGGCCGAATTGCAAGAGGTCGAGAGCCGGCTGCACGCCGCGCTCCTGACGATCCCGAACATGACGCACCCGGATGCGCCGATCGGCCGCGACCCGTCCGACAATCGCGTCATTCGGACGTGGGGCGAGCGGCCGGCGTTTTCTTTCCCGCCGAAGGATCACGTCGCGCTGGTGGAATCACTGCGGCTTGCCGACTTCGAGGCCGGGGCATCCGTCGCCGGCCAGAAGTTCTATTTCCTGCTCAACGAGGCGGCGCTTTTGGAAGTTGCTCTGGTGCAGTACGCGCTGCGAAAACTGGTCGACGAGGGCTACACGCCGGTCATCACGCCGGACCTCGCCCGCGCGGAAGTGCTCGAGGGCATTGGCTTTCTGCCGCGCGATCCCAATCCCGAGACCCGCCAGGTCTACGCCGTCGCCGATACCGACCTGTGTCTGATCGCCACCGCCGAGATTACCCTCGGCGGCATGCATCGGAATCAGATTTTCGATGAACTCGATTTGCCGAAACGGTACGTCGGCCTGTCGCACTGCTTCCGCACCGAAGCCGGCGCCCCCGGGCGTGACACGCGGGGATTGTATCGCGTGCATCAATTCACCAAGGTCGAGATGTTCGCGTTTTGCACGCCGGACCAGAGCGAGAGTCTGCATCAGGAACTGCTGCGCATCGAGGAGGCGATTTTCCAGGGACTCGGATTGCCTTATCAAGTGATCGATACCTGCACCGGCGACCTCGGCGGCCCGGCGTATCGCAAGTACGACCTGGAGGCGTGGATGCCTGGGCGCGGCTCCGGGGGCGAGTACGGCGAAGTGACCAGCACGTCGAACTGCACCGACTTCCAGGCGCGGCGGCTCAATATCCGATACAAGACGCCCGGACAGAAAGGGGCCCGGTTCGTGCACACGCTGAATGGAACTGCCGTCGCCACGACGCGGGCCATCATCGCGATTCTCGAAAATTATCAGCAGCCGGATGGATCCGTGCTCGTGCCGCCGGCGCTGCAATCGTGGGTCGGCGCGGAGCGCATTGGGCCCCGCTGAGGTGTGTTACAATCGCCTGCATGATGCGGACGAATCGAAGCCGGGCTGTCCCCTTCGTCGCCCTGATGATGCTGGCCGGCGTCGCTGGGGCTTCGCTGCCGATTCGTGAGCCGGAGCGGCAATCGCGAGTTCCTGCGCGGTTCGACGCGCTCGGCGATCCGCTGCCGTTCGGCGCCGTGGCCCGGCTCGGCACCGCGCGATTTCGTCACGGGTCCGAGATTCACCACCTCGTCGTCACCCCGGACGGAAGGTCAATCGTTTCACAGGCGCCGGGAGAAGCCGGCGTTTTCGTCTGGAATGCGGTGACCGGCGAACTGCGTCAACGCATCGGCTCGGCGCCCTGCTGGTGCATGGCACTCAGTCCGGACGGCCGGCAACTGGCCGCGGGCGAGCCCGGCGGATTGATTCGCATCTGGGACTTTGCCACCGGGACCGAACTCGCGACGCTCGTCGCCGACGTCACGACCGAGCGCATGCCACTGCCCGGCCGGCTCCACGAGGATTACAACATCGTGTCCCGGCTGGCGTTTGCCGGCGGTGACAATCGCCTTGTCAGCTATCACACATTGGATCAGTCGATCCGAATCTGGGATCTGTCGCGGCGGCAGCCGATCGCTCAACTCCCGACGGACGACGAAGCGGCCATGGTGTCGTTTGTTGCGTCCAACGACGGCCGCCGGCTGCTCGCGGCTTCGGCGCGCGGCGACCTGAGCGTCTGGTCCCTGCCGGACGCGACTCTGTTGCGCCGATTCGCTGCTCATTCCGAACCGATAGCGGCCATGACGATGACCGGAGACGGCTCGACGGCAATCACCAGCGGACTCGACGCGCAGCTGCGCGGCTGGGATCTGGCCAATGGGCGCGAACGCTGGCGACATACCGTGGCCGGAGTGGTTGGCCAAATCGCGCTGGCGCCGGATGCGAAATCGTTCGCCATCACGGAGCATGTGACGGATAGCGACCAGAGTTGCGTTCAGCTTCGTTCAACTGAGACCGGCCGGGTGATGCGCACGCTGCCTGCGCCGATGCGTTCGGCCATCGGCGTTGCCTGGGACCCGACGGGTTCCGTTCTGGCGACGGGCGGCGGCGGCAATTCCATCCGCTTGTGGAACGTCGAAACCGGCCGGGAAATCCGGCCGACCATCGGTCATCACGGTCCGATCACGACCGTCTCGTTTGCTCCGGACGGCAGCCGAGTCGCGACGTGCAGTGCGCACGATCCGACTGTGCGCGTTTGGGATGCTCGAACAGGGCGCGGCGTGCGGCTACTGGAGGATCATCCCGCCGGCGTGGATGAAGTACAGTTTTCACCGGACGGGCGCTGGATTGCCACCGGGTGCTGGGGCCAGCCGGTGTTGCTTTGGGACGCGGCGGACGGACGCCTGCGGCACGCACTGGCCGATCATCCGAGCGTCGGTCCCCATTTCCGCTTCTCGCCGGACGGGATGCGAATTGCGACCGCGGGGCGCGGCGGATCGGTGGGAGTCTGGGACTGCGCGACCGGTCGGCGCATTGCCGAATACTCCGCGCCGCCGCTCGACGTCGCCGCGATCCTCGCTTTTTCGGATGGCCGGCTGTTGGCACTGGAGCGGCCGGACCCGGAAGGCGATGCCGATGGCGGCGCGATTTCCGTCTGGGATGTGATCGCGGGGCGCGTCGTTCGCCGGTTCGTCGGCCATCGGGCGATGGTCAACGGCGTGGTCTTGTCTGGAGATCTCCGCACGCTGGCGTCCCGCGGCGAAGATCAGACCATTCGCATCTGGGAGATGGCGACGGGGCGCGAGCGCCGCGTCTTTCGCGATCCCGGTGAGTCCTCGGGTTGGACCGGAACGCAATTTCTGTCGTTCTCGCCGAATGGTCGGATGCTGGCGAGTGGCGGCACGCAGGAGCCGTGGGCACGGCTCTGGGATCTGGCGGCCGGTCGGGAACGCGATCCGGTTCGCGGCCATCGCGGCTGGATCGGCGCGCTCGAGTTCAGCCCCGACGGCCGGCGACTCGCAACGGGAAGCCAGGATACAACTGTGCTCCTCTGGGACGTCGCACGGCCGCCGGCCTCACAGCAGCCGCTGTCGCCGGACGCCCTGGCACGGTGCTGGGACGCGTTGGCCGGCGATGACGCGCAAGCCGCCTATTCCGCCATCTGGCGGCTGATCGACGCCGGCGACGCCGCGACTGCATTTCTTGCCGGCAAACTCCGGCCGACGAGCGGCGCCGACCGTCAACAGATCGTCCGCTGGATCGAGCAGCTCGACCATCCTCAGTTTGCCGTGCGTGAACGAGCCAGCGCAGCGCTGGCTCGCATCGCCGATCAAGCCGAGGACGAACTGCGCCGGGCACTGCGGCAGGCGACGCCGGAAACGCAACTTCGCATTCGGCGGATACTCGACGGCATGATCGATACCGCGGTCACGCCGGAGCGATTGCGGCTGCTGCGAGCGGCCGAGGTGTTGGAAGGGCAGGGGACCCCGGCCGCGCGATCTCTACTCACCGGTCTGGCTGGCGGCGACCCCCATTCCCAACTGACCCGCGACGCGCGCGAGTCGCTCGAGCGGCTGAACCGGCGAAGCGGAGGGCCATAGCCGGCCGCGTTTGCCGGCTGACGCCGTGCCCCGAGCAGGCCCGAAAGCACTCGCCTAAAATACCTTGGATGGCTACCGAATCTCCGTCTGAGAAAGTGAAGAGCTTTCCCGCTTCGCCTGGCGTCTACCTGATGAAGGACGCCCAGGGGCGGGTGATTTACGTCGGCAAGGCGAAGAGTCTTCGCCATCGAGCGGCCAGTTATTTTCTCAAGGGCGCCGCGGCCGACCATCGCACCGCCGAACTCGTCAAGCACATCGCCGATATCGACTTCGTTCCCGCGGACAGCGATGTCGACGCGATGCTCATGGAAGCCCGGCTGATCAAGGATATCCAACCGATCTTCAATCGCGATCTGAAGGACGACAAGTCGTTCCCGTACCTTCAGATCCGGGTCCGCGAAGAATTTCCCCGGGTCGAGTTCACGCGGACGCCGCGGCAGCGCGGCGTGCGGCTCTACGGCCCGTTCACGAGCGCCCGAGGGCTGCGCATGGCTGTCCAGGTGCTCCAGCGCATCTTCCAGTTCCGCACCTGCCAACTGGATATTCGCTCCGACGATCCGCGCTGGCGCTGGTTTCGCCCGTGCCTGCTGCACAGCATTCACCAGTGCACCGCGCCGTGCAATTTTCGCGTCACGCGCGAAGATTACCGCAAGCAGATTCGCAGGCTGCTGATGGTTCTGGAAGGCAAGAAAGACCGGCTGATCCGCGCCATGGACAAGCAGATGCGCGCCGCGGCCGCGGACAAGAAATACGAACGGGCCGCGAAGCTGCGCGACGAGATCGCCGCGCTCCGCAAGCTCGAGCTGCGCGGCGACGTGGACAAGGACATTCAGCCGCACGTGTTTCAAATCGATCCCAAAAAGGGCCTGCGCGGCTTGGCCAAGCTGCTGGGATTCCCCAAGCCGCCGCGGACGATCGAGGGCGTCGATATCGCTCACCTGGCCGGCGAGGACACCGTCGCCTCGCTGGTGTCATTCATCGACGGATTGCCGTTCAAACCGGGATATCGCCGGTTCAAGATTCGCACGGTTTTGGGCGTGGATGATTTCGCCGCGATCCGCGAAGTCATCGCGCGGCGATTCCGGCGTCGGCCCGGCGAAGAGACGGTGTTTCCAGACGTCCTGATGATCGACGGCGGCAAAGGCCAGCTCAACGCCGCCTTGCAGGCGTTTCGCCTTCTGGCGATCGAACCACCGATTTTGATTTCCCTGGCCAAGCAGGACGAGGAGATCTTCCGGCCCGGCGACGCGGAACCGCTCCGCCTCAGCCGCCATTCCGCCGCGCTCCGCTTGCTGCAATACGTGCGCGACGAGGCACACCGCTTCGCACAACACTATCATCATCTTCTGCGGCGGAAAAAGTTGCAGGAGTAGGTCGGTCCATGCGCATTCTCTTGACGAATGATGACGGTGTGTACGCTCCGGGATTGCGGGCCTTGCGGCAGGAAATGCTGAAGCTCGGCGAAGTGACGATCGTCGCGCCGGCGTCGGAGCAATCGGCCGCGGGCCATTCCATCACGCTGCTGGTGCCGCTCATGGTGCAGGAGCTGCGCGACGAGGATCGCCGGCCGATGGGCTGGGCCGTCGAAGGCAAACCAGCCGACTGCGTCAAACTCGCGCTCCAGGAATTGCTGCCCGGGCCGCCCGATCTGATTGTCAGCGGGCTGAACGCCGGTTCCAACGCCGGCATCAACGTGCTCTATTCGGGCACGGTGGCGGCCGCCATCGAAGGTGCCTTTTACCATCACACCAGCATCGCGTGCTCACTGGAGTACTCGAAACCTGGGCCGCTCGATTTCGCGCGCGGGGCCGCCCTGGCTCGGCAGGTGATTGAGCAAATCCTGGCTCGGCGTCCGCCGACCGGCTCGTTGATCAATGTCAACATTCCCAGCCCCGAGCGCGGTCCGGTGCGCGGCGTGCGCGTGTTGCCGCAGAACGTCCGTCCCTGGTCCGAACAGTTTGTGCGGCGGACTGACCCTCGCGGCCGAGTGTATTTCTGGAACTCGCCCGGCGTTCCGGAGATGGTCCCGCATCCCGACACCGACGAGGAAGCGCTCGCCGAAGGCTACATCACGGTGACGCCATTGCAGTTCAACATGACCGACGAACCGCGGTTGCGCGCCATGCAGGAGTGGACGTGGAACGCCGTTGGGTGACGTGGGTTCACTGGCCGATCTGAGAGCGGGTCACCTCATAAACGTGGACGACGCCGGAGTTTTTCGGCCCCGTCGCCGGAGACGAATACACCAGCGTGCCGTATTCAGCCATGCGCCGCGCATCGGCCAGCGCCGGCAGCCGCGAGTGTGGATTGTCGCCGGCCTCGAGCACGACGAACCAGCGTCGCGGCTTCGCCGGCGCCGGCAGCGGATTCACCGGCCGGGCGTAAAACTCGGCCCAATTGAACGGATCAAGAATCTTGTCTTCCGGCGTGACGGCTTCGGCGAGGAATCGGCCCGCCGCTTTGTGCCCCGATCGATTGCCGTGCAGCGGCTTGCTGATCGACGGCAGCGTCCCGGCAATCATGAACCCCAGGAGGCAGCAGGCAACAGCGAATCCCGCCGCCGGGCGCAACCGCGTTCCGAGCCACAGCAACCCGGCAGCCGCGGGCACACACGCGGCGACGACAAAATACAAAGTGTGCCGCTCCGACAGATAGCCGCTGAGCGACGCCATGCGAAGCAGGACCGCGACGTGCAGCGCGACCAGGGTCCCGATCAGGAACCTGCCGGCCATCGACCGCGGTCCGAATCGGAGTACGCCGGCGCCCAGGAGCGCCAATGCGAATCCATAGTACTGCAAGCTCTGCGTGGTTTCGCTGGCGAGTGCTTTGATTGTCCACCACCAGCGCGGCCCGGCGGCGCCGCCGGATTCCTGCATCCAGACGGCCAGGATTGACCGACTTGCGGCCGGCGGCTCGGCTTTACCATAAGGCACCAACCGCGACGGGTCGCCACCGGGAGCGCCGATCATCACCTTGGCGGTGTTCTTGTTCGTCAGTTGGCCGGTCACGGCGACGTACGGCACGACGCCGACGAGCACTCCGCAGGCGAGGCCAGCCATCTGGCCGCCGACACGCCGCCACGGCTGCCGCCGGGCGGTGAACTGGAGCGCGATTAGCGCGACTGCGGCGGCGATGGCCAGTTCCAGTCCCTCCGGCCGGGTGAGGTAGGCCGCCGCCACGGCTACGCCGCACAGCGCCATCCGCATCACGCTCGGCCGGCGCAATGCCCGGACGCCCAGCCACAACGCCGTGGCGACAAAAAAGAGGAAAGTCGCCTCCGACAGGCCGTCGCTGGTCAGCCGCAGCAATCCCGGCAGCGTGAGCGTGAATCCCGCGGCGAGCCAACCGACGCGCCGGTCGCCGATCTCGCGTCCCAGGCGCGCGAGCGGGATAATGCTCAGGACGCCCATCAGTACGCTGGCCAATTGTGCCGAGAGCACCATCGTATCGCAGGTCGTGGCGCCCGCAATCGCGCGCACGGGCCAGGACACCGTGAGCACCACCAGCGCGTAGCCCGGCGGCTGCTCGGACGAACGCACGACGTCAATCCATGACTCGTTCTCAAAGCGCAGCGCCGTGCGGATGAAGCCGATCGAATCCCGGGCTGCGACTTCCGTCCGCGCGACAATCCACAGCCGGAGACCCAGTGCCAAGGCCAGGAGCAGCGCGATCGCTACCCACGATGGCACGGCGGAAGTTCTGCGACTTTGATCCGATTCCATGACGTCACTCTCCCGTGACGATCGACAGGGTCGCGGCATGGTAGGCGGGACTCGCCGCGACCGTCAAGTCGGCTTGGCGAACCGCAAAACCGTGGTAAGACAGGCAATCGTGATAAGGCGCCTCGACTCATGCTGGTGGTAACGCCGACCATCGCCGTTCCCGAATCCGAGTTCCATTGGAGTTATGCCCGCTCCGGGGGACCCGGGGGCCAAAACGTCAACAAAGTCTCGTCAAAGGCGGTGTTGCGCTGGAACGTGGCGGCGAGCGATAGCCTTCCGGATGCCGTCAAGGTCCGGCTATTGGCGCTGCAGCGCCGGCGCGTGACGGCGGCCGGCGAGTTGATCGTCGCCGGCCAACGCTTCCGCGATCAGGACCGCAATCGCCAGGATTGCTTGGAAAAGCTCGCGGCCATGATCCGAGAAGCCGCCGCGATCCCCAAATCGCGCCGGCCGACAAAACCGACGCGCGGGTCGCACCGCCGGCGCCTGGAAGCGAAGAAACGCCGCAGCATCATCAAATCGCAACGTCGCAACCCCAGCGCCGACAGTTAGCCGCGACGCGAGTTAGCCGCGACGCGGGTTAGCCGCGACGCGGAGGCTTTGCGGAGCGGAGCGCGTTCGTATTGAAGAGCGGAGCGCGTTCACTCCGGCAGCGCCTCCCCCCGCGTCTCCGGCAAGAACGGCAGCGCCGCCAGCCCGACGATGTACACGGCGCACATCGTGACGCCGGCATATCGCATCGGCTCCGCGTACCCCGCGAACACCTGGCTCTGAAGGAGCCCTAGCGTCGTCGGTCCGGCCGCCGCCACGAACCGCCCCACGTTGTAACAGAACGACGTGCCGGTTGATCGCAACCGCGTCGGGAACAACTCCGGAAAGTAGATCGCGTAGCCGCCGAACAGCGACAATTGGCAGAACCCCATGATCGGCAGCATCCAAAACAGGTCGAGGTGATCGTCCATGAACAGAAAGACCATGATCGTGCTGGCGGCCGCGGCGACGAACGCGATGGCGAACGTCGGCCGCCGGCCGATGCGCGCCGTCAACGAACTGAATCCCGTCATGCCGAAGAACGCGCCGACGTTGATCATGATCGACGTGACGCCTGCCCAGATTTTGGTCCAGCCGGCTTTCTCGGCGCCGAAGACTCCCTGTTCCGCGTACAGCTTCTCGAAAATGGATTTCTGCAAGTCGATGCTGAAAAACGCGATGCCCCACAGCCCCACCACGCCGGCGAAAGCCAGCATCAGGCCCAACAGGGCGTGGCGGCGCCAGCGCGGCGTACCGAACAATTCCGTGTAGGAGCCGAGCGGCTTGGTCCCGCTGCCGGCGACTTCGGTCCAGCGTTCTGGTTCCTTGAGCCTGCGCCGAACGATGATGGCGATCACCGCCGGCACCGTCCCAATCAGAAACAACCCGCGCCACGGCGTGATCGGCCCCCAGCCGCCGACATACAGTCCCTCAAACGTTCCGCGCAGCTCCAGCCAGCCGACTCCCATGTAGAGGAGCGCGGCGGTGACGTTGCCGATCGCGGAAAACGCTTGCAGCAAGCCGAGCATGTATGGCCGGATGTGCGGCGGCATCACTTCGGCAACGAGGGCCACGCCGACCGCAAATTCACCGCCGACGCCGAGTCCGGTGAGGAATCGATAGAGCGCGAAATCGTAGACGCTGACGGACAGCGCGCTGAGCCCGGTGAACAGCGAATACAGCCAGATGGTCAACAACATCGTCTTGACGCGGCCCCAGCGGTCGCCGAGGATTCCGAACGCGATGCCGCCCGCGCCCCAGCCGAGCAGAAAGATGGACGTCGAGTAGCCGGCCCACTCGGCGGCCTGCTTGGCGCCGGCCTCCGTCCGCGGATCGACGTTCAGCAGCTCAATCACCGCGTCCCGGCGAGCGAGGTTGAACAGCTGCTGATCCATGCAATCGGCCAACCAGCCGAGCGCTGCGACGACGAACACGAACCAGTGGTAGCGCGTCAGGTCGCGCAGGCTGGCCCAGCCGGTGCGGGCGGCCGGGGCTGCCGATGCGCGATTCATCATGGGGGTCTCGAATTCGGGCGGGCGGGTTCGGTCCGTCGCTGATATAGCGGTTCGTCGTTCCCGTCGCCAGCGCGGGACAACGGTGCGGCGACGCTTATGATAACGCCACAGCGAGGAGAAGCGCCGTGCTTGCGCCGGACAGCGACCGCATTCTCGTTCTGGATTTCGGCTCCCAGTTTGCGCAGTTGATCGCTCGGCGCGTGCGGGAACTCAACGTTTTCTGCCAGATCGTTCGGCACGATTTGGCCGCAGCGCGGATTCGGGAGTTGCAACCCAGAGGTCTCATTCTCTCAGGTGGGCCGAGAAGCGTTTACGAGCCGGGCGCGCCGCGCTGCGATCCGGAATTGTTCCACCTCGATGTACCGATTCTCGGCATCTGCTACGGCATGCAACTCGTGGCTCAGCACTTTGGCGGCGCGGTACGGCCGGGGCGCACGCGCGAGTTCGGCCGGGCGATCTGCCGCGTGCACGAGACGGCCGGCATTCTGGCGGGCGTTCCCGCGGAAACGGTCGTCTGGATGAGCCACGGTGATCACGTCGAGGATCCGACCGGGGAATTCCTCGCGCTGGCCGCCACGGATCCCTGTCCCATCGCCGTGATGCAGCATCGATCGCGGCCGATCTTCGGGCTCCAGTTCCATCCCGAAGTGAGTCACACAGTCGAGGGCTTGACGGTTTTGCGCAATTTCGTGCGTGGCATCTGCGGCTGCCGTGGATTGTGGCGCATGTCGGCGCTCATCGACCAGACCGAGGCGGCGATCCGCCGGCAGGTCGGGTCGAGCCGTGTTGTGTGCGGACTCTCGGGCGGCGTGGATTCGGCGGTCACCGCGGCGCTGTTGCTGCGAGCTATCGGGCCGCAGGTCGCTTGCATCTTCGTTGACAACGGCCTGCTCCGCGCCGGCGAGGCGGACAGCGTTCGGCAGACGTTCCGCGATCATTTTCGCGCCGATCTGCACGTCGTCGATGCTCAGCAGCGGTTCCTCTCGGCCCTGGCCGGCGTCGTCGATCCGCAGGAAAAGCGGCGGCGCATCGGCCACGTGTTCATCGACGTATTCCGGGACGAGGCGCGGCATATCGCCGATGCGCGCTTTCTGGCTCAGGGAACTCTGTACCCCGACGTGATCGAGAGCGGCGGGAATCCCGACGGCCCCGCCGCGACGATCAAGACGCATCATAACGTCGGTGGCTTGCCGGCCGAACTCGGCTTTGAATTGATCGAGCCGCTCCGGGATCTGTTCAAGGACGAAGTCCGCAAGCTCGGACTCGAACTGGGTTTGCCGGAGGAGATGATCTGGCGGCATCCGTTTCCGGGACCGGGCCTCGCTGTTCGCTGCCTCGGCGAAGTCACGCCGGGCCGGCTCGAAACGCTGCGCCGGGCCGACGCCATTTTCATCGAAGAACTCACTGCCGCCGGCTGGTATCGCAAGACCGCGCAGGCGTTCGCGGTGCTGTTGCCCATTCAGTCGGTCGGCGTCATGGGCGATGGGCGAACCTACGAAAATGTGATCGCGCTGCGAGCCGTGACGACGGACGACTTCATGACGGCCGATTGGGCGCATCTCCCGCACGAACTGCTGGCCCGAGTGTCGACGCGGATCATCAACAGTGTTCCGGGAGTCAACCGCGTGGTCTACGACGTGAGCAGCAAGCCGCCGGCGACAATCGAGTGGGAATAGGGGTCGCGCTCAGAGTCCGCAGCTTTCCCAGACTGTGCCGGAATGACGCGCCGGCTCGAGGCGGCGGAGCCTGATACGCTAGACAGCGGAATACTGGCCTTGCGGCGTCGACGGCTCACGTTATGGTTCCCGCTCCAGTGACAGCGACGGCTTACGATTCCGCCGTGCCGACCGTCCGGCCCGTCCTGACCGGCCGAGTGCGGATCGGCCTGATCGCGGTCGTGATCGGCCTGGTCGGGTTGTTCTGGGTGGCGGCGACGATCGACCCGTATGACCCGGACGGCCGACCGAAGCTCATCGGCACGCACCAGCAGCTAGGACTGCCGGCGTGCAACTTCGTCCGACTGACCGGACTCCCGTGTCCGTCGTGCGGCATGACCACGAGCTTCGCATTGCTGGTGCGCGGCGAAGTGACAGCATCACTGCGGGCAAACGCCGTCGGCACCTTGATGGCGCTGACGCTGCTCGGATTGATACCATGGAGCGCGGTCAGCGCCGCGCGGGGTCGATGGATCTGGATTCGGTCGATCGAGCCCTGGCTGCTCGGCGCCGTGATCGTGTTCATCGCTCTGGCGCTGATTCGGTGGGGAATCGTGCTCCTGGTTCACTGGCTGAACGGATGACCGAGGACGGCGCGCCGGGATCGACGGCGACGCGAGGGGGGCTTGGGCATGGACGCTCGCTGGCGATTGCGAACCCTTGCGGGCATATTGACGCTCGCGATTGCGGGTATCGGCTGCAATCCGTTCAATCTCGCGTACTTCTTGACCGGCGGACCGGAACCGAAGATCCCGCCGGAGTTCCCGCTGGCCGATCCGCGGCACGAAATCACAGTCCTGCTGCTGCCCTACTGCTCCGCCGACGTCCAGACGGATCACCTGGGCATCGATCGGCAACTGGGCACCACCCTGACGCGCCAGCTTCAGGAACGATGCCAGGCGAATCGCGAAAAGGTCAAAATCGTGCCGATGCACCGAGTTGAGAAGTTCAAGTCCGAGCATCCGAGTTGGAAGTCGATGGGCGCGGCGGAAATCGGCCGGCACTTCCAGGCCGACTACGTGATCGACATGGAAGTCATCAGCTTCGGGCTGTATGAGCCGGGCAGTCATCGCACGCTGTTCAAAGGCCGGTGCAAGATCGACTTGGCGGTGCTCGATCTGGCGCGTCCGCAGGACGGACCGGTGTTCAAAAAGGCCTTTTCGAGCGAATATCCGCGGACCCGCGGACCGGTTCCCGTCGCCGACGACAACAATACCGACAAGTTCCGCGACATGTTCATTCAGCGGATTGCAACGGATCTGTCCTGGCTGTTCACGACGCACTATTCGTCAGAAGAGTATCAGTGTGACTGACCGAAACGGGCACGCGGGCCGGCTTCCGAGCCATTGCCGCTCGGAAGCCGTTTTCGTTTGAACACCTCGGCGAATTCCGTTCGTGCGGGTCGGCCGGTCCCGATTGGGTCCAATTCCCTGGCGGGCGTCATTGAAGCGCCGCGGACCCGCCGTTACAATTCTCCCTAAGGTCGATTGGCGGCCGGCTCGCCCGCCGCCGACGTTCGGTTCCGAGCTTCGCGGACCCACCGAGGAGCGTTCCCGTGCAGATCAAGATCGCGGCCCGGCACGGCCATTTGGGCGACGCCGCCCAGCAGATGATTCGAGAAAAAGCTGAGAAACTCCTGCATTTCTTTGATCGACTGACCATGATCGAGGTGACGGTTGACCTGAAAAACGACGTGAAGACAGCCGAATTCCTGGTCCAGGCGGAGCACAAGCACGATTTCGTCGCTCGGGAGAGCAACGGAGAAATGCAGGTCGCCGTGGATCGAGCGCTGGACAAGGTGATTCACCAATTGCGGCGATACAAGGAGAAGATTCAAGACCATCGACGGACGCCCCACGTCGGCGAAGTGCCGGCCACCGCGCCGTCGCCAGACGAATCCGCGTGAGATGGCCGCGGCGCCGACAGGAGTGGCCTCATGGCGATGATCGATTTTGTGGTGCGCGAGGCGATCGTGCCGGAACTGACGGCCGACACGAAGGACGGCGTCATTCGGGAACTCGTCGATCGCTTGCGGGCCACGGGCTACATTGCGGCGGACCTGGCCGACGACGTCGTCCGCGCGATTCAGAAGCGGGAGCAACTCGGCTCGACCGGCATCGGCCGCGGCATCGCCATCCCGCACACCAAACACACCAGCGTCGATCGGCTGGTGGGCACGGTGGCGCTGTCGTCGGCGGGCGTGGCCTTCGATTCCATCGACGGCGAGCCGGTGCACGTTTTCGTGCTCTTGGTCTCGCCGCAGGATCGCCCCGGTGATCACCTCCGGGCGCTGGAAAATGTGGTTCGCACGATGCGCGACGACGCCTTCGTGCAGGCGCTGCGACAAGCCAAGACTACAGACGAGATTTGGTCCCTGCTGGAGGATGCCGCCCGGCGATGATCGCCGCGCGAACCCGTCGGCCGCCGATGGCGTCCGTCGGTGGGACCCGACCGTGATCCGCTCATGAATGGTGAAACGTTGACTCGATTGGTGACCATCCACGACCCGCAGGGATTGCACATGCGTCCGGCGGCCGCCTTTGCCAAGCTCGCGCGCCAGTTTCAGAGCGACGTGATCGTCCGGCGCGACGATCGCAGCGTCAACGGCAAGAGCCAGCTCGACTTGATGCTGCTCGCCGCGGAGCCGGGCGCGCAACTGGTACTCGAAGTCACCGGCGACGACGCGCCGGCGGCCATATCAGCGCTGGGCGACGCGCTGGAGGTCCCCGCATGGGATCTCGGCAACGCCCCCAGCGAGCCGCTCGCCGGCTGATGCATCGACGGCCGCGATCTCCCCGCGGCGACAGGTGAACGGCGGCATGGAAATCAAGCGTGGGATTCCGGCTTCGAGCGGTGTGGCCATCGGACCGGCCCTGGTTCTCGATACCGAGTTTTATCGCATTCCCCAGCGCACGATTCCCGCGAATCGGGCGGGGGAGGAAGTCGCGCGGCTGCACAAGGCTCTGGCCGCCGCCGCCGCCGGCATTCGATCCCAGCAGCGCGCGATTCACGATCGGCTCGGCCGGAATTACGCTGCGATCTTCGAAGCGCACGCCCTGTTGCTCGAAGACCCGGCTCTCATTGATGAACTCGAGTCGCTCATTCACGAGCAGCACTTCGCGGCGGAGTACGCCGTCAGCCGCAAAATGCGGCAGTACATCAAAGCGCTGGAATCGCTCGGTCCTGGCTCGGTCATGTCGTCGCGCGTCAGCGATCTGCACGACCTCGAGCGCGCTGTACTCAGTCATCTGCTCGGCGAACGCCGGGAGCACGTCGCCCACCTGCGCGAAGCCGTCATCGTCCTCGCGCACGATCTGACGCCGGGTGAGACCGCCGCCCTGGATACCAGCAAAGTCCACGGGTTTGCCACCGAAGCCGGCGGCCGCGCCAGCCACACCGCCATCATGGCCGGCGCGCTCGAAATTCCGGCCGTGGTCGGCCTCGGCGAGTTCGTCTCGGACGTGTCGGGCGGCGATCTCGTCATTGTGGATGGAACCCGCGGGCTGCTGATTCTCGATCCCGACGAAGAGACGCTGGCCCGCTACGAAGCGGCGCGCACCAGCTTACAATCGCTGGAGAGCAGCCTTCAGCAGCTGCGCGATCTGCCGGCGATCACGCGCTGCGGCGAGCGCATCCGCTTGTATGCGAACATCGAGTTTCCGCACGAAGCCGCGCATTGCGTCGATCGAGGCGCCGATGGAGTCGGACTGTATCGCACGGAGTTTCTCTACGTCGGCCGACAATCCGATCCCACCGAGGAAGAACACCTCGCCGCTTACCGCGCCGTCCTCGAGGCGCTCCCGGCCGGACAGCCGGTCGTCATTCGCACTTTGGACGTCGGCGCCGACAAGTTCGACTCCGTCGTCAGTCCGACTCACCGGGAACGCAATCCGTTTCTCGGCGTGCGAAGCATCCGCCTCTGCCTCCGCAATTTGCCTCTATTTAAGACGCAGCTGCGCGCCATTCTGCGAGCCAGCGTTCTCGGCGACGTCCGAGTGATGTTCCCGATGATCAGCACGCTGCTCGAACTCCGCCAATGCAAAATGCTCCTCGCGGAAGTGAAGGAAGACCTGGAGTACGAAAAGATCCCGTTCAATCCGAATCTGAAGATTGGCACGATGATCGAAGTGCCGTCAGCCGCACTGATGGCCGATCAGTTGGCTCGCGAGGTGGACTTTTTTTCCATCGGCACGAACGATTTGATTCAGTACACGCTGGCGGCGGATCGGACCAACGAACAGATGGCGTCGCTCTATTCACCGTCGGACCCGGCGGTACTGCGGCTGATCCGAAACGTCATCGACGCGGCGGCAGCGGCAAATATTGAAGTGACCGCATGCGGCGAGATGAGCGGCGATCCAGTTTATACACTATTACTGATCGGGATGGGGCTGCGCCAATTGAGCGCCACGCCGCATAACATCCCCGAGGTGAAAAAGGCGATTCGGTCCATCGCGGTGGAGGAAGCGGTGGCGATTGCCGACGAGGCGATGCGGCACGAGACGGCTCGTGAAGTGACCAGCCTTCTGCGAGAGCATTCGCGGCGGCTGGTTCCCGAACTCGCCCACTGACCGAGACACGCAGGCGCTGCCGCCGGCCGCACAACGGTCCGCGGGCGACGGCGAGCGGCTGCAAGACTGAACTAGGGGTTGACGACGGCGGACCCGCGGACGGGTTCGAGTCCCCGCGCTCGCGGCGCTGTCGTCACCGCAGGGTATACCCGAAGGACCCGGCGCGGCCACGCCAGCCGCAGATCGCTCTCCGCCATTGGTTGGAGCCGTCTTCGCCAGGCGCGCCGCGCGAATGTCACATGGCACGTGACTCCGCGCCTGTCATCGTCGCCGGGGCGGCTGGCGCCGCTCCCGCTCATCCTCGCCGTGCGCCCGCGGCGCGCCGGCCACTTCGGGCTGCCCCACTCGATCGATCAACCTGCACTTGTCGTCGCTGCCGCGCCGCCGAACGCAGCGTTCCGCGCGCTCTGGCCGCGACCATGCTCATGAGTCATTCCCCATGAAAAAAGAAATGCTGATCAACGTCCTCCAGCCGGAGGAATGCCGCATCGCGATCGTGGAAGACGGCGTGCTGGAAGAGCTCTACGTCGAACGCACCAGTCAGGAAAGTTACGTCGGGAATATCTACAAGGGGCGCGTCGTCAATATCGAGCCATCGATTCAGGCGGCGTTCATCGACTTCGGCATCGGCCGGAATGGGTTCTTGCACGTTTCGGACGTCGACCCGGCTTACTATCGGCACTTGGAGATGGATCGGGGTTCCGGTTCGCGTGAGGCCCGCGGTGGGCGCCGCGGCCGGGACGATCGACCCGCTCGAAGCGAACCGCGCCGGCGCAGTGAGTCGGCGCCGGCGCCATCCGCGTCACCGGCTGCCCCGGCCGAGGAGCACGTTTTCGGCGCTGGGTTGTTCGATGAGCCGCCGTCAGGCACGGAAGCGGAATCCCGCGCCGAGACGGCGCCCGGCGATGCGGACAACGAAGACCGGCGCCATCATCGCCAGCGCCGGCGCGGTCGCGGCGGCCGACGTAAAGCCGGACCGGCCGGCGACGCCGCCGGCGAATCGCCGGAACCGCGCGATGAGCCGCCCACGATGGAGTCCGTTGAGCGCCGGACCGAAGACGATGATCCCTCATTTGCCGGCTCGCTCGAACCCGGCGGCGGAGGATTCGATGAGCCGGCCGACGCTCCCAGCGCCGATGTCGAAGAATTCGGCGAGTCGGCTGAGGAGGCCGAGTTGGATTCGGCCGCGGAACCCGATCTGATCGACGAAAATGGTGGACGGGGCGACCGACGGCGCGGCCGCGGTCCGCGTCGCGGCGGCCGCGAAGGAGGCTGGCGCCGGCTCGGCCGCGACGGCGATGGCCGCCCCAAGCCCCCAATCCAGGAGATCTTCCGTCGGGGCCAGGAGGTTCTCGTCCAGGTCATCAAGGAGGGGATCGGCACCAAGGGGCCGACGCTGAGCACCTACATCAGCATCGCCGGAAGGTACCTCGTCCTGATGCCCGGTCTGAATCGCGTCGGCGTCTCGCGCAAGATCGTCGACGAGGAGCAGCGCCGCCGGCTCAAGGAGATCGTCAGCGAACTCGAGCCGCCCAAAGGCGTTGGGTTCATCATTCGCACCGCTGGCGTCGATCGGAACAAAAAGGAACTTCAAAGCGACCTGGCCTACCTGCTGCGAATCTGGCAGGTCGTCGTGCGGCGGATCCGCAAGCAGAAAGCGCCCGCCGCGATCTACCAGGAAAGCGACATGATCACGCGGACGATCCGCGACACGTTCACCAGCGACATCGACACGGTCTGGGTCGATCATCCTGATGCGTTCGCGCACGCCCAGGAATTTCTCCAAGCGGTGATGCCGCGCTATGCCAATCGCATCCGGCACTATGACAGCACCGAGCCGCTGTTTTACCGATATGGCATCGAGGATGAGATCGCGCGGATCCATCAGAAGAAACTGCCGCTGCCGCACGGCGGATCCATCGTCATCGAACAGACGGAGGCCCTGGTGGCGATCGACGTGAATAGCGGCAGTTTCCGGGCGGACAACAACGCGGAGGCCACGGCGTTTCAGATGAACCTGCACGCGGCCCGGGAAATCGCCCGGCAACTGCGGCTGCGCGACCTCGGCGGCGTGATCATCAACGACTTCATCGACATGCGCGACGAGCACCACCGCCGTGAAGTCGAAAAAACTCTCCGCGAAGCGGTCAAGCGCGATCGGGCGCGGACCAAGGTGCTTCGGATCTCGCAATTCGGCATCATCGAGATGACGCGGCAGCGCATTCGCCCCTCGCTGCGTCGCTCGGTCTTCCAGGATTGCCCTTTCTGCCGCGGCAATGGGCACGTGAAGACCGTCGAGAGTATGGGCATTGACGTGATGCGGATCCTACTTTTCGCCGACCACCGAGACGCGGTGGCGCGCATCGAAGTGCGCGTTCATGACAACGTGGCGGACTATCTGCTCAATCGCAAGCGCGGCGAGATTCACAAGCTGGAAGAATCCGGCAAGATGCAAGTCGTGGTTGAGGGCGTGCCGAACGCGCCCCCCGAGACGTTCGAGTTCGTGTGTTTTGACAATCAGAACAACGAGGTTCGGCTGTTCCCGCCGGAACCGGCGCCCCGCAGCCATCGCTCCGAGCGGCGCTAGGTCCGCCCGCAGACCCCGGGGAACTCTGGCTTGACGCGGCGGGGCGGTTGCGTATCGTCCGCGCTCCGCCGAGGACTCGGCGCGCGCTCGGCGTGCGCCGCGGGGAGGGAGGCGACTTGGCAGCAGTGCGGCGGCAGTGGTGGTTCCCGCTGGCCCTGGCGGTCGCGATCGCCGTGCGCGCCGCGCCGCCGGCGGCCGCGCAGGAGCCGTTCCGACTCGCGCCGGGCGCCGCCGGCGACGCCAAGCCGATCGTCTTTGCCGCAGACAGCGTGGCCACCTGGACCGACGGCAACGAGCAGGCGTTTCTGCTTCGTGGCCGCGTCCTCGTCGAACAGGGCCTGCTCCAGGTTCGTGCGGACCAGGCGGTCATCTGGGTGGATGCCGCGGCGCAGCGGACCACGGGTCGGATTTCCGCGACGCTTGTGGCCGACGGCAACGTCCGGGTCGAACTGGAAGCGCGGAAAGAATCCGCGGCGACAGTCGTCGCCGCGCTGACATCGCGGCAGACGGCAAAGGTCCGAGCGGGCATTGTGCCCACGGAGTCGGCTCAGGGCGGCGACGCCTTTGTGCAGCGGGCGCGGGCGCTCCGCGCGGCCGGGGCCGATCCCCGCGTGGCCGCACGGCAGCCGCCGCCGACGTTTCCGGACCCGTTGCCGGGCACGTCGGTGAATCCGTCGACGAATCCACCGGCGCCGGCGACTCCGGCGCCGGGCACGCCATTGCCGACGATCCCTGTGCCCGGTGCGGCCGCGCCGATGCCGGGGCCGCCGCCCGGTCCACCAGGGCCGCCGGGTCCGCCCCGTACGATCTCGATCGCCCCGCGCTCGAGCGCCAATTACAACGTCGAGACGTTTCCTCTGCCCAATGGCGAGCGCGGCTGGGTCGTCGCCGGTGGCGTGATTCTCACCATTCGGAACTTCGATCGCACCGGGCTGATCGACATCGAGGCCGATCGGCTCGTCGCCTGGTCGCGCGGCGCGGGGCAGGACCTGTTCAGTCAGATGCGGACGCCGGAAGGGCAGGTGAGCCAGGAGTTCGAGTTTTACCTGGAGGGCAACGTCGAGATTCGCTCGACCGCTCAGGCCGGGCAGCGCGGCCGGGAAGAACGCACGCTCCGAGCCGATCGCGTCTACTACGACGTGCAGCGGAACGTCGCCGTGGCCGTCGAGGCGGACCTCGAACTCAAGCGCGCGGGTCTGCCGGACGCGTTGCACCTGCGGGCCGAGGAACTGCTGCAACTCTCGCCGACGCGGTACGAGGCGGTCCGCGCGGAGATCTTTTCTAGCAAGCTGCCATCCGACCCGGGGCTCAAGCTGGTCAGCGCTCGCGCCACCGTCGAGCAGCGCACGCTCGATCGCCGGACGATTTTCGGCTCGCCGATCATTGATTCGCGCACCGGACAGCCGCAGCAGTACATTGAACAACTCGTCCGAGCCGATAATGTCTTTCTGCGGCTCGAAGACGTGCCGATCTTCTATCTGCCGTTCGTGCAGGGCGACGCGCGCAATCCGCTGGGGCCGTTGCACAACATTGGCTTCCGGAATGATCAGATTTTCGGTGTGCAGGTCTACACGACGTTTGACGTGTGGAACCTGCTGAATCGAGAGCCGCTGCCCGGCACGCGCTGGTATCTCGAAGCCGACTACCTCAGCGATCGCGGGCCGGCGCTCGGGACGAACTTTACGTACATCGGCCGCGATCTTTTCGGCCTGGACGGTCCGTATACCGGCTTGGCCAAACTCTACGGCATTTATGATCAGGGCGTGGACCAATTAGGCGGCGGTCGGGGTGAGTTCGACAATCATCCGCTGTGGCGCGGCCGGGTCCTGGCTCGGCACCAGCAGGAGTTCCTCGACGATTTCACCGTTCAGGCCCAGGCGTCGATTCTCAGCGACAAGAACTTCCTCGAGCAGTTCTACAAGACGGAATTCGACCTCGACCCGAATCAGGAAACGTTCATCTACCTGCGAAAGCAGCGGGACATCTACAGCGCGTCTCTCTGGGCGAAGCCGCGAATCCGCAACTGGGTCACCGAGACGGAATGGTTGCCGCGAGGCGATCTGGCCGTGACTGGCTTGTCGTTTCTGAACGTGAATGATCGGCCGATCTTCACCTACAACGCCACGGCGAACGCGGCATTCGCCCAATTGAAGACGACCAACGTCCCGCCGCCGCCGATCTATCCGACCGACCAGAACGACAGTCTCGGGCGATTCGATCTGCGGCAGGAACTGGGGTTGCCGACGTACCTCGGGCCGGTGAAATTCGTGCCCTATGGCGTCATCGACCTGACCTATTACACGAACGACCTTCAGGACCAGAGCGCCGGGCGGTTCTACGGCGGCGGCGGCGCGCGAGTCAGCCTGCCGATGTCGCGGCTGTATCCGAACATCGAAAGCGACTTGTTCAATCTCAACAAGATCAATCACAAGATCGTATTCAGCGGCAATTACTTCATCGCCCACTCCAGCGAGCCGTTCACGAATTTCCCATTGCTGGACCGACTCAACGACGACGCCACCGACCAGGCGCTGCGCGATATTACGCCGCGGCAGCCGTTCCTGAATCCGGCCAACGGCATCGCGCTGGCGACGTCGCCGGTCTACAACCCTCAGCTTTACGCGATCCGCCGATTAGTGGACAACAACGTCGATACGCTGGACACGATCGAGGTCCTGCAAATGGACGTCCGGCAGCGCTGGCAAACGCAGCGGGGCTTTCCGGGTCAGGAGCACATCGTGGATTATTTCACGCTCGACCTGTCGGCGTCGCTGTTTCCGCATCCGCAACGAGATAATTTCGGGTCGAACGTCGGCTTCATCGAGTACGACGCCATCTGGAACGTCGGCGATCGGACGGCGCTTGTGTCCGGCGGCTGGATCGATCCGTTCACGGACGGCGCGCGTGTCTTCAACGTCGGCGCCTTCTTGAATCGCACCGATCGCACGACCTTTTTCGCCGGATTCCGGTACATCGATCCGGTGGACAGCCGGGCGCTGACCGTCGCGGCGACGTACGTCTTCAGCCCGAAATACGGCATCACTGCAAGCACGACCTACGACTTCGGCATTCAACAGGCCCTGGCCAACTCGGTGTACGTGACGCGGATCGGCAGCGATCTGACGATGAACATCGGCTGCACGTACAACGCCATTCTCAACAACTTCGGGTTCACGTTCGAGGTGCTGCCCAATCTGTTGGCTATGAATCGCCGGGCGGGATCGGGGTTGTTCAGCCGCGGCGTGGCTCGGTAGCCGGCGTCGGCTGGTCGGAAGCGCGGAGGGCGGTTACGATGGTGACCATGACGCGAACGCCGACGGAAGTGCCATCGCCGGAGGCGCCGGCCGCGCGCCGGCGTCGTCGGCCGTGGCGCGACAAGTTCCGCGAAGCGTTTCGCGGCATCAAGCTCGGCATCCGCGGGCACTCGAGTTTCTTCGTCCACTTTTTCGTCGCGGCGCTGGTCCTGGCCGCGGGCTGGGCGTTTCAATGCAGCCCCCAGGAATGGTGCATCCTGCTGGGATGCATCGGCGCCGTGCTGGTCGTCGAATTGATCAACAGCGCGATTGAGACGCTGGGTCGCGGTCTCGGCCGAACGCATTGTGAGCACACGCGAGTCAGTCTCGAGATCGCCGCCGGCGCGGTGCTGCTGACGAGCCTGTTCGCCGCCGCGATCGGCGTGATCATCTTCGGACGCAAGTTGCTGGACGCGCTGTTCGCCGGCTGACGCCGCCCGCCGCAAGGTCGATGCGCTCCGAACGCAGAGTCTAAAAACAATCCCCATCACGACAGCACGAAAATCAGAAAGCACGACAAGCGGCGATGGCGCTGTCGTGCTTTCGGCGTGTCGCGGAGTCTTGCTCCGGTCACCAGGTGATCTGCAGACCGAAGTTGACGCCCTGGGCCCAGAAGTCGGTGTTGTTGAACAGGACCGCGGGGCGCGGCGGGTTCGGCGGCTGGCGCTGGAGGATCGGCGGGCCGACGGTGCTGTTCACGTTCAACACGGGATCGATCTGGTCAGCCGCCCGCAGCACGTTCGTCCAGTAGAGGAAGTTGTACCCCGCGTAGAGCCGGATATGCGGGGTCGCCTGCCAACCGAGATTCAGGCCGACTTCCGGAATCACTGAGAACTCGTTGCGGGAGAAGCTGCCGCTGTTCGTGCCCTGGGCGAGCAGCCCGGCCGAGGCCGCCGCAACGGGCACGCCGCCCACCGTCACCACTTGAGCCCCGTTGATATTCAGTTCCTGCTGGTTGTTGCCGAGCGCGACTTTCAGGAACCAATCGAGCGACCACGGCCCGTGCCGGAACTCGCCCACGAGGCCCGACTGGCCGCCGTAGAAGTTATTCCGAACCGAGAAGTTGTCGTTCAGCGTCACCGCGATCGGAGCCGTCACGCCGACTTGTTGGTTCACCTCGCTGATGCGCAGGTCTTCCTTGAAATTGACGTAGCGGAAGCCGCTCAAGCCGTCGATCCGCCAGCGGCAACCGTACAGCAGGCCTTTCCGTACGTTGAGGTCAGCGCCCCAAAGTGAATTCGTCGTCGTGGCCTCAAACACGCCGGCGACGCCCTGCATGGCGACCACTTCGGCATAGTACCCGGGACCGGCCGTCGGCGGGTTGGCCCCGATCGGGTCGATGAACGGCCGACCGAGTTCCGGATTGCCCGTCGACGATGCCGCGAAGGTCTTGCTTTGTTGCCCGAGGAAGAAGTAGCTGCCGTCGAGTCCCCAGTTCTGGCATTCGTTGATCCACATGCCGGCGTTGACGCGGAACCCGGATCGCCATTGGTTGCCGACCGACTGGTTGCCGATAACCACCGACGTGCCGTTGAGGTTGCCGTCAGCCGTGCTGATCGAGCCGGCCGGGCCGGAGATCAGCAGCACGGGGAGTGTACTGTCGCGCATCGCCCAGTAGAGGTACTCGGCTCGGCCCCAAAGCAGGTAGGGGCACCCGAACCCTGGGCCGCCGGGGGCGAACACACCGGTTGGCAATGGAGCGAAGTTCGGATCCATCACGACGCCATTGGGAGCGCCGACCACCATCGGCGTCCCGGCGGCGGCGCCTTGCTGACACGTCGGGCAATTCTCGGCCGCCAACATTGGAGCGCTGAAAAACGGTGTGCCCGACGGAGCGACGACCACGGGCGACCCGCCGGGCAGCGGCGTGGGCGCGGGCAGCGGCGTCGGCGCGGCGCTCGGGCCCGATGGCATCGGCGCCTTGTCGTCCGCCTTGGCGCGAACGATGCGATTCTCGAGATAGGAAACCGGCTGGACCGGCGAGCCAGTCCGCGGCGGACCGAGTGCGACCGACGGCGGGCCGAGCGTGACGGCGGGCCCGGATCGGCCGGGATCCTGCGCGACGACGGCGGTGCCAATTCCCAATGAAAGCGCTACGGAGCCAACCAGGATGCGCCGCATGATTCCGTTCCCTCCGGGGGAGTCATTCCCTACCGTCATGGCGGCCGAGAGCATCGGCTGCGGGGCGCGCATTCGCGCGGTGGAGACTCGACGGCATCTCTCTGTTCGTCTTTGACTGGGCGCGGGAACGAGGATTTGACGGTGGCGGGGACTACTCCGCCCGGGGGTCCGCACGCAAACTCGTCACGGCCCGAACGGTTTCGCCAACCGATTCCCTAGGTTTCCTTGATCGTCGGCGTTCTCCAAACGACCATTTTCGTCCAAGCTCATTTTGGGAATCGTCGATTCAGTCCGTAAGTCGAGAACCGGCGACAGCCCGGCGGCAAGGATTTCGGCCGCGGGCAGGATTGGGCCGCGCCAGTACCAGCGTTCGCTGGCGACTCGCGCCGGAACCGGGGCAAGGAGTGCTGAACCATGGTCGCAATGGAGCCGTCGCGAAACCGCCTGGGGCGGTGGATTGCCGCAGTCCTGGGTCTGGCTCTGAGCGTGTCGGCCGCCTGGGCGGGATTTCCACAGACGTTTCCGCCGGTCGCCGTGGAACCCGAGCCGCCGATCATTATTCCCGAGCCGCCGATCACGCCCCCGGTGCATCAGACGCCGGAACCAGCAACGATCGGCATGGCTGCGATCGGCGCGGGGATCGCGGCGCTCGCGCGCCGGCGCCGGGCCCGGAAGGACGTTTGACGGCGTCGTAGGGGTTTTTCGGCTCAGCGCTTGCATGCGACTGGCCCGGTTGGTACAGTGCGGGCCAGCAAGCTCCGCCGGGTTCGCCATGCGGCGGTGACCGGCGAGCCTCGTTCACGCAGGCGGTTTCACCATGGCTGACACGTTATCCGAGCCGGTCCGCGAGCAACTTTGGATTTGGTACACACTCGCGGCCGTGGCCATTGCGTACTTTGTGGGTTTCGGCACCGGCTACTCGCTGCGGGCTCGATTCCGCCCGTCGCCGAGCGAACGGTTCAACGAACTCGATTTCGCTCGCGAGGACCGCCTTCGTCGACACTACCAGCGCGCCTGTGCGCGGCAGTCAAAACCCTAGTCAAAGATCGGCGGCTTCTCGCGGACCAGTTGATTGGCGTGGGCCAGCGAGTCGAGCGTGCCGGCGTCCGTCCAGTACCCGTCGAAGAAAGAGTATCCCAGCCGTCCGGCTCGGAGATAGTGTCGATTCACGTCCGTGATTTCGAGTTCGCCGCGGCCGCTCGGCTTGAGGGTGCGAATGACGTCGAACACATCGGGCGGGTAGACGTAGATGCCGGCCACGGCGTAGTCACTTTTCGGTTTGGCCGGCTTCTCTTCGATGTCGACCACCTGATTGCCACGGAGCTCGGCGACGCCGTATCGCCCCGGGTCCGGAACCCGCTTCAGCGCGACCCACGCCCAGTCGGGGTGCTGCTCGGCGGCCTGAATCAAGGGTCTCAGCGAATCGTAAAAAATGTTGTCGCCGAGAATGACGACGCTTCGAGCATTCGTGCAGAACAGCTCGGCTAGGCCGAGCGCCTGGGCGATCCCGCCCGCCTCGTCCTGAACGCGATAGGTCAGTCGGCAGTTGTAGTCCTTGCCCGAGCCGAACAACTCGATGAAGTCGCCCATGTGCTCGGTGCCGGAGACGAGCAGAATCTCGCGCAATCCCGCCCCGACCATTTTCTTGAGGGGGTGGTAGACCATCGGGATGGGCCCGACGGGCAACAAGTGCTTATTGGTGACCTTGGTGAGTTCGCCGAGGCGCGTGCCTTTGCCGCCGGCCAGGATCACGCCGCGCTGAATCGATTTCATGAAGCCGACTCCTTCGCGCTTCGACAGTCGCTAAGACGCCAGCCGGTTGCCGTACTGGCGCTCGTAATACTTCAAGTAGTCGCCGGTGCGGATGGTGTTCACCCAATCTTCGTGCTCGCAATACCAGCGGATGGTGTCGCGGAGGCCTTCGGCGAAGCCGATCTGCGGCCGCCAGCCGAGTTCCCGTTCGATCTTCGAGCAGTCAATGGCGTACCGGCGATCGTGGCCAGGGCGGTCCTGGACTTTTCGGATCAGGCTGCGCGGCTTACCGAGCAGGTCCATCAGCAGGTGCGTCAGTTCGAGATTCGTCTTTTCGCAGCGCCCGCCGATGTTGTAAACCTGGCCGGGACGCCCGAACCGCCAGACCAGTTCCACCGCGCGGTTGTGGTCGCGCACGTGAATCCAATCCCGGACCTGAAGTCCATCGCCATAGACCGGCACCGGCTGATCGGCGAGCAGATTAGACACGAACAGCGGGATCAGCTTTTCGGGGAACTGATAGGGGCCGTAGTTGTTCGAGCAGCGAGTGATGACGGCATTCAACCCGAACGTGTGCGCGTAGGACCGGACCAGCACGTCCGCTGCCGCTTTGCTCGCGGCGTACGGGCTGTTCGGCGCCAACGGCGTCTCCTCGGTGAAGTAACCGGTCGGTCCCAACGAGCCGTACACCTCGTCGGTGGAAATCTGCACGAAGCGCGGCACGCCGAATTCCTTCGCCGCGTCGAGCAGCACCTGCGTGCCAAGAACGTTCGTGCGAACAAACGGTCCCGAATCCTGGATTGAGCGATCGACGTGGCTTTCGGCCGCGAAATGGAGGATCGCGCTGACGCCCGATCGGACGATCGACCGCACCGTCTCGCGGTCGGCAACGTCGCCTCTGACGAACCGGTAGCGCGGCTGATCGGCGAGGTCCGACAAGTTGGCCAGATTGCCCGCGTAAGTCAGAGCATCGAGGTTGATGATCGAGACGGTGGCGTCGGTCTCGATGAGATGGCGAATGAAGTTGCTGCCGATGAAGCCGCACCCGCCGGTGACCAGAATCGGAGCCATCGTGAATCCGCCGCAGAAGGATTGGCCGCGCTCCGTGCGCCGCTGTGCCGCAACATTACTCCGCGTCAGCAGATTGTGTCAAGCGAGAGCGTTCGGCGGCGGCGTCGGCTCGGTGCTGCCGCCAGCGATCGAGCGTCATGCTCGCCACGGCGAGGACGCCGATCGCCCCGGCCTGGGCGAGCAGCCACCACCAGCCGTGGACCCGGAGCGAGGTGCGCCATTCCGATGGCGGCGGTGGTTGGCCGGCCTCCGCCGCCTTCTGCTCCAGAACGGGCACAATGGCGTACGCCAGGGCCGTTCCGACGAATGCAAGACTCGCCAGCACCAGCAGGGCGTAAAACCAGTTCGGCCGCTCCGTCGCTGGCGCGCTCAACCGCGACTGAATCATGATGCGCCGGCAACCCAGGGCTGATCGACCGGCGTGAACGAAACCAGTTCGTCCGGCCGAAACCAGAGGCGAATCTCGGCCGCCGCGTTGTCCGGGCTGTCGCTGCCATGGACAAGGTTGTTCTGCACGCTGATGGCGAAGTCGCCGCGAATCGTTCCCGGCGGGGCCTTCGTGCCGTCGGTCGGCCCCATCATTTGTCGAACCACGGCCACGGCCTCCCGACCTTCAAGCACAATCGCAAGGGTGGGTCCGGACGTCAGGAATTGCAGCAGCGAATCGTAAAATGGCTTTCCCTTGTGAACGGCATAGTGCTGCTCGGCCAGCGCTCGAGTCGGTTGGACGAGCTTCATGCCGACGAGCCGCAAACCTTTGTGCTCAAAACGGGACAGGATCTCCCCGGCGAGTCGACGGTGCAGGCAATCCGGTTTGAGCAGAACGAGCGTCTGTTGCATAAAAGTTCACTGTTATGAATTCGGGGCCGGGCGCCGGGCAGGGAGTCTGTCCGGGTCGCAGGTAGTTTATGGGCGCTCGGCTGGTCCGGCTGCGGGTCTGGCAGCTCGCACCAGGCGGCTGGGGAAAGAGATTGGAAAAAAATGAGCGGCGCTGTTGCTATGCGGTTTTCCGACGTGTACCATAAGCCGTGATGGATTCGCCGTCCGGCTGCCGGTTTGCCGCGGCGGCGGAGCCATTCGTCGGTGGGCGGGCGCATGACAATCCGTCGTCCATTTTCGTCCGTGCGACCGTTCGCTCCATGCCGCGTCGTCTCAGTCGTTCGGCCTCAAGTCGGGGCCGATGCCATTGTTCTCTTTTAAGGAGTCCTGTTCATGCGTCGACGTCACGGTTTCACGCTGATCGAGCTACTCGTGGTGATTGCGATCATCGCGGTGCTGATCGGCCTCCTTCTGCCCGCCGTGCAGAAGGTTCGCGAGGCGGCTGCCCGCACGCAGAGTTCGAACAACATCAAGCAGATCGCGTTGGCGATGCACAATTTCAACGACGCCAACGGCGGCAAGCTCCCGACGCTGGTCGATTACGGCACCAATGCCCAGACCGGCGGCGGCCTGCAGTCGATCTTCTTCAACATCCTGCCGTACATTGAGCAGGACAACGTGTTCCGCGTGTTCCAGCGGACGACTCCGTCGTATGTGAATACGGTCCAGCCGGGAGCGACCGGCTACGGAGCCGCGTCGGTGATCATCAAGACGTTCATCAGCCCGGCGGATAGCACTGCTACCAACGGGACGACGTTCCTCTTGAACCCGACGATCACCATCACGCCGGCGCCGCCGTCGCCGTTCCTCGCGACGCTGAACGGCTACTATGCCACGTCCAGCTACGCGGTCAACGCGATCGTCTTCAAGACGAACACAGCCGGCTTGCCTCGGACGTTCGTGGACGGCACCTCGAACACGATCATGATCGGCGAACGATTCCAGATTTGCACGAACACCGGCGACACGACCTTCCCGACGACCTACAACCTCTGGGGCATGGGGATTTGGGATCGCACGATGCCGGCGTTCAACGCCTTGGTGCAGAACTCGCCGACCAACAGTTACACGACGGGCCAGATTTCGCCGAACCTGCCGCTGCCCATCAACTGGGTTCCGGACGGCACGACGACGCTGCAGGTCAAGATCGGCCGCGAGAACGCTACTCCGAGCGTTCCGCCGACGACCGTGATCGGCTCGACGGCGGCTTGGCGCGTGTTCCAGGCGGCTCCGCGTGGCGCGGTCCCCTGCGATCGCCGCGTGGCTCAGACTCCGCACTCCAGCGGCATGCTGGTCGGCCTCGGCGACGGCTCGGTCCGTTCGGTGTCCCCGACCATCAGCCAGTGGACCTACTGGGCGGCCTGCACGCCGTCCGGCAATGAAACCCTCTACACCGACTGGTAATCGCCAGCCCGTGTAAAAGCCGGGGCCCCGGTCGAAAGACCGGGGCCCCGGTTCTTTGTGCGAGAGCGCTGAGCCGTCTGGCATCATCGTGCGCGCCGCTCGGCGATCCAATCCAATTGCCGCGCCAAGCCGTGCAGCAGCTTCACTTCCATCGAGGTTGGTCCAGCGCGATCGATCAGCCGGCGAATGGCGTGCATCAGCGCATCGGCTTTGTCGCCGTACAGAAAATGAACTCGCTCCAGGGCTGACCGCAAATGGCGGTACATCGCATCACGCTCGGAATCGGGCGCCGGCGGTTCGCCGCTGGACGGAAAGGATGATCGCCGCAGCCAGCCGCGCCGAAACTCGTACAGCGAAATGGCGACGGCCTGGGCCAGGTTGAGCGCCGGGTACTCGGGATCGGTCGGCAAGTGCATGAGCACATGGCAGCGCGCCACCTCGGCGCTGGTCAATCCGGACGGCTCCGGGCCGAAAACAAGCGCGACAGGTCCGTGCTCCATGGCCGCGATCAGTCGCTCCACGACGGCTTCCGGCGGTCCATTGGCGTCGCGCAGCAGTCCGCCGATTCGAGCCGAGGTCGCGGCCGCCAGGATGCAATCCGCGACGGCGTCGTCGAGCGAGGCCACGGTGCGCGCGGACTCGAGGATCGCTTCGCCGTGGGTGCTGAGCCGTCGCGCTTCCCGATCGAGCGGATCCGCAACCGGAGCGACGAGAACGAGATCGCGCAGCCCGAAATTGCGCATGGCTCTCGCCGCCGCGCCGATATTCGCCGGAATCTCCGGCCGGACCAGCACGACTCGGCAACGCTCGATGGTCATGGAGTTCACCCGCCGCCGGCGCGCTCCAGCGCCAGGTCGCGCAGGCGCTTGAGGTCCAGCTTGCCCGATCCGAGTATCGGAAACTCAGAGACAGAATAGCAATCGCGCTCGCCGGGAATCCAGAGATTGGGCAGACCGCGCTCGCCGAGACGCCGCAGCAGTTCAGCCGGGCTGGGGTCCGCCAGCGGAACGTGCAGGACGACGATCCGCTCGCCGCGCTTCGCGTCGGGGATTGCCGTCACGGCCACCATCCGATCCGACACGCCGAGAATCTTGTGCATTTCCTCTTCGAGCAATTCCAGCGGCACCATCTCGCCGCCGATCTTGGCGAAGCGCTCGATGCGGCCCGTGAGCGTGATGAACCCATCGGCATCGACCCGCGCGATGTCGCCGGTCGAATACCACCCGTCAATGATTTTCTGCCGGGTCAGGTCATCGCGCCCGAGATAGCCGCGCATCACGTTCGGCCCGGTCACCATGAGCATGCCGTCTTCGCCGATCGCCTTTGGCTGGCCGGTATCGGGATCGTCGATGCGGACCGCGATTCCGGGCAACGGCTGGCCGATTGTCCCGATCTTTGTGCCGATCTGCGTCAGTCGGTTGACGGTGACGTTGGGCACGTTGACGCTGACGACCGGCGACAGTTCCGTGCAGCCGTAGCCCTCGAGCGGTTCGACGCCGAACTTGGCGCGGAACTCCTCGATGAGCGAAGGCGGGAGCTTCTCGGCGCCGCACACCAGGAGCCGCATGGTCTTGAAGTCGTCCTCACCGCACCGCCGCAGATAGAGTCGCAAAAACGTCGCCGTCGCCGCCATCAGGGTGCAGCGGTGGATGCGGCACAATTCGCCGATGTCCTTGGCGGCGCGCGGGTCGGCATGGTAGACGGCGCAGGCCCCGGCGACCAATGCGCCCCAGAGCGTCACCGTGTAACCGAAACTGTGGAAGAAGGGAAGAATCCCCAGAACGCGGTCTCTCGGTGAATAGTCGATGTAGTCCTTGAAGATCTCGATATTGGAGGTGATGTTTTGCTGGGTGAGAACGACGCCCTTCGGCGCTCCGGTACTGCCGCTGGAAAATACGACCGTCGCAACGTCGCTGGGCTGATGCCGCCGCAGTCCGAGCCGGAATTCGAGTAGCCAGCCGGGCATGAGCAATACATTCAGAAACGCTCGGATGCGTTGCGCATTGGTGATCTGAGCTTTCGCTTCATCGAGCCGGACGAGTTCGACGCCCGGCCCCGGATCGAGCTTCAATCGATCCAGGAAGCGCTGGGCGGTGAGCACGTGCCGAATCCGGCACTGCTCGATTGCCGATCGCACCGCGTCGGCGCTGGCCGTGTAGTTGAGATTCACTGCCGTCTTGCCGAGAAGGGCGACGGCGATATTGGCCAACGCGGCGCCGTTGCTCGACGGCAGCCAGATGCCGACCATCGGATCATCGCCCAGCTTCGGCTTCAGCCAGCGCGAGAGAACCATCGCGCCGGCGAGGGCTTTGCCATAAGTCAGATTCCCTTTGGGATTCGCCGGATCGATCAAGCAGAGCCGAAACGGATGCCGCGCGGCGATGCGCACGAACTGCCGATGCATCGGCACGCAGCGCCGAGTCCGTTCCTTGGCCGCGTCCGCGCTGAGAACGACAACGGCCTGCCGCATCGCGTCCACCGACGTTCCGGTGGGCAATGGCCGGCCGATCGTCACCGTCACGGGGTAACGCCCGCGCTTGGATCGTTTCCAGAACAGTCGGCCGTCCTTGTAGCTGAAGATGCTGCCCCACACCTGGTCGAGATAAACGGGAATGACCGTCGCGGGCACCTCCTCGGTGATCGACTCGACGCCGCGGCGGAATGGGAGCATCGCGCCGTTCCGCGTCGGGTAGCCTTCGGGAAAGACGCACACGACCTCCCCGGCCTGCAGGGCCGCCCTGACGTCGCGAAACGCCGCCGCCAGGGACTTCGGGTGAATGGCGCGGGGGAGGGGAATGGCGCGCACCCGTCGCAGCACCCAGCCGACAAAAAACTTGCTGAAGAAGCCCTCGGCGACCACAAATCGAACTGGTCGCGGCGAGGCGGCCATCAGAAAGAGCCAATCCGCGTAGCTGACGTGGTTGCTGACCACGAGAACGGGACCGCTGGCTGGCAGATTCTCCCGGCCCATGACGCGCAAGCGGTAAAGCAGCCGCGCCACCAGCCACGCCAACAGGTGCAGCACGTCCCGCCTCCGGACCGGAAATTTCAAATCCGAGCAGGCTGCAGGCTAATGTTCGCGGAAGTCGGCGTCAAGTGGGGCAGGATAGCGCCGGCGCGGTAAGCGACTGGCCGCGGTGATCCGCTGTCAAGCCGCGTAGTCCGTGGTCAGCCTGGCGAGCGACTGGCCCAACGATGAGAAACTCGCATTGCTCTTCGGAAAGCGTCAAGTTATGAGCCCGCCCTTCCGATTCCGAAACACACCGAGCCGACGATGTCCCGCGCCTTCGGGGGAAGACGCGGAGCGTCGAGGGGGTCAGCCGGTTCATGGCGATCAGCCCGTTATTGCGGCCGATCTTGGATGACGACAGTTTCGCGCGGTCGCTGGGCGACGCCGAAGCGCGATTGCTCTTTGAGTGGGTCTGCGATCGAGCCGAGCAATTGATCCGCGTCAGTGGAGACGATCCGAGAACGGCGGACCGAGTCGCGCGGCTGCACCGCCGCGGCCGGGCCATCGCCCAATTCGTCTATCTGTGGTGCGAGCGGAAGGATCGGGGCGCCGCCGGTCAATTGGCGTCGGCCGAACGCTTCTCCTGGCCGATGCCGACACCCAAAGTTGACCCGTGCATTTTGATCGAACGCATCCTGCGGTTCGAAGATCGCCTGGAATCGCGTCCGGCGGCGTGAACCGCACTGGTTTCCTGAAGCGTATAGATTCACATCCGAGCGTGCTGGCGGCGTGCGAGCTGGCATCGGCCGGCCGGGCTGTCTTGCTGGCCTTGTCTCTGAGCGGTATAGTGAAATTCGTTCGTCGCCCGCCCAGTCGTTGCGCTCGTTCCCTCCCTTTGAGGATGTCCGGTGAGCACAGTTCCGAATCCGGCCGGGGCGCTGGAGCAGCAGAAAGACGGCCAGCGAGTGCAGCGGCAGGTCGACGAAGCGTTCGAAAAGGTCGCGCGCTTGGCCGGCTCCAACGCGCCGCCGGCCGATTTCTTCCACGAGTTCCTCATTGCCACGTTGACGGGCATACAATCGCCCGCCGGAGCCGTCTGGCTTCGCACCCCGCAGGGCTTTCTTCAGCTTCAATGCCAGTACAACCTCGACAACGTCGGTCTGGATCGGCAGCCCGGCGGTCGTCAGAACCATAACGAACTTCTCCGCCGTGCGTTCCAGTTCGCCAAGCCGATTCTCCTGGGACCGCTCGAGTCGATGCACGTGCCGGACGGCCCGCCCGCCGGCAATCCGACCGAGCTCATCAACCTCATGGCGCCGATTCAGCTCGAGAAAGAGACGGTCGGCATCGTCGAAGTCTGGCTGCAGCCCGCCGCGGACGTCGATCAGCGATTTCAACGCATGTGTCTGGCGTACCTGGTCCAGATGGCGGGGTACGCGGCCAATTACATCCGGAATCAGCAGGGACGGAAGTCGGCCGGCCAGGAACAGGTCTGGACTCAGCTCGAAGCCTTCGCGCGCGATATTCACGGCAGCCTCGATCCGACGCGGGTCGCGTTCCAGATTGCCAATGAGGGCCGGCGGATCATCGGCTGCGATCGGCTCTCCGTTGCCGTGAATCACGGCAAGAAATGCAAAATCGAAGCGGTCAGCGGCTCGGACGTCGTCGAAAAGCGATCGAACCTCGTGCAGTTGATGCGCGCGCTGGTAGACAGCACGCTCGCTTGGGGTGAAAAGCTCGTCTACCAGGGAACCAAGGACGACAGTCTGCCGCCGGACGTGCTGAGCGCCCTCGACGACTATCTGGCCGAAAGCAACAGCAAGCTGCTGGTGCTCCAGCCTCTGCGCGACGAACGGCAGAAGGACCAGCCGGGACCGGCGCGGTCGGCCCTGCTGATGGAGAACTTCGAAACACCGGAATCTGCCGAGCCGCTCGTCGCCCGCCTGGAGATCGTCGGCCGGCACGCGACCACCGCTCTCTACAACGCCGCGGAGTTGAAACGCATCCCCCTCGGCTGGCTGTGGAAGCCGATCGTCAAGGTGCAGGACGGTCTCGGCGGCAAGACCAAGTTCTGGATGACAATCATCGGCACGCTGCTGGCTGTCGGGCTGCTGGCCATGATCCTCGTGCCGTACCCGCTCAAAATGGACGCCAACGGGCAACTGCTGCCGGTCGAGCGGCAGAAGGTCTATCCGACGCGGGCCGGCTACGTCGTCGATTTCCTGATCGAGCCGAATAGTTCCTTCGACGCCGGCACGCACCTGGCCACGATGTACGACAACGAGTTGCAGGCCAAGATTCAGCAATTGCGGCAGGAGATTCAAACCGCCACGCGCATGAAGCAACTGGTCGAATCGCAGCTCAGCACGGCGAAGGACAAGACCGAAGAGACGCGGTTGACCGGCCAGGCGAGCCAGTTTTCCTCTCAACGCGACGCGAAAATCAACGAGCTGATGCTGCTGATGCAGACGAACAACTGCATCGCGGATCGTGCCGGTCACTTCGCCGTCGCGGCGCCGAAATTCAGCGCCAATCGCGCCATCAATCACAAGCCCGTGTGGACCGTGCTCGACGCCGATTTCCGCGAGCGCGTCAAGAACCAGTACGTGAAGCCGTCGGATCCGATTCTTCGCCTCGGCGATTGCAACGGTCCCTGGGAAGTCGAACTGAAGATTCCCCAGAAGCACATCGGACAGGTGCTGCGCGCGTTCGGTCCGGAGCCGAACGCCAAGCTCGACGTCGATTTGCTGCTCACGTCCACGCCGACGCGCACCTTCCGCGGCGTGCTCTATCGGAACAAAGTCGCCGGCGAAGCGGTGCCTAATCGGGACGACCACAACGAATCAGCGCCGGTCGTGATCGCTTATGTCACGCTCGATGACCCGTCGATCCCGGAGGATCAGCGCGTACCGCGCAACCTCATGGTGACCGGCGTTGAGGTTCACTCGAAAATCCGCTGCGGCAATCACGCCATGGGCTATTCGCTCTTCTACGGCTTGTGGGAGTTCCTGTACGAGAAGGTTGTGTTCTTCTTCTGAGCCCGATGGAATCCCGCGCCGCGAACATTGACTTTGCCTCGGGCCTGGCGCCGAGGTCGAAGAGGAGTTGAACTATGAAGCACCGAATCGCGCGGGCGGCCTTGGCAGCCGCCGTGGCGTTGGGCATCGCGTCGTGCGATTTTCGTTCGCCCGCGCCGACGGCCTCAGCCGTCCAGCAGCCGTTCATCGCCGCCACCACGATGCCGGTGGACATCGGTGATCCGCTGTATCCGCCGGCGACGGTGAAGCCGCGGCCGCAGCCGACCAATTCCAATGGCGTGCTCGCCGACCCGGTGATCGTCCGAAACTGCCAGGTGACGTTGCCGCAGACGCAGAACGTTCCGAGCAAGAACGATGGCCGCATCCTCTATTTCTGCACCGAGATCGCGGACGGCGAACAGGTCCCCGAGAGCGAGAAGGTGCTGCATCCGCGAACCGGTCGGCCCTACCGGCGGCTGCACGAGGGCGACTTCGTCAAGCCGAACCAATTGATTGCCATCCTCGATGACGAAGTGGCGGCGGCCAAGAAGGACGTAGCCAAAGCCGCTGTGGATGCCGCCATCGCCAAGAAAGTCGCCGCTGAGAAAATCGCCGTCGTCGCGAACAAGGAGTTCCAGGCTCAGGAACAACTGAAGCGCAGCAATGCCACGACGGATACCGACTATCGCCGGGCGCTGGCGCAGTATGAATCGAGCGTCGCGGAGGAGGCCCAGGCCAAGGGCAACCTCCGCAAGGCCGAGGAAGAGGACAAAATGGCCCAGGTGGTCCTCAGCGAGCACGAAGTTCGCTCGACGATTCCGGGCATGATCAAACGGTTCTATCGCCGGCCCGGCGAATCGGTCAAGGCTCTGGAACCCGTGGCCGAAATTCAGAATCTCGACATGCTGCGAGTCGAGGGGCTGCTCGATTATCAGTACCTCTCGGCTCTGCCGACCGGCCGGAACCTGAAAGTGATCGTGGAACCCGCGCCGCAGTTTCGCGCCCAGCAGGTGCTCGAGGGCCATCTGCAACCGGTTCGGGCCGTCGCCGTGAACAAGGACCCGCGCAAGCCGCTGATCGTTTCCGGCAGCGACGACAAGACGGTCCGCGTCTGGGACCGCAACACCAAGGCGCAATTGGCCAACTGGGTTCACGGCGTACCGGTGCGAGCGGTGGCCTGCACCGGGCCCGGCGCCGCGAGGAATCTCTGCCTCACGGGGGCCGACGACGGCGTGCCGCGGCTCTTCGATCTCGATACCTTGCAGCCCGCGTGGCGCGACAACGACCGGCCGCAGCCCGAGTTCAAGGGCCGCCACAGCGCCCAGATCACGTCCGTGGCGTTCTCACCCGACGGCCGATTCTGCGCCACGGCCGACGCCAAGGACATCTTTCTCTGGGACGTCGGCACCGGCGAACTCAAGTACAAATTCGCTCCGTTTCACAAGGGGCCGATCACCCACATCCAGTTTGCGCCCCAGTGCAAGCTGATTTCCGAGGCGCGCGATCGCTCGATGGCGATCTGGAAACTGGGACAGTCGGGCGCCATGGTTGAAGGGCAGGTCGAGCATCGTTCGAACGACGTGGCCGTGCTCGGCATCAGCGCCGATGGCACCCGCGTGCTCTTTGATTCCGAGCGAGCGCTGCACGTGCTCACCACTGAACAGCGCACCGAAGGCGTGATGCCCGCGCCGTCCGAGGCGACGCAGTTCACGGGATTCGCGATCTTCTCGCCCGATGATCGACTGGTGCTGGCGGCCGGGACTGGGGACAATCCGCTCCAGTTGTGGAAGGCGCCGCTACCCGGAGGTCGCGCTTCATTGATTCGCCGGCTGGCCGTGCCGCCTGGCGGGCAGGCGACCTGTGGCGCCTTTGCTCCGGATGGAACCTTTGCCGTCACCGGCACGCAGGACGGCCGCGTGCTCGTCTGGGCCATGCCAAGCAAGGCGGAAACTGACCGCGAACTCATCGCCACCGTCACGCTCAGCGATCCGACGATCGACACCGACCGCAAATCGCGCATCTGGGCGGTCCTGTCGAAACCGGTCGACGTTAACCTCCCGGCCGGCGACACCGTGACGCTCGTGATTCCGCCGAAGGAAACCAAGTGAAGTTGAGCGCATTGATCCGCGGACCGGCATGAGCACAGCACTATCGAGCGAACTGGAACGGCGCAAACTCGTCCGGCTCCGCGTGCGCGCCGATCTGAGCATCACGCCGCAAAAGTACGAGGGCAAGACGCACTACGTTGTCAAGGACCCCGTCAGCCTTCGGTACTATCGTTTCAATGACCAGGAATACTTCGTCGTCCGGCACTTCGACGGGAAGCACACGCTCGAGGACACTCAAAAGGACTTCGAGCGGGAGTTTCGGCCGCACCGGTTGACGTTCGAGGATTTGGAAGCGTTCGCGCAGCAATTGCTGCAAGCCGGCCTGGTCCAACACGAAACCGCTCAAGCCGGCAAAACGTTGTTCGAGAAGCGCCGCAAGCAGCGCCGATTGCAGCGGATCGCCACGTTTTCCAACATCCTGTACATCAAGCTGCCGCTGTTCGATCCGGATAAGCTCCTGTCGCGGATGCTGCCCTATCTGCGCTGGATTTTCACGTGGTGGTTTTTCGCCGCAAGTATCGGCCTCATGGCCGCCGCGATCACGCTGGTGCTCACGCACTTCAAGACCTTTTACAACAACCTGCCTGAGTACCAGGAATTCTTCCAGTGGAACACGTTCCTGTACCTCTGGATCGCTCTCGGCGTGGTGAAGGTGATCCACGAGTTCGGGCACGGGTTGTCGTGCAAAGCGTTCGGCGGCGAATGTCATGAGATGGGTGCGCTGTTTCTATGCCTGTCGCCGTGCTTGTATTGCAACGTCTCGGACTCCTGGACGCTGCCGAGCAAGTGGAAGCGCATCATCATTTCCTTCGCTGGAATCTACGTCGAATTGGTCATCGCCGCGATTGCGACGTTTGTCTGGTGGAACGCGCAGAACTATCCGACCCTGCGGCATATCGCCCTGTGTGTGATGGTTTTGTGTTCGATCAGCACGGTCGTTTTCAATGCCAACCCATTGATGCGATTCGACGGCTACTACATTCTCGCGGACTGGCTGGAAATTCCGAACCTCCGCGATCGCTCCAATCGGCTGCTGAAGAACCTGGTCTGCGAGTACGGCCTGGGCATGGAAGTTCAGCCGGAACCGTACATGGAAACGTCGCGCAAGGTGCTGTTCGTGGCCTATGCCATTCTCAGCTACCTGTACCGCTGGGTCGTGACCTTCAGCATTCTCTATTTCCTGTCCAATTGGCTGAAGCCGTACAAACTCGGATCGCTGAGCGCGATACTGGCCCTGGCGGCGCTCGGATCGATGATCGGCTGGCCGATTTACCGCTTGTTCAAAGGTCTCAGCAAACGCGGGAGACTGCCGGATATGAAACGCTGGAACGTCTCGATCAGCACCGCGATCGTCGCGGCGATCCTTGCCGCGTTCTTCCTGCTGCCGCTGCCGATCAGCCGCATTCGGGAGACCGGACTCGTCCAGGTCGATCCGCTGCTGCAACAAAAAGTCTTCGTGCCGGATGAAGGGATGCTCGAATCGATCCACGTTCGGAACGGGGAATACGTGCGCGCGGGCCAGTTGCTCGCCGAATTCAGCAGCCCCAAGCTCGCCGCGAAAAAGCTCGAAGCGGAGGGAATGCGCGACCAGTATCTGGCCGAGGCCCGGGCCGCCATGAGCAACGCGCGAGCCGCCACCGACCCCGATCAACAGGCCCAGTTCCTGGCGGAACACAAGCGCGCCCGCGCTCATGCCGACGAAGCACAAACCGAAGCCAACGAGATTCAATTTCAGATCGACAAGCTGCGCAATCTCCGCGCCCCGTGCGACGGCATCGTCATGAGCGCGCCGAAAAGCGATGAGATCGGCAAGTACTGGGAGAAGGACCAGCCAGTGCCGTTCTGCCAGATCGGCGATCCGAAAGTGTTGCGAGCGCTGGTCCCGGTGTCGCCAGCCGATTACCACCTCCTGCAGAGCGATATGGCCGATGGCCGGACGTTGGCGGCATCGATCCGCGTTCCCGGCCGGGGCAACGACATCATTGCCGGGCGGGTCACGCAACTGCCGCAGTCCGACGCCAAGGATGTCCCGCTGGCGCTGACCCATCGCGGCGGCGGCCCGCTGGCCGTCAAACCCGGAAACGATCCGAATATCAACGTCCCGCAGAGTCAGCACTATCTCATTCCGGTGGAAATCCTGCAGCCCGATCCGACCATTTGCCCCGGCACGGTCGTGAAAGTGAAGATCCACTGCAAGTGGCAGACCGGAGCGTGGTGGTGCTGGCGGGCGATCTCGTCGGCGTTCGACCTAGGACTGCTCTGAAGCGCTGCGCGGCCGGCGCGCCGGCGATCGGTGCTGCCGCAGCGCTGCCAGCGTGCGTTCAAACTCCCGCGGCAACGGCGCGACGACCTCCACCCAGGCCCGCGAGCGTGGATGCTCGAATCGCAGCCGATGCGCGTGCAGCGCCTGCCGCGGCATGAGGACTTCGTCGGGTTCGCAGCCCGGCGCCAGGTCGCTGAGCAGGAGCTTGTCCCGGCCGCTATAGGCTTTGTCGGCGAGTACCGGGCATTCGACGCTGGCCAAATGCACGCGAATCTGATGCGTCCGGCCCGTCCGCGGCTGCACGCGCACCAGCGTGTAGCCGCGAAACCGCTCGATCACTTCGTAGTAGGTGCAGGCGTCCTTTGCCAGTTCATCCTCGTCGTCGTCGGTGACGGCCATCTTGACTCGATCATGCTTGTGCCGCGTGATCTTCAGTTCGATGTAATCGCTGTCGCGGTCGAGCGCCCCCTGCGTGATCGCGACGTATTCCTTGAAGACGCGGCGGAGTTCGAACTGCATGGCGAGGGAGCGGTGCGTCTGCTCCTCCTTGGCCACGAGAATGACGCCGCTCGTGTCGCGGTCGAGCCGGTGGACAATGCCCGGCCGATATTCGCCGCCGGCCTGGCTCAGCGAAGCAAAGCGATGCGACAGCGCGTTGGCCAGTGTGCCGGACCAGTTGCCTTTCGCCGGATGGACGACCATGTCGGCCGGCTTGTTGATCACGGCGAGCACGTCGTCCTCGTAGAGGATCTCGAGCGGGATGTCTTCGGGCGTGGGCAAGCCGTGCCGCGGCGAGGGCAGCCAGATACGGAGCACGTCGCCGTTGCGAACCTTGTAACTGGCCTTGGCCGGGAGACCCCCGACCGTGATCGTGCCGGCATCGATGGCCTTGCGGAGCAGCGACCGGCTGAAATCGGGGAACTGCGCGGCGAGGTACTGATCGAGCCGCTGGCCGTCCGCTTTCAGCCGCACGACGTGATCGATCGGGTGCTCGCCGGGTTCAATCGGAGGCGCGGCCATGCGGGGAACCGCCGAACGGGTCGCTGACGAACTCATTGTACCCGCGGCGCATGGCCGAATCATTTCTGCGGAGGGGAAGCCGGCGGAGCGGCGGGCGGCGGAGGCAATTCCAGAGGCTTGGCGGCCGGCGGCTGGCCGTGCTCCTTGCTCAACGTGATGTAGAACCCCTCGATCTGCGTGCGATGATCTTCGATCGTCTTGGCCCGAGCCGCGGCCTGCTCCCCGAGGTAACTCTTGGGAAACTTCGCCGCCAGTTCGCGGTAGAGCCGCAGCGCCTCATCCAGCGATCCACGCATCGTCGTTTCGCTATCGGCTTTCGGCACGCTGGCCAGCGTTTCCTCCGCCTTGGCGACGTTCATCATCGCTTCTTCCAGCATCGCCGGGTCTTTGGCGCTCTGCTTGATCAACTCTTTGTAGGCGTCGCGGGCGGCCTCGAGTTCATCGGCGGCGGCCACGCGGTCCTTGGGGTTCGGCGCCGACAGCCGGTTCAGAGCATCTTGCATCTGATACCGCGCCAGGTGAAACCGCGCGACGCGAGCGATGGCGTTGTCCTTGTTCTCCTTGATGATCGCATTGAGCGCGTCAACCGAACCGGCGTTATCGAGGGCATACCACATCGCCGACTGATTTTCGTAGCTCACGCGTGAGAAATAGCGCCAACCGAGCAGCAGCGCCAGGCCCAGCAGAATTGCGCACCAGATGATCGTGTTGAGCGTCGAGCCGGACATCATCGACGCCCAGAGGCGCGACAGCCAGGTCTGAAACTCGTTTTCCTTGAGATGCTTTCGCTCTTCCGCCTTCATGCGGACCGCCTTTTCACCGATGGTCGTGAATTGCCAACAGGCTTGATCTTAGGTCAGTTCTCGGCGTCGGTCAACGGATCGCATCCGAGCCCGACCGGGGCGCCGGACCGATCACGTAGCCGAGGGGCAATACGGCCGAGGCGACCGCGTCGCCGGCCGCGACGGCTTCCGGTTCATCGATGCGTGCGGCCGCAATGGCGCCAAACCAGAATCGGTGCCGATCGCGCGGCGGTAGCTTGTCCGGATCGATTCCCAAATCGCGAACCGATTCAATCGGCCACCGCACACGCTTCATCAACTCCGCCGCCGTCCGCCACGTCATGCCGGCTGAGACGACAGTTCCATCCGTTCGAGTGATTCGGCGGCCGATCAATACATGAAGCAGCCCGCGAAGCTTTCCTTCGGCCGTGCCCTGCTTGCGGACCTCCTCGAGGAAGGCCTCGACTCCGTTCATTCCGTGACTCCCGGCCACATAGCGGCTCGCTGCGGCGCAGCCCGGCACGCTAGCGCGCCGTCATGGCTTGCGCCTTCCCTGTCATATTGCCCATGTTATCGAAACCACCGCCCCCTCAGAAACGCCTTGTTTTCCACTTTTTGACGAAATCCCCGAGTTGCCAGACTCGACCGCTCAGCTGGCCCGTTGACGCTCGGCGCAGCCCCGTCTACGCTCTCAATCGAGTCTCCACGCGCACCAAGAGCATCTGAGTCGCTTCCTGTGCCGACCAAGCATTCCCAGCCACCGGACGAATTGGCGGCAGCCCTTCGCCACGGAGCTGAATTGGCTGACGCCAGCGATGCCTGGCCGCGGAGCTCGTGGAACTCCCTGGCCAATCATGGCGCGCTCGGCTGGCCGATTCCGCGACAGTTCGGCGGAACGGAACTTCCGGCCGAGGAACTTCTGCGCGGGTACGAGCGGCTGGCCGGCGCGTGCTTGACGACCACGTTCATCCTCAGTCAGCGGGACGCAGCGGTGCGGCGAATCGTCGCTGCGGGACGCGATGACCTGAATGCCGAACTCTTGCCGTCATTGGCGACGGGCCGAAGTTTCGCAACCGTGGGGCTGTCGCAGCTGACCACGTCGCGGCAGCACGGCGCGCCGGCCCTGCGCGGCGAGTTCAAAGACGATCGTGTTTGCCTCACGGGAGTGATTCCCTGGGTCAGCGGAGCCGATCAGGCCGAGCACATCGTCGCCGGGGCGGTCCTGCCCGACGGCCAGCAGATTCTCGTCGCTCTGCCAACCACGGTGAGCGGGATTCGCGTCGGTCCACCGATGCCGCTGGCATCCCTCGCCGGCTCGCGGACCACGGAAGTTTCGTGTGACGGCGTTGCGGTCGATCGCCGCTGGCTCTTGGCCGGCCCTGCTCAGCAAGTCCTATCGAGCGCGAGGGGCGGAGCGGGTGGGCTGGAGACGTCGTGCCTCGCGCTAGGGCACGCTGGCGCCGCCATCGACGACCTTGTCGCGGAGAGCGCCGTCAGGCCCGAACTGAAGCCCTTGGCTGAGCGAATGGAATCGGCTCGAGTCAATCTGAGATCGGAATTGCAGAAGTTGGCGACCGATGGCGTCACGGCGGAAGCGGCGGTGGCGCTCCGAGCGCGCGCGAACGCGCTGGTGATCCGCGCCACGCAGGCGGCGTTGACGGCGGCCAAAGGCGCTGGATTTGTGCGGCCGCATCCCGCCCAACGCCGGGCGCGGCAAGCGCTCTTCTTCCTGGTCTGGTCGTGCCCGCGCGCCGCCGCGGAAGCGACGCTCGGCTATCTCGGGGACGGGCCCGCGTGCGCGTGACCCGGCGACGTCACGAGGATCGGGCGGCTGCCTGCTCGTACGTCCGCCCCTGGGCCGCCGCGTCGTTCCGCTGCCGCAGCGCGAGTTGATACAGTCTTTCGCCGGCCGGCGTCGGATAGTCGCCGGTCAGACAGGCTTGACAGAGGCGATCGGCCGGCAAACCGATGGAGCGAGCGACTGCGTCCACCGGCAGGTAAAACAAGCTGTCGGCGCCCAGGTCGGCGGCCATGCGCTCCTGCTCGGCGACCGTCGGTTGCGGGCCCTTCATGTAGCGCGGCGCGAAGAGTTCACGGATCGTGGACATGTCGATGCCGTAGAAGCACGGGGCCACAATCGGCGGGCAGGCGACGCGGACGTGGACTTCCTTCGCCCCGCCGCGCTCGCGCAGGTGACGCAACAGCGATTGGAGCGTCGTCGAGCGGACAATCGTGTCTTCGATCAAGAGCACGCGCTTGCCTTCGAGCACTTCGCGCAGCGGCGTGTACTTCAGCCGGGCACGGTTGCCACGATTCTCGCCGTCGATGAACGTCCGGCCGACGTAGCGATTGCGCATCAGTCCCTCGACCGAGCGCAGTCCCAGGGCATAGGCCATGGCGTCCGCGGCCGCCTTGCCGGTATCCGGAACGGGAACGACGATCGTGTCGGCGTCAAACGGCACGCGATTCAGCGAATGCTCCTGCCGGGCCAGTTCCTCGCCGAGCCGAGAGCGCGCCAGATAGACGCTGCGTTCGTCGAGCACGCTGGCCACGTTGGCGAAGTAAATCCATTCGAAGAAGCAATGAGCGCGTCTCTGCGGCGGCGCAAACCGGCGGCGCCGCAACACGCCGTCCTGGATCACGATCATCTCGCCCGGCTCGAGCGAGCGCACGTCCTGAAAGCCGAGGTTCAAGAGCGCGACGCTCTCACTCGCGGCGGCGAACAGCGGGCCATCCTGAGCGTAGCAGAGCGGCCGAATGCCGTTCGGGTCGCGCAAGACCACCATGTCGCCCAGTGCGTTCAGAAACACGACGTTGAATGCACCGTCAAAGCGCCGACTGATGTCGGAGAACACATCGAACAGGTCCGGTCGCTCGTCGCCGCGCAGCGCGTGCGCGATGAAGTGCATCAGCACCTCCGTATCGGTTTCGCGCGTCAGGTGGTAGTCGGCGAGCGCCAGGAGCTCGGAGCGCAATTCCTGGAAGTTGGCCAACTGGCCGTTGAAGGCGATCGAAAACCATTTCCATTTGCAGCCGTGCGGCCGCTCGAAGGGCTGCGCGTAGTTGCGGGAGTTCCGGCCGCAGGTCGCGTAACGCACGTGCCCGATCGCGGCTCGGCCGGCGTGTTCCATCATCACGCTTTCCGCCTTCGCCGGATGACTGAGCCGAAACGCTTCGATCACCGTGCCGAGTTGCTTATAAGTCTCGAGGATTTGCTCCCGATCCGGGTTGAAGGTCGTGAACCCGGCGGCCAGTTGCCCGCGATTCTGCAAGTCGAGCAGCACACGCGGCATGAGGCGTGAAGTTTCAGCGGCGCCTTCCGGCGGCACGATCGCGGAGGTTCCGCCGTCGGGCAGGTGATACAAAGCCGCAATGCCGCATTCGTGTTGCAGTTCGTCCATGCTGGGCCTCGGTTTCCGATCCTGCCGCGGGTGTTATAGATCGGATCGCGGATAAACCCAAGTCCGGCGAATCAACCGACTCGGGCGAAGCACCGTGGATCAGCCGGGAAGCGGCTCAGCTGCCGGCTGCAACGCGGGCTGGTCGAGACCCGGCTGCGGCACGCGGCCCTTCGGGTAGACCTCGATCCGCGATCCTGCCGCAAAAACGACGGATTGCGGCCGGCGGTCGTTCATGATCGCCCAGGCCGGACCGTAGAGCTTCGCCCAGTCCACGTCGATGGCCGCGTCGCGGATCGGGTATACGTCCCACTCGGGATGCGTCACGAGGTAGCGCACCGTGAATCCGCGGCGATCACGGCCGAAGCCCCAGCGCTGCTCCTTGAAAAAGTGATCGGCGCTACCGGCCGGTGGACGGACCGGCGGCTTGTCGCCCACGGCGCGGATGCAATGTTCACGACCGCCGGCGTTGATGTGGTACTCGGCGTGTATCGTCTGCTGGGATTCTTCGACAGTGCACGCAATCGGTGCCACGGCGTACGGTTCGCAGTAGACGGTCCGCGCGATCCCGGCGATCAGGCGCGATTGAACGTATTCGCGGATGAAGACGACGCCGCGCTCCGACCCGTGGCGAACGTAGAACCGCAAGTTGATTTCGGGAAAGCGCCGGTAGCCGGGCCATGGAATCCCCAGGACGCGCGTGTCGCGAAACTCGAAGGCCACGAGACTGCACCACGCCGTGCCGTCGCGGCGATCGAGGCACAGTCCGTCCGGCAACCGCGGCGCGAGAAGATCGTCCGGCGCCGCATAGTTCGCCAGGATGAGGTTGCTCCAGCGAGCCGTGAGAAACGGCCGGCCGCGCGGCGGCCCGTCATCGTCCACGCCAAAGTCCTCCGCCTCGATCAACGGCTGGCGCCGCTTCGCACAAATCGGTAGATGCCCTGGCCCGTCGGCGTGTCCGTCATGAAATATAGCTCTCCACGATCGTCCTCGCCGAACGACAGGATCGGTTTCCCGGGACTCCGGATCGGTCGATTGGCAACAACCCGTCCGAGCCTTTCGTCGTACCACAGCGCCCAGATTCGAGTCGAAACGTAATCGCCGTAGACATAAGCTCCGGCCAATTCCGGCAACTGCGATCCACGGTACACGGCGCCTCCCGTGATCGACTTTCCGATGTCGTGATGATATTCCCAGATCGGATCGAGCAGATCGCGGCGCGAGCCGACGCCGCGCCGTCCGAATGGATGCAACGCTTCCCGAAGATTCCATCCGTAATTCCCGCCGCGTTCCAACAGGTTGATTTCCTCGTAGAGATTCTGCCCGACGTCCGCGGCCCAGAGCCGACCTGTTCCGCGATCGAACGCCATTCGCCAGACGTTGCGAAGGCCATATGCGAAAATCTCCGGTCGAGCGCCGGTTCGATTGGCGAACGGATTGTCGGAGGGGATCGAGTATGGCCGCCCGTTGCTCGGCCGATCGACGTCAATGCGCAGCACTTTACCCAAGATCGTTCCGAGGTTCTGGCCGTTGTCGTCCGGGTCGTCAGCGGAGCCGCCATCGCCGACGGCGATGTACAGATAGCCGTCCGGGCCGAAGCAGATCGTGCCGCCGTCGTGATTCCAGAATCGGTGCGCGATTCGGAGTAATTCCTCCTCGGAGGCCGGATCAGCCCGGTTTGGATCGTCCCGTGAGACGCGGAACCGCGAGACGACGTTCGTGAGCTTGGCGTTCCGATCGGTGTAGAAGACGAAGAACTCACCGTTCTCTTTGTAGCGCGGATGAAATGCCAACCCGAGAAACCCTTCTTCGTTGGTGCGGTCGTCATAACGGACTTTGTGCTGGAGGTCGAGAAAGACGCGGGTGCGTTCGGCGCGATCGTCGTTCGGGAATACGTGAATCACGCCGTGCTGCGTCGGGACGAAGACGCGGCCAGAGCCGTCGCCGGCGTGGGTGAGCAGGATCGGACGGAGTGGCACGGGATTGCCCGCCTTGTCGGTGCGCTGCCAGCCGGCCCATTCCAGATTCGGATAGGCGATCTGCGTCGCGATCGGCAGCGGCGATTCATCGAGTGGCTGCCCAGGCACGTCCGGTGGAACGGCGACGATCGCTCCGGACTGACCATCGACGGCAAAGACCGCCGAACCGTCGGCCGAGACGCACAGGCTTCGCAGATCCTCAATCGATTCCGGCCGCGCGACGGGCGCCGTCCCCGGCCGGGGACGGATGACGATCCGGCCGTCCGCAGCGGCTAGATACAACCGGCCGCGCCAGTCCCACGCCATCCGGGTGAACGCGCCGGGCACGACTTTTGTCACGGCGGCGTCACTGAGGCGCAGACGGTGTACTCCATCGGCGTCAGCGATGAGCAAGTGCGACATGCCGTCCATGACGGCGGCTCGCGGCGATGGGATTGAGCCGACGTTGACGCGCTCGATCTGGCCTTTTGGCGAGACGCGGAAAACCGCGCCGGCTCCGGGTTCCGACCCGACGGCGACGGCGTAGATCACGCCGCGCTCATCGATGGTCAAATCGATCATGCGTTCGAAAGTCGCGGGCAAGGCGGTCGCTGGCATGATTTCCGTTCGCTCGCCTTTGCCGGAAACACGCCAGATTCGCCGGCCGTCCGCCACAAAAACAACACCACCCCACGACGCCAGCGGTCCAGGATCGTCCAAGCCGCTGACCAATGGCGTCAATCGTTCGCCGTTCCAGCGAAGAATGGCGCCGTCGCCGGCCCGGCCGAGTTTGCCGGCGACCGACACCAGCGGCTCGCCGCCTGGTCCGATCGCGACGCCTTGCGGACTCGGCAGCCCCGCTTGCAATACGCGCACCGAGCCAGAGTCTGCGCAGCCGAGCGCCGAAACGAGCAAAATTGGGAATACGCCGATCGCGGTGCGCATGCGTGCAACCCTGAACTACGGGATTCCGATCAGTGATGCGGCGGCCCGAGATCGTCCGCCAGCCCCGTGGCGATGTGGACGCGCACTCCCTGTTCGATGGCCGCCGTCAGAATCTCCGCCATCGCGGCGAGGTCGTCGCGAACCTTGTCCGGCTGACCCATGCCGATCGGGGGATCGTGGAGTCGTTCGAGGAGCGCCTGGACCGTCGGCAGGATTTCCGCCGGTTCGAACCACTCCTCGGTCTCAAACTCTTCGGGGTCGGCTTCGACGCCGTGTTCGCGGAGGTAGGCGGCGAGGGACGACGGATCGCTGCTGAAGAACTCCTTCAACAATGGAAGCCGCAGTTCGCGCGCGAGTTCATCGAGGTGATGCTGTGCGAACGTCAAAGCGCGTCCGCCATGCGGCAACACGCCGGATCGGCCGGGCATCTCCCGCTCGCGGGCCACATACCAGCCGACGCCCATGAGACACCTCGATCGGCGGCGCAAGTCGCGCTCACCGGGCCGTCAACCTGTTGGCGATGCATCGGCGGGCGCTGGGCCGCCGCCGTCCGCTCTTCTACCATGTTAGTAATCCATGGACGGCGCAGCCGCGACCGAAATGCCGAGGACCGAATCCGCGCCCGTCCGCGCCGGGCTGTCCTGGCAGGTTTTCGCGCTGGCATGGCCCGTACTCGCGCTCAATTCGCTGGTCCTGCTCGTCGAGATTTCCGATCGCTACCTGGTGGGAAATCTGGCCGGGGCCGATGCCATTCAGTCCCGCGACATGCTGGCGGCGCAGGCCACCGCCCATTACGTCGCCTGGTTCATCTCGTCGTACACGGTCCTGGTCAGTGTCGGCGCGACGGCGCTGGTCGCGCGCTTCGTCGGCGCCCGCGATTTCGGATTGGCCTCGCGCGCCACGCACCAGGCGATCTTGCTGGCGGCCATCGTCGGATTGATCGGCTCGGTGGTCGTCGTCGCGGCATTGCGGCCCTTCGTGGGAGTGCTCGGTCTGAGTGGAGCGGCGGCGGAATGTGCCGTGACGTACCTCCGGCCGATGTTCCTGCTGCTGACGTTTCGCGTCGTTGAAATGGCCGGCGTGGCGAGCCTGGTCGGCGCCGGCGACACGCGCACGGGCCTGTGGGTGCAGGGCGGCATCGCGGCGATCAACGTGCCGCTCGCCTGGACGCTCTGCCGCGGCATCGGCTCGTTTCAGGGGCTCGGGTTCGTCGGGGTGTCTCTGGGCACGGCGTTGTCGTATCTGCTCGGCTGCGTGGCCGTGCTGATCGTCTTGTTTCGCGGCCGGGCGGGGCTGAAGTTGCACATGGCCGGGTTCCGGCCGGATTGGTCGCTGATGCGACGGCTGCTGCGAGTCAGTCTTCCGGCCGGGGCCGACAGCCTCAGCGTCGTCGCCGGGCAGATGTGGTTCGTCCACATCGTCAACGGTCTCGGCACGATTGCGGCCAGCGCCCACGGCATCGCGCTGGTGTGGGAGGCGCTGGGCTACCTCTCGGGCCATGCGTTCGGCACGGCGGCCATGACGCTCGTCGGACAGAATCTCGGCGCTCGACGGCCGGACAGGGCGTCTCGAGCCGGCTGGACGGCGTTCGCGCTCGGCTGCGGCGTGATGACGTTCATGGGCGCGATCTTTTTCACGTTCGCGCCGAGCCTGTTCGCGCCGTTTTGCCGTCAGCCGGGACAAGAGGCGGTCATCGACGCCGGCGTGCCGGTGCTGCGGCTCGTGGCGTTTGCCATGCCGGCGCTGGCCAGCACGATGATCTTCACGGCAGCTTTGCGCGGCGCCGGCGACACCCGCGTCCCGGTGCTGTTCACCTGGATCGGATTCCTGGTCGTCCGCATTCCGCTGGCGTACCTGCTGACGTCGGACGCCGTGGGCTGGGGCCTGTTCGGCGCCTGGACTGCCATGTCCGCGGACCTGTTTGTTCGGGGCGCATTCTTCTACAGCCGCTTCGCGGGCGGCAAATGGAAACAGACGATCGTGTGATTGTTGGCCCGCGCACGATGAGCGCGACGTGTGCTGAGACTCGTCGCGCCCATGTGGCGGCGCTCCCGTCGATTCACTTGCCCCGCTTGCGGGCGAGCAGATCGAAGCGGTCGAGGTTCATGACCTTCGTCCAGGCCGCCACGAAGTCGTTCACGAACTTCTGCGCGGCGTCGGCACAGGCATACGCCTCGGCGATGGCGCGGAGTTGCGAGTTGGAGCCGAAGACGAGATCGACGGCCGTGCCAGTCCAGCGGACCTCACCCGTCCGGCGATCGCATCCCTCGTACACGTTCGGATCCTTGGCGGACTTCCTCCATTCCGTGCCCATGTCGAGCACGTTCACGAAAAAGTCATTGGTCAGCGACTCGGGCCGCTTGGTGAAGACGCCGTGCGGCGATTGGCCGTAGTTTGCATTGAGGGCGCGCAGGCCGCCGATCAGCACGGTCATCTCCGGCGCGGTCAAGGTCAGCAATTGAGCGCGGTCCACGAGCCGCTCCGGCTGCGACCGATTGTCGTCCTTGCGGCTGTAATTCCGGAATCCATCAGCGGTCGGCTCGAGGACCGCAAACGATTCGACGTCGGTCATGTCCTGCGAGGCGTCGGTGCGGCCGGGCGTGAACGGCACCTTCACATCATGGCCGGCCTTCTTGGCGGCGGCCTCGACGGCGGCGCACCCGCCGAGCACGATCAGGTCGGCGAGCGAGACTTTCTTGCCGCCCGCGGGCTGCGCCGAGTTGAAGTCGCGCTGGATTTTCTCGTACGTCGAGAGGACTTTTGCAAGTTCGGCGGGCTGATTGACCTCCCAATTCTTCTGCGGGGCCAGGCGAATTCGCGCGCCATTGGCGCCGCCTCGCTTGTCCGAGCCTCGGAACGTCGAGGCCGAGGCCCACGCCGTCGTCACGAGTTGCGCGATCGACAAGCCCGATCCGAGAATCTTCGCCTTGAGATCAGCAACGTCCTTGTCGTTGATCAGTTCATGATCGACTTCGGGAACGGGGTCCTGCCACAATTGAGGGGGCGCAACCATCGGCCCCAACAAGCGCGACACCGGCCCCATGTCGCGGTGGATGAGCTTGTACCACGCCTTGGCGAATGCCTCGGCAAACTCCTTCGGGTTTTCGTGGAACCGCTTCGAGATCGGGGCGTAGATCGGATCGAGCTTCAACGCCAAGTCGGTCGTGAGCATGACCGGCGGATGGCGCTTGTTCGGGTCGTGAGCGTCCGGCACACTGCCGAAAGCCGACTTGTCCTTCGGAACCCACTGGAAGGCTCCGCCGGGGCTCTTGGTCAGTTCCCAGTCGTAGCGGAACAAGTTGTCGAAAAAGCCGTTGTCCCAGCGGATCGGGTTGTTGGTCCAGGCGCCTTCGAGGCCGCTGGTGATCGTGTCGGGGCCTTTGCCCGTGCGGAACGAGTTCTTCCAGCCGAGGCCCATTTGTTCGATTGGCGCCGCCTCCGGATCGGGACCGCAGTACTCCGCGGCGCTGGCGGCGCCGTGGGTCTTGCCGAACGTGTGGCCGCCGGCGATCAGCGCGACGGTCTCCTCGTCGTTCATCGCCATGCGGCGGAACGTCTCGCGGATGTCCCGGGCGGCCGCCAGCGGGTCCGGGTTGCCGTTCGGGCCCTCGGGATTCACGTAGATGAGCCCCATTTGAACGGCGGCCAGGGGATTCTCAAGCTGGCGATCCCCGGTGTACCGCTGATCGCCGAGCCACTCGCCTTCCGGGCCCCAGTAGATGTCCTGCAGTGGTTCCCAGGCGTCCTCGCGGCCGAATGCAAAGCCGAACGTCTTGAATCCCATCGATTCGAGGGCGCAATTACCCGCGTAGATGATCAGGTCCGCCCAGGAGATCTTCTGACCGTATTTCTGTTTGATCGGCCAAAGGAGCCGGCGCGCCTTGTCGAGACTGACATTGTCGGGCCAACTGTTCAACGGCGCGAAGCGCTGGGCGCCGGAACTGCCGCCGCCCCGGCCGTCCGCAATCCGGTACGTACCGGCGCTGTGCCACGCCATGCGGATAAAAAGCGGACCGTAGTGCCCGTAATCCGCCGGCCACCAGTCCTGCGACGTCGTCATCACCGCTTCGACGTCCTTTCGCAACGCTGCCAAATCGAGCTTCTTGAACTCGGCGGCGTAGTCGAAATTCGGTCCCAGCGGATTATTGAGTGGGCAGTTCTGGTGAAGGATCTGCAGATTCAATTGCTCTGGCCACCAGTCCCGAATTGACTTCGGCCGGTGAACAACCTGTTGCTGCATGCCGTTGGTCGTCGGCGCCTTCACGTCGGTAGCCATGGTTCCTCCGCTCGCAGAATCCCTGATGTTCGCTCGTTAGCACGAGATTAGCGTCTGCTAGTACTTGTAGGCGTCAAACTGGAACAGGACAACAGGCGATCCTTCGACGATTGGAGTACCATCGCGGCGTGCGCCGCTGCGAGTCGCGAGCCGACGGATCCCGGACACGGGCCATTGCTGGATCACTTGGCAGCTGCGGGCGCCGCCGTTCCCGGAAGCTGTCGGCCGGCAGGGTCTCGCGCGATGGACTCCCACGGAGTTCGCGAATTTGACGGTCCTCCGAGACGCTTTTCTCGGTTCCCTCGACCGAATCCCTTGACGCTGTTTCGACGGCTCTGATACTCTGGCAGAGTGCAATCACCCTTCGTTCGATTCTGGGACCGGGCCGGTTCACGGCTCGCGGCAAAGCCATGAAACCAATCCCATTCATCGGCCGGATTCTGTGCCTTTGGGCGCTCAGCCTGGCGACTGCGACGGCGGTACAAGCGCAGGATCGGCCGAAGCAGGATGAGTTCGCGCAGTTCGAGCAATACCGGACCGGGTCCGCCGCCGTCGATGCCGGCGCGGCAGAGATATTTGACCGCGTGGCCAAGTATTACGCGGGCCGGCTGTCTGATCCCGAAGTGCAGCGCAGCGGCATGAGCGCGCTGGTGCAGGAGTTCAGCCGCCGGCTGCTTCTGCCGCCGCAGCACGCTTATGATCGTCTCTCGCCGCAACAGAAGAAATTCGTCGATGATTTCGGCAAGGCGATGATCACGCAGCTCGAGCCGCTCGTGCTCTCGAATCCGAAGGTGATCGTGCGAATCAACGCCATGCGGATGGGGGCCGAGGTCGCGAAGATGGGATACGACGGCGCGGCGGAGTTGTGCGTCAAGGCGTTGGAGAAGCCGGACGACGTCGATTCTCTCGCAGTGAAACTGTATGCGCTCAAGGGTCTGCACAATCTGTTCGAGATCGAGCCAGACAAGCAAGTCCAACCCGCGCGGACCATCTTTCAGAAGAAGCCGGATCTGCAACTGACTCCGCTCGAGCGAAAGAGCATTCTTGCTTTGATCGGCTTTATCATGCGCAATCCGAATCTGCCGCCGGACGCGGCGTCCGAGGAGGTGGACGCGGTTCGCTATCTCCGCGCCGAGGCGGTCCGCGCGCTGGGTCGGGTGCGCGTGCAGGCCGTCAAGAACCTCGGGCAGGTCGAAGGCCGGCCGGCGCTGACGTTGCTCAAGGTCGCACGGAGCGACGGGATGACGCCGCCGACCAACGTCAAGGAGCGCGTCGAAGCCATCGTCGGTTTCGCGCAGCTACTCCCGGACCGGGATCGCGATCTCCAGGTCCGGTACGCGGTGTACCATCTCGGCCAAGCGCTGGCCGAACTCGCCGATTACAAGAACTCCCATCCGCAGGACACGACGATTCCTTGGAAGGTTTCGGCCGTGCGCATCCGCGATGCTCTTGAACACTGGCGGGCCGAGGCCGAGAACCTGAAACTCGACGACGCCCGGCTGATTCGCGAGTTCCTCGACATCGCCAATCTGAACGTGCTGGAAGCTCTCGCGGCCGGAAAAGAAGGGTCCGTTCCCAACGTCGAAGCCCTGCGCGCTTTTCTTGCGAATATCGACCTGGCGCCCACGCCGTCGCTCTTCAAGAGCGACCCGTCCACGACGCTGTCCGTGAAGTGACGGGCTATTCGCTCCAACAGACCAGTGCGGGCTCGAATGAGTGCGGCAGATCGCCGTGCCGCGGCAGGACGCGGACCGCAAAGCCGTATTGTCCGCTGGATCGGCAGGCGATTGCCCCGCGGAACTCCCAGACGCCGTCGCGGGGATCTCCATGCGGCGCCATCGAATCGACGTGCGGATGACTGATTTCGCCGAAGGAATCGAGCCCGCCGTGAAACAACTGGACGGCCACGTCGTCCGGAGTCAGTGATCCCAGCCGCACTTGCGCCAGCACGTTGAGTTCGGCGCCGACCCGCATCTGGTCGCCGCCGTTGACGGCGTGCACGTCCACGATGCGGACCTGTCCCCAGCCATCCGCGACGCGGCGCCTCCACTCCGCCAGGGCCTTGGCTCGCTGGCCGTCGTCCGCGGTCAGCCGCACGAAACGCAATCCGGACGGCCAATACGCGACTTCGACGTACTGCTGCACCATGCGATTCGTGTTGAAGAACGGCACGTTGGTGCTGATCGATCGTTTCATGCGAGCAATCCAGGATCGCGGCAGGCCGTCGCTGCCCCGGGCGTAGAACATCGGCACGATCTCTTGCTCGAGCAGATCGTAAATCGCGCGACTTTCCACATTATCCTGGTAGGCGAGATCGGCATACTCCTCGCCGGCGCCGATCGCCCAACCGTTGTCTTGTTGATATCCCTCGACCCACCAGCCGTCGAGCACGCTCAGGTTCAGGCCCCCGTTCACGCAGACTTTCATGCCGCTGGTTCCAGACGCTTCGAGCGGTCGGCGGGGGTTGTTCAGCCAGATATCGACGCCCTGGACGAGGTGCCGGGCGATGTTCATGTCGTAGTCCTGGAGGAAGACGCAGTGATGCCGGAGTTCCGGTCGGCGAACCATGTGCAACACGTCGGCGATGACCTGCTTGCCTTCCACGTCGTGCGGGTGGGCTTTGCCGGCGAAGATCAATTGAACGGGACGGTCCTTTCGATTGACGATCGCGGCCAGCCGCTCCGGATCACGGAAGATGAGCGACCCGCGTTTGTACGTGGCGAAACGTCGGGCGAAGCCGATGGTCAGCGCATCGGGATCGAGGACTTCCGCGGCTTGATCGAGTTCGCTGAGCGGAGCCCCGCGCCGTCGAAGCTGCTCTCGCAGCCGCGACCGGGCGAACGTGACCAGCCGGCTGCGACCGCGCTCGGCCGCGCGCCACAGCTCCGCGTCGGGCACTTGCTCAATCTTTTTCCAGCCGGCGTGATCGGTCGGCCGATCGTCCCAGGCGATGCCGAGATAGCGGTCGTAAATCTGGTTGATCTCGGCGGATAGCCAACTGCGCGTGTGGACTCCGTTGGTGATCGAAGTGATCGGCACTTCCGCATCCGGCAGATGGGGCCAGAGGGCCTTCCACATCTTCCGCGATACCTGGCCATGCAACTGGCTGACGCCGTTGGCCACGTTCGCCAGTCGAAGGGCCAGGACCGTCATGCCGAAGGGTTCATGTTCGTCGTCGGGATTGACGCGGCCCAGGCCGAGAAGCTCTTTTCGGCTCAACCCCAGCGAGTGCATGTAACTCCCCAAATACTGCTCGACCATGCTGGGCGCAAAGACTTCGTTACCGGCGGGGACCGGCGTGTGCGTGGTGAAACAGGTTCCGGCCTTGATCGCCTCGCGCGCGACCGAGAAATCGACGCCGTGCTCTTCCATGAACATGCGAATCCGCTCCAGCGTGCAGAACGCGGAGTGCCCCTCGTTGAGGTGGCAGACCGTCGGCGCTCTGCCGAGGAGCCGCAGCGCCCGCAATCCGCCGATGCCAAGAACGATCTCCTGGCGGATGCGATTCTCCCTGTCGCCGCCGTAAAGTTGAGCGGTGATCTTGCGATCGTCGGGGTGGTTCTCCGGAATGTTGCAGTCGAGCAGATAGAGCGGCACCCGCCCGATCTGGATGCGCCAGACCTTGGCATGCACCGCGCGACCCGGGAGCGGGATCGGCACGAGCAGCGGCGCGCCGTCCGGCCCATGCTCGATAACCAGCGGGAGATTGAAGAAGTCATTTTCCGGGTAGGTCTCCTGCTGCCAGCCATCCACGTTGAGATACTGGTGGAAATACCCTTCCCGGTACATCAGCCCGACGCCCATGAGCGGCACGCCGAGATCGCTCGCGCTTTTGAGATGATCGCCGGCCAACACGCCGAGACCGCCGGAATACACGGGAATGCTCTCGTGCAATCCGAACTCCGCCGAGAAATAAGCAACCCGATGTTCGGGGGCCAGCCGGCCATAGGTGTCCTGGAACCACGTCGCGCCGGTCAGGTAATGGTCGAGGCTCTGGACCACGCGATCGAGGTGGGCCAGAAACCCGCCGTCCTCGGCCAGTTCGTTCCAGCGCGGCTGCGGCGTCGCCCCGAGAAGGCGCACCGGACTGTTGTCCAGCGATTCAAATAAGTCCGCGTCGATGCGTCGAAACAGCGCGATCGCATCCGGGTTCCAGCACCACCAGAGGTTGTAGGCGAGTCGGTGCAGACCCTGCAGACGGTCCGGTAGCGACGGCAAGACGGTGAAGGTGCGGATGGACCGTCCGGGCATCGAAACCTCAGAGCCCCTCAGCGGCGCGGGTCGCACGGCGTCCGTGGCCCACGGCTTCCGAGTGCTCGGGCGACGGCGCACTGCTAGTCTAGCTGACTGGCGCGGATCGGCAAATTCGGTGAACCCTGCGCGACGGACGCCGCAAACTGCGCTTGTCGAAGTCCTGATATGACGGCAGAATGGGCCGATTCCTCGCGGGGTGATTATGACATCTGTTCGCGGCCGAGTCCTGGCGCTCTCGCCGGGGCGACGATTTGTCGGCGATCTCCTGGCGGCATCGCACCGCCGGCCGTTGGTGCCGATCGAGCGGCAGATGGCGCTGCGCTCCCTTCTGGAAGCGCGGGCCCGGTTGTTGCCGCGACCCAGCTGGGTGGCCCTGTTCACGCGCGCCTACTCGCTGGTGGCCGCGCGGCGTCCCGAACTTCGCCGAGCGTTTCTTCCCTGGCCAGTGCCCCGACTCTACGAACATCCCGAGTCCGTTGCCGCGGTGATCATCGAGCGCGATGTCGCCGGCGAACCGGTCGTCCTACCCGCGATCCTGGCCGGTCCGGAGCGTCAGTCGCTCATCGAGATCAGCGAGTGGATTCGGGGGTGCAAGGTCCGGCCGATATCCGAGGTCCGCTCATTCCGCCGCGCGCTGCGCGTCGCCCGGTGGCCGATGCCGTTTCGGCGATTCGCCTGGTGGATGGCGTTGGAGTGGCTCGGACCGACGCGAGCCAGGGAGTTTGGGACTTTTGGAGTCAGCGTCACGGCGGCCGACGGCGCCGAGACCCTCGCGCTGCGATCGCCGCTGACGACGACGCTGCATTACGGCCGATTCGAGAGCGATGGCCGATTGGCGGTCCGCCTGACCTTTGATCACCGAGTGCTCGACGGCGCCGCCGCCGCTCGGGCGCTGGTCGATCTTGAAGCGACGCTGCACGGCGAAGTTCTCGCCGAGTTGCTGTCTCTGGTTCAGGCCGCGGCTTGACGGTGGGACATGGGATTGCCGCGACGAGACAGCCGATCCTGCACGCTGTCGGCAATGGCGGCCGCAATCGGACGGGGCTGGTAGCCCAGCTCCGTGCGGGCACGATCCGAGCGGACGAACCAATAGGACTCAGTGAGCGCGACGTGCTGCGCCGTGGGGAAGGCTGGTCGGCCGGTCCAGCGCGCAGCGAGGTACGATGCCGCGGCCAGAAAGCGCAGAATCGACTCGGGCCACAATCGGATCCGCCGGGGCGCGATTCCGGCCGCGTCCGTCACGGCGTCAATCAGTTCGCCGAGCGGGAGGTTGTCACCGCCGAGGATATATCGCCGGCCGGTTGTGCCGCGCTCAGCCGCGAGCAGATGGCCGTCGGCCGCATCGCGGGCATCGACGACATTCAGCCCCGCCGGCGGCGTCAGCGGCAGTTTCCCAGCCAGGATTCCCGAAATCAGTCGCCCGGCGCCGAAGTTCTCGTCGTCCCCGGGGCCGATTGCGAACCCGGCATTGACCACGACGACGTCCCGGCCGGATTGCAGTGCGGCGTTCTCCGTCGAACGCTTGGCGACGACGTGAGGATTGTCCGCCGCAGTCGCAGGAAACGGCGCTTCCTCCGTCAACGGGGTGCCGCTGAGCGTTGCGCCCACGGCCGTGACGCAGGACGTGAGCACAATGCGCGAGTTCGGCGCAGCGCTGGCCGCCGCGGTCCGCCAGCCGAGTTCATGGCGTTCGCCGAAGTCGGGGGGCGCCAAATCCCAAAGCGCCGTCGGCCCCGCGGCGTGAAAGATAACTTCCGCCCCCGCAAGAGCGGTTCGCGCGGCATTCAGAGACCGCACGTCTTCAGCGATATAGGTGATGTCGGTGCACTGACGAATGGGATGGTGCTGGCTCGGCACGGGTCCGATCGCGAGGACTCGCGCGCCCAAATGGCGCAATCGACTGACGATCTGCCAGCCGACCGCGCTTGTCGCGCTCGTGACAGCAACCGCCCGCCCACGCCAGAACTCCGGGTTCGGCATCATGCCACTGCGCTCCTGCGACTTTCAGCCGATCGCGAAGTTAGGCAACTCCGGAAGTCCTGTCAAGCTGAGTCGTCGTAGCGCATTGTCGGCGGCTCGGGAACCGGGTACGATGCCGACGATTCATCCGTCGCACGGTGGAGCCGCGCGACCCGGTGCCGGAGTTCGCCGTGCGCGTCGTCGAACTGACCGCCTATCAGGTTCGCATCCCCCTGCGGCGCGTCATCCGACATGCGACGTTTGTGCGTACGGCGACCGACAATATCGTCGTGCGCTGCCGGCTGAGCGACGGAGTCCTCGGCTGGGGCGAGGGCGTGCCGCGCGAATACGTCACCGGCGAAACGATCGAGACCGCCCTGGCGGCCTTGCGCGACGCCGGTTTGCCAAGTCAATTGCCGCCCTGGAGCGACCTGCCGGAAGCGGTCCAACTCGCGGAGCGGATCACGTTGCCCGCTTTGCCAGGTGACACGCGTGGCATCCGCAATCACGCGGCGCGCTGCGCCGTCGAGTTGGCACTGCTCGACGCCGCCACCCAAAGCGCGGGAGTCCCACTCTCGGCCGTCACGCCGCTCGTCGCGCCGGACTTGGCGGTTCACCGGGATCGCGTGCAGTACAGCGGCGCGATCGCCTCGGCCGATGGATGGCGCCTCCGGGCCATCGCCTGGGCGTACCGCTTGTACGGCTTCGCTCAGGTCAAGGTGAAGGTGGGGATCGACGGTCAGGACGACGTGGCGCGATTGCGGGCGATCCGCCGGCGGCTCGGGCCACGAGTTCAGATCCGAGTCGATGCCAACGAGGCGTGGTCCGCGCGCGACGCGGCAGATCGGATTCAATCACTCGAGCCGTTCCGGCTCTCCAGCATCGAGCAGCCGATTCCCCACGAGCAGGTTGCCGCGCTGTCCGAGATTCGCCGAAATGTGTCCACGGCCATCATGCTCGACGAGTCGCTATGCGGCACGATCGATGCCGAACACGCGATCCGAAATCGGCTGTGCGATGCGTTCAACTTGCGCTTGTCGAAGTGCGGCGGGTTCATCCCGACGCTTCGGCTCGCTCAATTGGCGCGGCGCAATGGCATTACGTATCAGCTTGGCTGTCAGGTGGGCGAGACGGCGATTCTCTCCGCGGCGGGGCGGCACTGGGCGGCGAGCGTGGACGGATGGACCGCCATCGAAGGATCGTTCGATCGCCACCTGGTGGGCGCGACCTTGGCGGACCGCGACATCACGTTCGGCCGGGGAGGGTGGGCGCCCGCGCTCGATCGACCTGGGCTGGGGATCTCCGTCCAAGCCGACGCCGTGGATCGGCTCACTGTTCGTTCGGAGTCTCTGCTTGGTTGAACCGACGACGGAAATGGCGACGTTTAGCGACGGGCAGCCGGGCTGCTTCATCCGTCGCTGGTCGGCCGTCGGCCAACGGCGCGGCGGCGTGGTCGTGCTCCACGGCATTCAGAGTCACGGCGGCTGGTACGAGCACTCATGCAGCCGGCTCGCGGACGCCGGCTATGACGTTGCCATGCCGGACCGCCGAGGCAGTGGGCTGAGCGCTGGACCGCGCGGCGACGCGCCGAGTTTCCGCCGTCTCCTGGACGACGTGGCGGGCCTTTTGCAGACGATTCCCGCTCCGCGATTCCTCGCCGGGATTTCCTGGGGTGGGAAGCTCGCCCTGGCGCTGGGTCCCCGGCATCCGGGATTGCTGGCCGGCGTTACTCTGATCGCGCCGGGCCTGTGTGAGCGCGTTCATGTCTCGCGGCTTCGGCGCCTGCATATTGCGGCCGTTCGGTTGATCGCGCCGATGCGGCGATTCCCGCTGCCACTCGACGATCCCGAACTGTTCACGGCCGACCCGGACCGCCAGCAATTCATCCGAGCCGATCCGCTCGCGCTGCGGGACGCGACCGCCCGACTTCTGATCGAGAGCCGGCGGCTCGACGTGTACGTTCGACTCCGCGCTCGCCGCTTGCCGACGCCGGTCCTGCTGCTGTTGGCGGAAAACGATCGGATCATCGACAACGACCGCACGCGGCGGTTGCTGATTCGATTGCGGCCGCGCGAACTTTCGATTCGCGAATACGCCGGCGCTCGCCACACCATGGAGTTTGAACCGGGCGGGCCGCCGTTCGTGGATGACTGGATCGCTTGGCTCGACAGGCGCATCGAGGGCGCGTCGTCGTCGCTTCGCAGATGATTCAAAGCGATCCTTCGCCGCGCTTCGACCACCACGGCAATGACAAGCCGCCGTCCACGGTCAAAGTGATGCCATTGATATACTCGCTGGCCGGATCGACGAGAAACAGGATTGCGCGGGCGATTTCCTCGGGCCTGGCCAAACGACCCGCGGGGAGCGTCGGCCCGGCACTCCGGAGCACTTCCTCGGAGTAGTATTTCCGCTCTCCCGGAGTATCGGTCCAGCCGGGATGGACCACATTGACCCGGATCCGGTGCCGATTGAGTTCGATACTGGCGCTGCGGGCCATTTGATCTTGCGCCGCCTTCGCCATGTTGTACGCCATGCAGTTCGGAAATGCGACGTGGGCATGCGGTGAACTGACCATGACGACGGCGCCGCCCTGGCCCTGACGAATCATCGCCTTGGCGGTGGCTCGCAGCACGTAAAACGCGCCCCACATGCTGACGTCGATGGTCCGCCGGAAGCCGGCCATGTCCGCGGAAATGAACGGTTCGCGGTCGCTGTAGACGGCGGAAATGACGAGCACGTCGAGCCGGCCGAAGTGCGACGCCACGTCGACGACCATCGATTCGACGGCGGGTTGGTCCGCGACGTCGACGGGAAAGGTCCGGGTTCGCCGGCCGCGAGATTGAATTCGTCGCTCGAGGTCTTCGAGCCGGGGCGAGAGAGCGAGGTCGTTGAGCGCGACGTCGGCGCCGGCGTCAGCGAGCGCGACCGCCGTGGCGAACCCGATGCCGCCCGCCGCGCCGGTGACCAAGGCCGCCCGACCGGATAGAGGCAGAGCGTCGGTCATGCCGCGGCGCCTCGACTACAGATCACGATCCAGCCGCGCTCCGCGAGCACGGCGAATCCGCTCCGCCGGGGCGAGCCGCCGGCCGTCCCCAGCCGCGCTGGCAAGTCCCGCCCGCTCCAGGAGCGACTTGCTGAACATGTCCTCGTCTTCCGCGAGCAGCGCTTCGAGATCGGCTAACGCCTGCGAACTGATCACGTAGTGGATCGTATAACGCCGCCGACCGATTGTCACGTCGTCGCCAGGCTTCAGCGGGCGCTGCTGCATGCGGACGCCGTTCACCTTGATGCCGTTCGTGCTGTTCAGATCGCGAATGGTCCAGTAGCCGTCGTGAAACCGCATCTCGCAGTGCAGACCCGAGATGTTGGGGAACGGCAGGTGGATGTCGCACGACTCGCGCCGGCCGAGGGTCATCACCTCACGCACCAGGGGAATCGCTTCGCCACCTCCGACCGGGACCAATTCGCCGTTCGGTGCTCCTGTCATTGTGTTTTCCAGAGAACGGAAGCTTCGAATGATACGAATAAGTACGGATCGCGCACTTGTTTCTGTAGTGTAGCAGACGCGCGCGTCATCTGCCAAGCATTGGCGTTGAAAAGGGACGAGAAATGCCGGCAGCCCGCGGACCCAGAAGGCCCGCGGGCTGCCGGAGATCGTCACGATCCGTGCCGCTATTGCGGCTGGCCGAATCCGTTCGTCGGATGCGGAGCGAAGTTGCCGCCTTGGTACATGTGCTGGCCGAAATTCGCCGGCGGCGACATGTGCGAAGGCCCGAACGGAGCCCCGGTGGGCGCCGGCGTGTTGAAGTACGTCTCGTAAGGCCAGTAGACGAACCACGGTGCAGCTCGGGCGTGGAATGTCTTCTTGAACCCGTACTGGTCTTGTCGTTTGTGCAGTTGAATGCCGACTGCCTGGGCGACGGACGGCGCCGCCACCACGAAGACCGCGGCAGCGAGGATCAGGAGCTTGCGCATGGTGAAAATCCTGGTAGAAGGCATCGGCGGCGGGCCTCTCCATGAGTCGCCGCACGGTCGACCGTCCAAGGATTCCCGATTCAAGCGACACGGGCCAACAGATTCTCGCGATTCCGGACTCCGTGATCGATCGGGTCGTTGCACCGGTCCGACCGAAACGAACGTCCCGCCCGTCCGTTTCGATCGGCGAGTTCGTGCACCCTTTTCATGAAGCCGATCCAATGCCTGGAAATTGGCTATTTCTTCTTCAGTTCGGCTTCAATCGCCCCGACAAGTTCCGCCGCATCCGGCTTGACGCGCGGGTTGAACCGGCCGACGACCTCGCCGTTGCGGCCGATCAGGAACTTCTCAAAGTTCCAGGAGATGTCCCCCGCGAACTTCGGATTCGTTTCCTTGGAAGTCAGATACTTGTACAGCGGGCAGATTTCGGCGCCCTTGACCGAGACCTTGCTCAAGACGGGAAACGTGACGCCGTAGTTCTTCTCGCAGAATTGAGCGATGTCCGCGTCGGTTCCCGGTTCCTGTTTACCGAAGTCGTTGGCCGGAACGCCGACGATCACGAATCCTTCCGAACGATACTTGTCATACAGCGATTGCAGCCCTTTGTACTGCGGCGTCAGGCCGCACTTGCTCGCCACGTTGACGACCAGCACGACTTTGCCCTGGAACTGGGCCAAATCCACCGGCTTGCCGCCGAGATCGTTCATGGTGAAGCGCAATGCTGGGGACACGGTTTTCTCTCCCTCCGCAAGCGAGTTCGACATTGCGATAGTGACAAGGCTCAGCGTCGCGGCGAGACAACTGATGATTCGCACGGGAACGACTCCTGATTCTGAGTTCGAGCGCATACCAGACCATAAAGGATGTTAGATCGCCAGAAAAATCTGACAAGCGCCTATCCATTGCCGGAGAAAAACGAACCCCGCGGGATTCCCGCGGGGTTCGTTGTGATGGCACGATTCAAGGCGATCTTACGCGACCACGACGCCGCCATTGAAGTTCGGATCACCAAACGCGGTGAACTCGTTGAGGATGGCGCCGGTGAAGCCGTCGTAGATCTTGACAGTCGGCGGCAACGCCACGCCCGGCGGCGGAATGATGTTCGGGCCGGTACCGACGATAATGTTGTCGGTCGCGTTGCTGGTGTTGCTGGCCGGCACTGTGATGACGCCGACGCTGATGCCGCCGTGGAAGTCGAGATCGAACGGGAAGAAGCTGTAGGCGAACGAGTTCGGCGTGACATTTTCCGGCAAGCCGGTGTCGTCGTCGATTCCCGGAGGCTCGTTGGCGAGGATGTAAGTGGCGCCGGACAGCCGGTCGGGGCTGAAGAAGCCATCGAGCCGGTAGGTGAGGACGTGCGGCGAGCCGCCGTCGATCGGCACATTCAGAGAACCGCCACCGGCCGAGATAACGATGTCGGCGTAAATGAAGCCGTCGCCGTCGCGATTCGCGGTGAAATAACCGCCCGCGACGTAGAACGAACCGCGGTAGTTGTTGTCGATGCCGAACTGAGCATAGAAGTTCCCGTAGTTATCGGGATTGAATTCCAGCGGGAGGTTGGGATTCAGAAGGTTCGCATAGTCGAAAAGCCGGACGAGCGGCCCGCCGCCAGGTCCCGGGACGAGGACGATTTCGGCATCGCCAGCGGTTCGGCTGCCGGCAATGCCGCCGTTGTCGCCGCCGAAGTCCGCGCACGCAACGCGAACGCCGCCAACGAACGGCGTGACGTTGTCCGGGTTCGTGAACCCCGTGAACGACAGCATTCGCTGAATCGGCTCGAAGGTCGCGTTGTCGAACTTCCAGGCCGTGACTTGGGACGTGCCGCCTTCGCCTTGGCCGCAGACCACATCCGCGAAGCCGTCGCCGTCGAGGTCGCCGCCGGCAACGAACACGCCGCCGGTGAAGTTCTGAGCGTAGGGGAAGAAGCTGTGCAGCGGACGATCGTTGCCGCCGAGCAGGCCAGCCCCGTCGAAGACCTGGACGTGCGGGCCGCCGAGGAAGTTCGGGAAGTAGGAACTGTACCCGGCCCCCGTAATGATGTCGAGAACGCCGTCGCCAGTGACATCGGCCAGGGCCACGTTCACGCCACCCAGAAACGAGTTCTGGTATGGCTGGAACGAGGTCAACACCGTGCCGTTTTCATCGAGCACGTCGACCCTGGAAATGATGCCCGGGCCCGATGCGAGCGCCGCGGCAATGGCCGGCGTCGTCCGCTCTTCCAACTTCAGCAGTTGGAACGTCGACCGATTCTGATTGCGTCGGTTTGGCGACTTACGGGAAGCGCCCTTCAGCCAGCGATTGAGGGCGAGCAACATAAGCCTACTCCTGTGATGAAGAAATCAGTATTGGTCGCCGTCGGGGGATCGGCTGGGTTCTCCACGCCAAATCTACGCACTCCCGGTGGCTTCACCTCGGGTCAAACCATAGGGTAGCGGCTCCGAAACAAATTGCAACAAAAAAACCCAGAAATCGTGTCGGCGATCTTCCAGAAAATTGTCACTCGTCAGCTGAGAACCCTGGTCACGGGGCCAATCGCTCGATGACCCAACCGCCGCGCTCCCACCGATACCGGATGCGATCGTGCAGTCGGCCCGGCCGGCCTTGCCAGAACTCCAGCGACTCCGGTCGCAAACGATAGCCGCCCCAGAATTCCGGGCAGGGAACCCGCTCGCCCGGGAATTGCCGGCGGACCTGCTCCAGCCGGGCCTCCAGCGTCCTGCGCTCCGGGAGCACCTCGCTCTGCGGCGAGGCCCAAGCGCTCAGTCGGCTATCGAGTGGTCGAGTCGCGAAATATTCCTCGGATTCCGCGGCCGACGTGCGCGTCACGGTCCCCTCGACACGCACCTGTCGCTCCATCTCGGCCCAGTACGCGACCAGCGCCGCCCGCGGATTCGCTTCCAGTTCGCGCGCCTTGCGGCTGCGGTAATTGGTGAAAAACGTGAACCCGCTCGGATCGACTCCCTTCAAAAGAACCATCCGAGCCGACGGGCGGCCGTCAATCGTCGCGGTCGCCAGCGTCATCGCCTCCGGCATCAGGATGTTGGCGGCGACGGCGTCCGCCATCCAGCGCTGAAACTGCACGATGGGATCGGCCGCGACTGTGGATTCATCCAGCGGCAGAATCGACAACGGCGCCCCGGGTTTTTCGCCCATCTCACAACCTCAAATGGCGCGAACTCGGTCCGCAATGATTGTAGACGGATGGTTGGATGAGTGAGAAATCAGGCCGCCAGACGCGCCACCGCGGCCGGGGCCCGCGGAGTCCCACGCAGTTCCGCGGCCAGGCCGATGAGCAGAGCCGTGAACGCCGCCGTGTATGCGCCATAGACCTGCGCCAGCTTGGCCCAATCGTCGGGCAACAGGCCGGTGCTTGTGGCCGCCATCAGCAATTGCGCAGCGGCCAGGACCGCGATGATCCGCGGACGATGACCCGGCGCGTTCGCCAGCCGATGACTCAACACGGCAAATGGAATCGCCAACGTGACGCAATGGTGCTTCCAGGTTCGTTCGCTGAACAGCAGCATGCCGAGGACGATCACACCGCATTCCGCGGTCAGCCGCCAGCCGGAGCGCTGCGTAATTGGCGTGCGGCACCGGACCGCGACCAGCACGGCGAAACTGGCCATGGCCAGCTTGACAATCCAAGCGGCGGCCGATTGCGACAACGTCAGCCAGTTGTGGTATTCGACCGGAGTGTAGACGTCGTTGACGTAAGCCGAGAACGACGGGCTCATCGTCAGCAGTCTAGCGACCAATCCCGGCAACGACTGATTCGGGTGGTCCGAAGTGACGACGCCGCCGACGACGTACGGCATGATCATCTGCCGCACCCAGCTCGACAGCAATTCCCAGTTCTCACTCCAGCCCAGCACCGCGCCGGGAACGAGAACGAAAAACAGGATCAACCCGATGACGCAGCCGGCCAGCGCGCGCCACGCGCGCTTCCAGGCGAAATAGAACACGAAAAGCGCCGGCGTGACTTTGCACGCAATCGCCAAGGCGAGAATGATCCCGGCCGCGCCGTCCCATCCCCGCTGAAACGCATAGATCATCGCCACGACCAGGAACAGAATCAGCAGGTTCACGTTGCCGTGGGTCAGGTCTCCGAGGATCGGCCGCAGGCTCAACAGCACCGCCAGTCCGATTGCCCAAGGCGGGAACGGCTCGGCGTCCGACTGGATAACCCCGATCAGCATGGCGAATGAAAGGATCGTCAGCACGACCTTGATGGCAAACCACGTCAGCGCGCCAAGCAACGGCGGCAGATCGGCCAGAGGCCGGAGCATCAGCGCCATGATCGGCGGATTGGGGTAGGTGAACTTCTCGTAAATGTTTTCGCCGGCGTCGAGTTGCAGCAGTTGTTCGCGCCAGCGAAGAATGGCTGATCGATCCTGTTTGCCGCTCCGCAGATCAAGGACCTTGAAGGTGTACTGCAGGCCGACGACGGTCAGCAGCACAGCCATGGCGAGGGCGAACTGCCGCGGCGTCACATCGGCCAGGCGACGGATCGTCTTGCGCGGATTCATCGATGGCGTCCCTGCCTGAAAATCGTCGGCCGGTGGTTGTACCAGCGATCGGCGCGGGCCGGCAAGTGCAAGTCGGAAGCGGATTTGACGGAAGTGCAAATCCTAATGGGCAGATCGGTCATCCCGGCGGTCCGCCGCGCTGTTGGAACGCGCCGCGAGTCGCATTTCCATGTGCGCCTTGGTATCCTAACGCAAGAGTGTGCGTTCGGAGCCAATATCCATGCCGACGCTATTGCGCGAACCGCCGATGCAGCCGGCGCGCGAGGCGTTTGACGTTCGTAGCATTCTCAATCCAGCCCTGGCGGCGACCCAGCGGCGGCACAAGGTTGTCGCCGTGTTGCCCGCGTACAATGCCGAACGCACCCTGGCGGCCACCCTCGCCGACATCCCGCCCGGATCCGTCGACGAAATCACGCTCGTCGACGACGGCTCGACCGACCGAACGGTTGCGATCGCGCGCGACATGGGCTTAACCGTCATTTCGCACGGCCGGAACGTCGGCTACGGCGGCAACCAGAAGACGTGCTACCGCCACGCGCTCGAACGGGGCGCGGACGTGATCGTCATGATCCATCCGGATTATCAGTACGACAGCCGGGTGATTCCCCACGCCGTCGGGTTCATCGAGCTGGGAATCTGCGACGTCGTGCTCGGCTGCCGCGTCCGCGGGCGGGCGGAATCGCTCCGTGGCGGCATGCCGCTCTGGAAATACGTGGCGAATCGAGCGCTGACCGCTTTCGAGAATGTCGCCTTGGGGCAGAATCTCGGCGATTTCCACTCCGGCTTTCGCGTCTACCGCCGTGACGTGCTCGAGCGAATTCCCTTTGAGCGCAATTCCGACGATTTCGTGTTCGATACGCAGCTATTAGTTCAGGCGGTCCATTTTGGTTTTCGGCTCGGCGAGATTCCGGTGCCGGTGCGGTATTTTCGGGAAGCTTCGAGCATCAATTTTCGTCGGTCGGTGCGGTATGGCCTGGGCACGGTTGCCACGGTACTGGAATGGCGCCTTCATCGGCTCGGAATTCGGTCCCGGCATTTCGCCGACTGAGCCGAGTTCGTCTTGCCCGCCCGGCCGGGCCGCGGAACAATGGGGACCGTCGGGCCAAAATCCCATGCGGGGAATGGTGCGCACATGCGAAGGATTCGAACGCCATGCGTGGCGGGATTGCTGACCCTGATTGTGACGACTGGGGCTGGGACCAGCGCTCCACCCTGGCCGGTCGAGCGCGGCTCCGCTCCGGTGCTGCCGCGCTTTGTCTACTCCGAGGCGCTCCTTCGAACTGTCCCCGCTGAGTTCCTCCGCGACGCGCCCGCCTGTTATCTCTATTCTGGTACGACCGAGACGCTGGAGCCGGCGGGAGTGCTCTCCTCCACCACGCAGGAGTGCATCCGGCTCAATTCCCGGCGCGGGATCGACCAATTTGGCGAGTACCGCAACATCACGTTCAACCCGGCGTACGAGCAGGTCACGCTCCACGCCGCGCGCGTGCACAAGGCGCGCGGCGGATCGCGCGACGTGGAACCCCGGCATCTGCATGTCCGCGACGTCAACACCGATCACCACGTTTATGACCCAAGCAAGCAGGTCGTCATCTCGTTTCCCAACCTCGAAGTCAATGACGTGATCGAGGTGCACTGGACCGTCCGCGGCCGGCACCCGGAATATCACGATCAGTTTTTCCACCGTTACACCTTTGGCGACGAAAAGCTGCCGGTGTTCCGGGACGATTGGTGCGTGCGGCTGCCGAAGGATCGCATGCTGCGATATGCGGCGATCAACGGGCAGATCTCGGCGACGGTGATAGACGACGGTCCGTGGCGGGAATACTTGTGGTCCGCGGAGTCACTGCGGCCGCTGCGGTCGCGCGACCGGCCCGGCATGAATGATGATCGCCGGATGCAGATTGCGTGTACGACGTTCGCGGACTGGGACGCCGTACACCGATGGGAACAGAATCTGCTGGCCGGGCGATCCGAATGCCCTCCGGAAGGCCAACGGCTCGTCGCGGAACTGACTCGCGGGTTGACGGAGCCGACGGCCAAAGCGCGGGTCCTCGCCCGTTGGGTCTGCGACAACATTCGCTACGTGTCGCGCGGCGAGAAGCACGATTACACGCCGCATGCTCCCGCTCGAACCCTGGCCGACCGCTTTGGCGATTGCAAGGACGGCGCCCATCTGCTCGCCGTGCTGCTCCGTCACGTTGGACTCGAAGCCGGCGTCGTCACGCTGGGACCCCGCGGCGATGGGCAGATCGTCGAATCGCTTCCGTCCCCATGGGGAACGCATGCGCTGACTGTCGTCACGATCGACGGGCGCGATTACTGGATTGATACAACGGCGGGACGCATTGGCTGGAACGTCCTGCCGCGCGATGATTCCGATCGCGTTTGCTACATCTCGACGCCGGCCGGAATCCGGGTCACGCGCACGCCGAAGTCGCTGCCGTCCGATCATCGCACCGAGATGACGACCTCGCTAACGGTCGCGCCATCCGGAAACGTCGCCGGCGTGCGAACGATCCGGTATCACGGCGTCGCAGCCTGGCAGAAGCGCGAGGACCTCGCCGATCTGACGCAGGCCGAACTCCGCTCCAAGCTTGCCGCCGAAATTCAGGACGCCATTCCCCACGCCCGGATCGAGCGCGTCGAGCTCGATTCGCTGGAGGATCCGGACAAGCCGTTGACTGTTCGCATTCCATTGTCGGCCGCAGAGTTGTTTGTCGGTGATGGCGCCTCTGAAGCGCGGCTGAACGATGCAACGATCTGGATCGCCGCCATCGCGGCCGATCTGGAGGGCGACCCGGACGGGCCGCTCGACATCGGCGACCCCGCCGAATTGATCTCCCGATGGGAGATTCGCTTGCCGGCTCTGTATCGCCTGGCCTCGGCCCCGGATCGGCACGTCGCCGAATCGCGGTGGGGCCGGCTGGAGGTGAGCCTGCGCAATTCGGAGGAGGATCCGCGTCGCATCGAACTGGAAACTCGCACAACGCTACTCGAATCTCAAGTCGCGCCGGCCGATTTCGAATCGTTCCGCGAGTTTGCCAGCACGCTGGAAGCGACGGCGCGCGTTCCACTGGCGCTGTCCGTGACGCGCGATCCAGCGGACGCCCCGGCTCTCGAAGCGGAATACGCGCGCTCACCAAGCGACGCGCGGACCGCACAGGCCCTCGCGGAAATCTACATTGCCGAGAAGAAGTTCGACGAGGCTCAGCGTGTCCTCGTCCGCGCCTGCACGGCCGACCCGACAGTCCGCAAACTGTGGGAACTCCGGGCGACCGCGACGATCGACCTCGTCGATCAGGAACAGGTCTTTCGCGGGATGGTCCGGCAGTTTCCCGACGAGCCGCGATACGTCCTTCAATTGGGAGAGAACCTGCTCGACCAGGACCGACCGGCGGATGCTGCGGCCGTCTTGCAGGGCTTGCGTGATTCGACGCAGCCGAAAATCCGTGCGGCGGCGCTCGTGACCTTGGCCCACTGCGACATGGCCGTCGATGAGCCCAAGAAAGCTCTCCGCCGACTGCGCGACGCGATGAAAGCCGATCCGGACGGCTTCAACGCCGATGCGTGGTTTCTGAAGGCCCAGGCGCATGAGGCGCTGCACGAATCGGCGCCGGCCATCGAAGCCTATCGCCGGGCGCTGGCCGACGAAGAGGCCGTCGATGCCCTGGCCGCGTTGACGCGGTTGCTGATCGCCACGGGTCAAAAGGCCGACGCGGTCGGCACGTTTCGGCGGCTGTGCGCGGCGATCTCGAAGGACCCGGGGGAATTGGCGGTGGCGGCCGATCTCGCCGTGCGCCTGGAGCGCTACGAGGACGCACTCGATTTGGCTGATTTGGCGCGAGCCGATCGCGGCGCGTTGCATCCGCTCGCCCATCGTCCGCTCGGTTTGGCTCGATTCCATCGTCGGGAATACGCTCAAGCCGCCGAAGAGCTGGAACGAGCCGAGCCCGACGCCGAAGTGCTTGTCTCGCTGGTGCATGCGCTCGTGCGCCTGGGACGTCTGGCGGAGGCTGAGCGCCAACTCGCCCGCTTTGACGCCGTCGAGCCGACGCCGGAAACGCGCGACGCTCGGGCCTGGGTTCGCAGTATCGCGCACCGCCGCGATGAGATGCTGAAGTCGCTGCCGGCCGAGGTGGCGGCGACGCCATCCACCCGTCAATCGGCCGATCGCGTGGCGTGCGCCGTCGCGATGTTTCTGGCCGGCCAGCCAGCAGACCTGATCGATCGGCTCATCGATCCCCGGACGTTTCCCGAAAGCGTCGTTGGAGCGGAACTTGGCCTGCGAGCAGTGATTCAGGTCAGCCGTGGGCGATTGGCGGCGGCGCAGCGCGACGCGGAACGGGCCATCGCGCTGGCGCCCACGGACCCGCTGGGGTATCGCGCGCGCGGGCGAATCCGACTCGAGCGCAATCAGCCGGGCGGACTCGAAGACCTGGAGCGCGCGGTGGAACTGACGGGCCGGACTGAACCCGGAGCGCTGACAGACCTTGCGTACGGCTACTTCCTCGTGGGGAGATTGCGCGACGCGGCCGCGATCCAACGAGAAGCGTCCAGACTGAACGCCGAGTCGGCGGACGTGCGGGAACAATTGCGCAACCTGGGGCAACTCGTCGGCAGCGCAACAAAAAACCCCGGCTGAGCCGGGGTTTGCGTCAATTGAATGTGAATGCCACCGGGGATTGAACCAACGCCGGCCCGCTAGGGCACGGATGCGGCTTGCGGGTTGTCCGGCCGCGGTGCATTGTTCAACGGCAGAAGTTCTTGCCGGTAAATGGGTACGTTGCGCGGCGCCTCGATTCCAAGGCGGATCTTGCCGCGGTCGATGTCGACGACCGTGATGCAGATGTTGTCCCCGATGAAAATCTTCTCACCGAGCTTGCGGCTGAGGACTAACATGTCGCTACTCTCCTTCGAGCGAGGCGTCGGTGCAATCCCTTAGTATTCTACGCTACACACTTTTGCGGCGCAACAACACCTCAGCCGGAAAAGGCTTGAAGAGATTGGGTTGGGGCCGGCATCGCCGTCATCATGCCCGGACGTGGCATGACCGGCGCGAGCTGAATAACTCGTAAGAACGAACGGTGTTTTGAGTTGCGCGCCGCGGCTTGGCGGGAATTCGATCAAGCGATGCGCGTGAGCTGAGACCACTCAGCTGATTGACAGCTCAGAGCCTCTTCGTCGCCGCCATAACCGGACATTTGGTCTGTTTTTGTGTCGATTCTGCGAAACCTGACCCGTCTGGCCGATCGGCGTTGCGCCAGCGATCATCGTGCCATCGCTGGGCTCAGCCGCTGACGAACTTGTTCGGGTTCAGCTCCAGAGCTGAGTTCTCAGGGGCCTGCCAGAGCACGATCTCGTCGATTCGGCGGGCCAGTTCGAAGTCCTTATCCGTGATTCCACCGGCTGAATGGGTCTTTAGTTTCACCCATACCTTGCCCCAGGTGACGCTGAGGTCGGGGTGGTGCCAGCCTTGCTCGGCCAGGAAGCCGATGGCATTGACGAGCATAAGGGTGATTGGCCAGCCGCCGGTGTTGAACCGCCGCCGCAGCCAGCCGTCCTCCAGGTACCAATTTGCCAGGCCGCGCTCAGCGATCTGCGCCGCGACCTCGGCCTCCGAATACACGCGCGGTTTGTCTTTGGCCATGATCGTTACCCTCCACTAGATTTGCTACCGTCCCGCGCGTGTCGGAGCAAGGAGTCGCCGCATGTCCGCCAACCGATCCCGGCTGCTGGAACTGTTCAAAGCCCGAGCTGTGGCCTTCGGCGATTTCACGCTCGCTTCCGGCAAGAAGAGCACATACTACATCAACTCGAAGAGGGTCCTGTTTCACGGCGAAGCGCTGGCGATCCTCGGCGACTGCCTGTTCGAAGCGACGCGCGATCTCGATTTCGAGGCGATCGGCGGGTTGGAAGTCGGCGCGATCCCGATGGCCGCGGCCGCGGTGCTGCGCTTCCAGCAAGCCGGGCGGACTCTCGAGGGATTCTTCGTCCGCAAGCAGGCGAAGGGCCACGGCAGCCAGGAGCGGATCGAGGGCCTCGTCAACCCCGGCGACCGCGCCGTGATCCTCGATGACGTTCTGACGACCGGCGAATCGGTCGTGCAGGCGATCGAAGCCGTCGAGCAGCGCGGCGCGAAAGTCGCGCGGATCGTTTGCATCGTCGATCGGCTGCAAGGCGCGAGGGAACGGCTGGCGAACTACGACTTCCGGCCGCTGTTCACGATTCGGGACTTGGGGATTGAGCCGGCGAGTCAGTGAAACTCACGGGACGACCCAGTCGTCGAGCCGCAATCCGGGCACGTTCTGAAAGTCGGCGGTGTTGTGGGTGACCAGCGTGAGGTTGTGGACCAGTGCGACCGAAGCGATCATGAGAACGGCTGTGGTCATTACGACCTCGCGCTGTAACATCGGCCTTCGAAGCCGACCGAATTCTTCGGCGCAGGCGGCGTCAAAATCCAGCACCGTCAAGTCGCGCAGCAGTGCGCTGATGAGAGACAAGATCCGAGTGGGCGGCGAGCGCTTGTATGCGCCTGCGTAGAGCTCGGCGAGCGAGATTGTTGAGATCGCTATCCCGCCCCCGTACTGGATGAAGCGATGAGCGAGTCCGCCAGGACGGCGCATATGGCAGTGTCAAGCAAGTGGGTCATTTGAGATCAATGCCTGCCCGCCGCTCGATTCTCCGTTGCGAATGAGTCTCGTTCAAGATTTCATCCCACTCGGGATCATCGGCCAGCGCGCCGGCGCACCGGCGCAGTCCTTCGCCCCACGGCTCGCAGCGCTGGACGACCGTCACCTGCACTTCGACCTGCTGGCCGTCCGTCAACCCGGGGTCTTCCGCGAGTTCGATGATCCGGCCGCGACTGGTTCCGGGAATGGTCTTGCTCATTTCACCCTCGGTGTCGGCAGTGCAATTCTACCATTTCCGGCCGCTGATCTTGTGCCGCCGGCGCGCAAGTACCGGCTGCCGATGCGCATTGGGATTGAGGCCCGCTTGCAAACCTCGGTGGTAGTCCGATGCCGAAACCAATGAGATTGCGTTACCTGCCGATGCTCTTCCTAGTTGGTCTCTGGATTGTGGGCAGTGTGGTCTGGTGCTCGAAACTCCCCGGAATGTTCGAGGCGGAGTTCACCTTGCCGGCCAATGCGGAGCTGCGCGGATTCTCGGGCAGCGGACAGTTTGCCATCTTCGAATGGACAGTGGACCCGAACATCAATTGGCCGCGCCACATGCGCTATGGATTGCTCGACGTGAAATCGGGGCGAGTCGACACGGCTCCGTTCGGCGACGCCGAAATGGAATTGATCGGCCACACTCGCGATTCCCGCCGATGGTTGTTTCGCGATTGGAGCGACTCACCGGCGAAATTCTGCTTTGTCGATCTGGATACCCGAAGCCGGACCGACATGCCTGATCCGCCCGAGCGGGTGCGAGGATGTGGCTCTCACGGGAATTACCCTCCGCGACTATCGTCCGACGGACGATACGCGATCCTGAACTATCCCAATCACTCGCGTCCGGGCTTCCCGCCCGCCGTGATCTGGGATTTGTCCACGAATCGTGTTGTCGAGTTGCCATGTGAAGTCAGCCAACCGGTGATTTTCAGTCCAGACGGCCGCACCGTGGTGGCCCAATCGACCACCGAGCCCAACAAGTACTTCGTACTCGACGTTCCGCAGTTTCGGTTGCGGCACACATTGATCGGTCTACATTATGGCGCGCACGGCCCTGGCTATCCGGCACGAACCCGAATCTGGCCCGACGGCCGATGGTTAACAGTCGAATTTCGATCTGAGGCTCAGGACAAATGGAATCTGTCGACTGCCGACATCGTCACCTGGAACCTGACGACGGGTGAATTGCATCCCTGTCCGCCGCAGTTCGCGTGCGAAGGCTTGATCTTGATCAAGCCCGGCTTTGAGTTTGACATCGACTGGAGAAGCACTACGCCCAGGGTTTCATGCCAGGATGAGACGGCATTTCTGCGCGACCTGCGGCACGAAATGGCCTGCTCGCCGGACGGCCGAACTACGCTCACCGTGATCAACACCTCCGATGCTCCCGACCCGCTGAGAGATTTGCTGTTCCAATATTGCCCGAGCTTGGTCACAGAGAATTGGCTGAATAGCGAGAGCATCCGGCTCTACGACAACGCCACGAGAAGGCAGATCGCTGAAATCCGTGCTCATGCCGCTGACGAGTTGCATTGGCTGCAGGGCGGGAAACAACTCGCCCAGCTCGATCATTGCCGCAAGAATTGGCGAATCTGGAACGTTCCTCCCCGAAAACCCATGCTCTTGCTCGTCGCCGGCGTGATCGCTTGCTCATTGCCTGCGCTCGTCTGTGGTTTCCTGAGTTTTCGCAAACGGCGCCAATAGAAAAACCTCGGCAAACTCGTCACGGAGGTTTCAGCGCCATGATTCGATTCAGTGCGCTTGTTCTGTTGATTGTCAACCACGCGCTCGCCCTCGCCGACACGCCCAAAGCCGCGCTGCCGGACACATTCGACCCCGCCGCGGTCGATGCCACCATCGCTGAGCAGGTGAAATCCAAGGGCTTCGTCGGCCTGTCGGTGGCCGTGGTGCGCGACGGGCGGATCGCCTTTGAGAAGGCCTACGGCCGCGTCGCGCTCGACGGCCCCGCGGCCACGGTGGACACGCCCTTCGCAATTGGCTCGGTCACGAAGCAGTTCGCCTGCGCGTGCATCTTCATCCTGGCCGACGACGGCAAGCTCTCCGTCCGCGATCCCGTCGCCAAGTATTTCCCGAGGCTGACTCGGGCCGGCGACATCACTCTGTACGATCTGATGTCGCACGCCTCGGGCTATCCGGATTACTATCCGCTCGATTTCGTCGATCGCCGGATGAAGAAGCCGATCGCGGCCGACGACCTGATCCGCGAGTACGCCGGCGGCGAACTCGATTTCGAACCCGGCACGCGCTGGTCGTACAGCAACACCGGGTACACAATTCTTGGCCGAGTCGTGGAGAAAGTCAGCGGCGAACCGTTCGGCCAATTCCTCGAACGCCGCATCCTGAAGCCGCTGGGAATGACTCACACCGTCTTCGAGCCGGACCCGGCGAAGTTGCCGGTGGCTCGCGGCCACATGTCGGTGCTGCTCGGACCCGCGGAGGCGGCGCCGCTGGAATCGCCCAACTGGTTGAACGCGGCCGGAGGCATCTTCGCCCCGGCCGGCGACATCGCGCGTTGGGACGTCTGCTTGATGACTGGCAGGGTGCTCAAGCTCGATTCGCTGAAGTTGATGACCACGCCGCGGGAACTCAAGAGCGGCAAGATCGTTGACTATGGTTGCGGCTTGTCGATCAGCCGGCAATCCGGCGAAACAATCTGGAGTCACGGCGGCGCGGTGGGTGGCTATCTGGCGATGAATATCATGGTCCCGCGGCTGAAATCGGCCGTGGTCGTGCTGTCCAATGCGGAGCACGCCGATCCGTCGCCGTTGGCCCGCGATCTGCTCGGCTTGCTGCTCAAGGACGCCGAACGCCGCGAGGCGGCTGTGCCGAAGATTGCCGGGTTGCCGACGAAAGAGGCCGCGGCGGCGATGTTTCGCCAATTGCAGTCCGGCGCCGTTGATCGCTCGCAACTCGGCGACGAGTACAGCGTCTGGCTGACTGAGGAGCGCTTGCGAGCGGCGGCCGAACGGCTCAAGGCGCTCGGCGAGCCGACGAGCATCGAGGTCAGCCGAGTCCGCGAACGCGGCGGCATGGAGGCGTCGCGCGTGCTGTTCAAGTTCAAGTCCGGCGCGGTCGAGGCGAACATGTTCCGCTCGCCGGACGGGAAGATCCAGCAGTTCTTGTTGACCCAACAGTGAGGCGCTTCGCCATGGTTCCCAAACAGTCGCCCTGGTTCCCAAACTCTGTTTGGGAACCTCTCTTTTGAAACTCTGTTTCACATGCCGCAATCCACCGCGAAACGGAGTTTCGAGGGAAAGCGTTCCCAAACGGAGTTTGGGAACGAGGCCACGATTGGGAACGAGGCCACGATTGGAAACGAGGCTGCGAGGCCGACGAGACCGAAGCACCGAGGCACGCTGCGGTTGCCATTCGCTATTGAAACCATCACACTGGGCGCATGGTGATCGTCCCCCGAACCCGAGGCGGCACCTGGCTCGCCGCCCTGAGCGCCTGGCTCGCGGCGTGCGCGGGGCTGTGGTGGGCGTTGCCGGTGGCGCCGCGAGCTGTGATCGATGACATCGCGGGTGAAATCGATTTCAGCATCGATAGCGCGCGGATCTACGCAAGGCGCGGCCTGGATCCGGTGATTGCCGTCTATGATGCGCGACGAGGTGTGCTCGTGCGCTTGTGGAATCTCGACGGTGAGATTCTGTGTTTGGAACCACGACTGGATCTTTGCGTCTGGAAACCCGCGGGAAACGCGAGCGTCCCGCAGTTACTTGATCTCGCCTCCGGCCGGGATGAACCCGTGCCCTGGTGGTCTCCGGATTGCAAGGCGGTCACCCACGCCTCGCCAGATGGGCGATTCTACGCGATAGCGATCAGCGACAAGGTTGGCAGCAAAACTGTCTGGTGGGATCGGCACGACGGCCGATCTGTCGCGATTCTCCAGAATCTGGCCGCGCTGGCGGTCGGAATCCACGGATTTTGGCTGACAGCCGATGCCGATTCCAATGACTTGTTCGTGCGCGCACCGGCGTCAGATCGAATCGTTGCTCGAATCCCACGAACGTCTCGATGGACTGGGATTGATTTGACTTCGGATGGATCCGTGATTGTGCTGTCCAGCAAGCTCGCCAGAATCGTCGATTTAAAGTCTGGGACAATCTTATGCGACCTCCCAACGAATCGCGATGTTGTAGTCCTTCCGGATGTGCCACTGGCGGTGACGCTTTACGTCGAGAACAGTCAACTCATGCTGACGCGCTGGGACATCGCTGCCGGCGCCGAAGTCGGACGCGATGTCATTGCCCTTGGCTCGAAGGCACTGGTGCGCAATGCGTCACACGACTGGCCCAAGAATGGCATCCTGACCATGCAGACGGAATCGACGCCCGCGATCGTGCGAATGGTGTTACAATCCCGGCTCGGCGCTCTGCCGATGTTCTCGGATTTATATCTGCGTCGCTGGGTGACATTCACGTTTTGTGACGTTCGGACGGCATCGGAAATTGACGATCTCACGGTATCTGACACCGCTCGCCCCGTTCCCTTGATTTCGCCAGATGCTCGAACGGTCGCCATTCACCTTCCGGGACAATCCAGACTTTCGATCTGGGATCTGCCGCCCCGCAAATCGCTCACGCACTTCGCGGCCGGCGCGGCCATCCTCGCGCTTCCAGTGGCGTTCGTCGCCTGGCGACGGCAGCGCAAAGCGAACGCCGCAGCTTGAGCGCGACGGCCAGAAAACCACGCCTGCGTCTGATGCCGCATCGCGCGCCGGGAGTCTCTCACTAACGGTCCTGCCGGTTGTGCGGCTTTCCGGTCGGGCCCAAGACGCAGACGGTGCGTAGAACCGGTGGGTCCACTGGCAGCCGATAGCGGCAACCATTACAACTGATTCTGCCTAATTCACGCAGATTCCCCGATCGGCACAGATTATCACGTTGGAATCCATCGATCATGAGACTCCTTGCCACGCTCACCGTCGCCCTTCTCGTCGCAGGCGTTTCTTTCGCAGAGACTTCCGACAAGTGGGAAACGCCGGCGGCCTTCAAGAACATGAAGTACCGCTGCCTCGGACCGCATGCCGGCGGTCGGGTCAGCCGAGTCGCGGGTGTGCCGGGCGACCCATTCACCTATTACGCAGCCACGGCGGCCGGCGGAGTTTGGAAATCGACCGACGGTGGCCAGTCCTTCCGCTCGATTTTCGATGATCAGCCGGTGTCGTCGATCGGCTCGGTCGCGGTGGCGCCGTCGGACCCGAACGTGGTCTACGTCGGCTCCGGCGAGGCGAACATCCGCGGCAACGTCGCCGTCGGCAACGGCATCTACAAGTCCGCCGACGCCGGTAAAACCTGGACGCACGTCTGGAAGTCGATCGGCCAGATCGGCACGATGGCGGTGCATCCGACCAACGCCGACGTCGCATTCGCGGCGGTGCTCGGCTCGCCGTTCGGCCCGGGCAAGGAACGCGGCGTCTATCGCACGACCGACGGCGGTAAGTCTTGGCAACAGGTCCTCGCCAAGGACGCTGACACCGGCGCCAGTGATGTCGCCATCGATCCGAACAATCCGCGCGTCGTCTTCGCTGGTCTGTGGCAAACGCGGAGGAAGCCGTGGGAAATGACCTCCGGCGGCCCCGGCAGCGGCTTGTACGTCTCGCGCGACGGCGGCGACACCTGGACCGAACTCGAAAAGGACAAGCACGGATTGCCGCCCGGACCGTGGGGCAAGATCGGCGTCGCCGTTGCGCCGTCAAACAGCCAGCGCGTCTACGCGCTCATCGAGGCGGCCGAGGGCGGACTGTTCCGCTCGGATAACGGCGGCGAATCGTGGAAGCGCGTCAACGATCACCGCGCGCTGCGTCAGCGCGCCTGGTATTACTCGACCCTCACAGTCGATCCGACCAACGCGGACGTCGTCTGGTGTCCGCAGGTGCCGATGCTCAAGAGCATCGACGGCGGCAAGACGTTTCAGGTCGTTCGCGGCCTGTACCACGGCGACAATCACGACATCTGGATCGATCCGAAGAATCCGCGGCGGATGATCGTCGCCAACGACGGTGGGATCAACGTGAGCGACAACGGCGGCGCTTCGTGGTTCGCGCCGCCGATCCCGATCACGCAGTTCTACCACGTCAACGTGGACAACTCGGTACCGTACCGCGTCATGGGCAACATGCAGGACCTGGGCACGGCCAGTGGGCCGAGCAACAGCCTGTGTACAGCCGGGGTGCGCCTCAGCGACTGGCATTCCGTCGGCGGCGGCGAGACCGGGTTCAGCGTGCCCGACCCCAGCGATCCGAACATCGTTTACGCCGGCGAATACGGCGGCATCCTCACGCGCTTTGATCGCCGCACCGGGCACGCCAGGAATATCTCCGCCTGGCCCGGCAATCCGAGCGGCATCACGCCGGCCGAAATGAAATACCGCTTCCAGTGGACCGCGCCGATCGCCGTGTCGCCGCACGATCCGAAGGCGGTGTATCACGCGTCCCAGGTGCTGTTCCGGACCCGCGACGGCGGGCAATCCTGGGAGACGATCTCCGGCGACTTGTCGCGCAACGACAAGAACAAGCAGCAGTGGTCCGGCGGCCCGATCACCGGCGACAACACCGGCGTCGAGATCTACGGCACCATCTTCGCCGTTGCCGAGTCGCCGAAACAGAAGGGCGTCATTTGGGCCGGCAGCGACGACGGCCTCGTGCACGTCTCACAGGACGACGGCAAGACCTGGACCAACGTCACGGCCGCGATCCCGGACTTCCCCGATTGGGGAACCGTGCGCTGCATCGAGCCGTCGCGCTTCGACGCTGGCACGGCCTATGTGGTCGCCGACGCGCATCGGATGAACGATTTCAAACCGTATCTCTGGAAAACCGCCGATTTCGGTAAGACTTGGAAAAGGCTGACGGAGAAGCTGCCGAACGACGTGTATTTGCACGTGATTCGCGAGGACCCGAAGAAAAAGGGACTCCTGTTTGTCGGCTCGGAGCGCGGCGTGGCGATGTCGAGCGACGATGGCGTGACCTGGCAGCCGCTGCGGCTCAACCTGCCGACCGCCGCGGTTCACGACCTGCACGTCAAGGACAACGACCTGGTCGTCGGCACGATGGGCCGGTCAATCTGGATTCTCGACGACATCACGCCGTTGCGTGAATTGACGCCGAGCGCGTCCGACGATAAGTCGCCGAAGTTGCTGCCGATTCAGCCGGCGACGCGCTGGCGGCTCTCCGGCGGCTTTCCGTACACCGGCCGCGGCGCGGGCGAGAATCCGCCGTATGGAGCAATCATCCACTACCGCATCGGCAAGAAGCCGGCCAAGCCCGCGACGCTGGAGATCCGCGATGCACAAAACAAGCTCGTCGTCGCTTTCACGGCAAAGGACGATGAGGACAAGGACGATGATGACGATGGGTCGCTCGATTTCGATCTCAAGGAGCCGAAGAGGCTGATCCCGCACGAACCCGATGAGTTGCACCGGTTTGTCTGGGACCTGACTCGGCCCGGAGCGGCATTCATTCCGAAAGCCCAGCTCGACTCCGGCGATCCGACGAGCGGCGCCCTCGTCGCGCCTGGCGAGTACACGGTGAAGCTGATCGTCGATGGCCAAACGCTATCGCAGAGGCTCACGGTGAACCCCGACCCTCGGGGACCGGCCGACTTGACGGAATCGCAGGAGTTCGCCGACAAGGTCCGCGGCGACTTCCACGCGCTCGTCGAGACCGTGCGGCAACTGCGGGCGGTGCGCAAGCAATTGGCCGACCGGAACGAACTGCTCGACGGCATCGAGAAAGCCGCGCCGCTGGTCAAAGCCAGCCGCGAACTCATCGCCAAGCTTGAGTCGCTCGAAGAGAAGCTCCACAATCCGAAGGCGCGCGTGCCGTACGATATCTTCGCACTGAAAGGTGGGGCGAAGTTATACTCGCAGTACGCATTCCTGTTTTCGGTGGTCAACGACAACGATGGCCCGCCGACGCAGGGCATGCGCGACGTGTATAAGGCGATCTCGTCCGAGTTGAACGAGCTGACCGGCGAGTTCAAGACGCTCACGACTGGCGACCTGGCGAAACTCAACGAACAGGCCAAGTCGCTCGACGTGCCGACGATCCTCGTGCCGCCGATGAAGCCGGCGGAGGAATCTCGGCCGGCGGTGAAGCCCTAGCCGAGTGCATTCGATGCCGAGTCACTCGACGCTGAGAATTCGCTGATGGCCGATCACACGGGTCGAATTACCAGGAGCCGATCGTCGTGACGCGAATCATCGCAATCGCCGCTGCGGCGATCGGCGCCGCCGGCGCCGCCGTCGGATTCGCCCAGCCGCCCGACATGCCCGTCACCGGCGTGGCTGGTCCCGGCCTCGAACGCTTTGACGCGGTGATGAAGAAGGTCCTCCTCCGGTATGAAGTGCCGGGCGGTTCCCTGGCGATTGCGCGGCAGGGCAAGCTCGTCTTGGCCCGGGGCTACGGCTACTCGAACGTTCGGACCGGAAAGCCCATCGAGCCGACGTCGCTGTTTCGATTGGCCAGCGTTTCGAAGTCGCTCACCGCGGCGGCGATCCTGAGACTCGTCGAAGAAGGGCGGCTGAATCTGGACGCGCGGGTCTTTGACCTTTTGGAGCCGCTGCCCCCGCCGCGCGGCGCTCACGTCGATTCCCGCATGCGTGAGATCACGGTTCGCCATCTGCTCTATCACGCCGGCGGCTGGAGCCGGGAAGAGAGCGGCGATCCGATGGGCTTCAGCCGTCAGGCCGCCCGGGCCTTGGACGTTTCTCTCCCGATCACGCCGGCGCAACTGGCTCGGTACATGAAAAGCCGGCCGCTCGATTTCACGCCGGGCACGCGCTGCGACTACTCCAATTTCGGTTACATGCTGCTTGGGTTGATCATCGAGCGCGTCGCCGAGCAACAGTTTCGAGAGGGTGTACGACCATACGAAGAGTTCATGCGTCAAACAATGCTCAATTCCATGGGCATTCATCGCATGCGGCTCGCGCCGCATCGGGGGCAGCCAGCGGCGCCGGCCGAGGTGGAAGGCTATGGCCCCGAAAACGAACCCGTATCGCCGGACTTGCTGATTCTCCAGTTCGCCTCCGGCGGCTGGATGAGCGACGCGGTCGATCTGGCGCGATTCCTGACGAACCTGGACGGGACGCGCGGGCAGCGGTATCTCTCCGCGGCAACGGTCAAGCTCATGCTCTCGCCGCCGCCGGAACCGATCAAGCCACGGGCCAACGGCACGCACTTCGGCATGGGGTGGGACGTGGTGCATCACACCGCGAACGGCGTCCTGTACCACAAGGGCGGCGGATTGCCGGGCACGGCGACGCACATCGAACACCGGCCCAACGGAGTCAACTGGGTCGTGCTATTCAACGCCAGCCGAGCGAAGCCCGTCGGACCGCAGTGGCACGAAGAGTTTCTCAGGGAACTGCGCACGGCGATCGATGAGGCGCCGTCGTGGCCCGACGTCGATTTCTTTCGCCAGTTCCCATGAGTTCGTGGCGGCACGTCATTCCACCACTTCCTCGACCGGAGCCCGGTCGGCGAGCGGCGCCGCGAACGGTTCGATCAGAACCGGGGAGCGCTGCTGCTGAACAGTGACCAGCGGCGGCCGCGGCTCGCGCTCCGCCGGCAGCGCGGCGCCCCGCCGATCGCCGTAGTCGTAGACCAGCGCGATGTCGCTGGCGGCCAGCTTCTCTTTCTCGACGGTGCTCGGGACAAGCGTAAACTCGAAGACCATTTCGCGGTTCGGCAGCAGGCTGCGATCGAGTCCCGGCGGCATATTGCTGAAATGAAAAAAGGCGTCGCGGAACGGGCTGCCCGGCGCGGAGGGATCGTTTTCGGTCAAGTTGTCGAGACCGGTCAGAAATCGCAGAAAGCCGAAACCGCGATCGGGGTTGTAATGCCGGCAGGTGCCGCGAACCCGCGAACCGAGTTCGCCCCAGCGCGGCTCGCGCTGCCCCGGGAGGAGACCCGGCACCAGAAAGCCGGAAATGAACAGGTCCGCTTCGCAGCGCAGGTCGTGGGAGACGTTCTGAAACGCCAATAACTCGACGCGGCAGCCGGTGTTTTGCAGCGCCCGCACGACCTGCACGAAGTCGCCGTCGCCGGACACCAGCACCACGCGGTCGAGCTTGGCCGATTGCAGCAGCATATCCACGGCCAGATCGAGATCGGAGTTCGCCTTGCTGACGCGGACCCCGTCTTCGTTCGTATACCACTGCACCGGCTTTTCGATGACCTTGAAGCCGACGGAGCGCATGGCGAAATGAAAGCCGGTGGCATTGCTGCGATAGATGGCGTCATGGCGAGCGCGTTCGGCGTCATACGCGAGATAAGCGTTGAGGCGAAGCGCATCGCCGCCGTCGCGGCAGGCGAAGTCGCGGAGCACGTCGAAGCGCAAACCCCGTCCACCGTTCCGCGTTGTGTTTTCGACGTCGACATAGAGGCCAGTTCGCAATCCCGATCGTCGCAATTCCATTTCAGCACTCCCGACGCAGTCACCGTTCGACTTCAATCGTCACTCATTCGCAGCCATCGACCGCTGGGCCATTCATGCTGACTATCTTCGCCATCGGCTCATCGGATGCAAGAGCCGCGCAATCGGTTCATAAGATGCTGACATGGTCGCTGACCGCGTGCAGTACTTCACGGAGTCGGTCATTCGCGAGATGACGCGCCTGGCGAATCGCCACGGGGCGGTCAACCTTGGGCAGGGGATGCCCGATTTCGATCCGCCGGAGGAACTCAAGGACGCGGCGTGCCGCGCCATCCGCGACGGGTTCAACCAGTACGCGATCACCTGGGGCGCGCCGCCGTTGCGGCAGGCGATCGCTGAGAAAGCGAAACGCTTCAACGGCATCGACTGCGATCCGGACGACAACGTCACCGTCTGCTGCGGGGCGACCGAGTGCATGATGGCGGCGATGCTCGCGCTGGTGAACCCCGGCGACGAGGTCGTGATCTTCCAGCCCTTCTACGAGAACTACGGCCCCGATGCGCTCCTGAGCGGCGCCCGGCCGATCTGGGTGCGCCTGCACGAGCCGGACTGGCGCATTGATTTCGATGAACTGCGCCAGGCTTTCACGCCTCGGACCCGCGCGATCATCCTCAACACGCCGAACAACCCGACGGGCAAGGTGTTCACCCGCGCGGAGTTGGAATTCATCGCGGAGCTGTGCCAGCGGTTCGACGCCTGGGCCTTCGCTGACGAGATTTACGAGTACATCATCTACTCCAATCAGCCGCACGTGAGCATCGCGACATTGCCGGGCATGGCCGAGCGAACGGTCACCATCAGCGGATTGTCGAAGACGTTCAGCATTACGGGCTGGCGGCTGGGCTATTGCATCGCTCCGCTCGCTGCCACTGGCGCCATTCGAAAAGTGCATGACTTCCTGACGGTCGGCGCTCCGCATCCGTTGCAAATGGCCGCGGCGGAAGCTTTGGCTTTTCCCCAAGCGTATTACGATCGGCTGCGCGCCGACTATCAGCGCCGGCGCGACGTGCTGCTGCCCTATCTGCGCGACGCGGGGTTTGCGCTGACCACGCCGGACGGAGCCTATTACGTCATGACCGACTTCGCGAGCCTCGGCGACGACAACGACGTGGAGTTCGTGCAGAAGCTCGTCACGCGCGTCGGCGTCGCCGGTGTGCCCGGCAGCAGCTTTTACTCGCCGAAGGAGCTCGGCCAGTCGAAGGTTCGATTCATGTTTGCCAAGCGCGAGGAGACGTTGCACGAAGCCGGCCGGCGGCTGCTCCGCACGCGGGAACTCCTCGGCTGATCAGCGCTCGGTGAAGCAAAATCACCGCGCGGGCGCAGAGTCTCGGAAACCGAGAATCGTCGGCGCGCGGCATCGATGTCCTTTATCGAATCGACTGAAAGACGCGGCTTCGGCCGAGTCGGCGATCGATGGCGAACCACGCCGCCGCCAACGGGATCAACATCAGGATTCCGGGTTGGGCGAAGACAAAGATTGCGCCGGCGACGGCGGGATTGACGGCCGCCAGGACGGCGACCGCCAGGAGAGTGGTCACGGCGATTGCGAACCGGCGGCCTGGCCGCGACAAGGCCAGCGCCGTCGCCAACGCGATGAGGGCCATGGAGCCGATCAGCATCCCGGCCGTGCGCGGGATGAAAGCCAGATGAACCGGTTCGGATGGCGATCCAACGGCTGTGAGGGCGCCCTCATCGTCGGCCGAGTCTGACAGCCCGGGCGCGGATTCGCCGTGGAGCCAGCGAGACAAAACCGGCGTTGTCCAGCGCGGCTGAGGGCTGAGTAAGCCGCGGGACCACGACCAGCGCATCGCGGGCTGCCAAGACCCCAGGAGGGGCAGGGCGGTTCGGTCGTCAGGTCCGCCGACTTGCCAGCGCGCCGACGGCAGCGACACATCGGCGCCCCAGTGGGGCGGCGTCAGCGTCGTCCACCAGCGCGATCCCGCGCTCGGAAGTCGGTATGTCAGTTCGAGAATGCGAGCCGGCCGAGCCGGATCAGGATGAATCAGGAACGTGGCGGAAGGCTGGCCCGGATCAGCCGACCATTCGAGACGTTTGCCGTCCACTCGAACCTGAAAGCGAACGTCGTTGGGCATGGCCGGCAAGACGACGGCCACCCGGTGGGCGCGCATCGGCCGAAGCAGGCCCCGAACGCGATAGGCCTGGCCGCCGTCCGATTCCACCATCACCTGGATCCACATCCGCTCGATGTCGAGTCCGCCGCTTTCCCAACGATCCTCGTCCCGCAGGATCAACGTGAGCGGCGGCTGCGGTCCGTCGCTGTGCAGCACCAGGGCCGGAAGGTCGGGTGAGTCCGCCACCGGCGTCGGCGGCGATTCCAGCCACGGGCCCTGGAATCCCACCGGCCGCCGCCGGCCCGCCGAGACGATCCCGCTCCAGACGCGAACGACTGTTTCAACCGCATCGAACTGATCCAGCCAGGCGAGCCGGATGGGGGCTGGCTGATCATTTGCGGCCGCCGGCATTGCGACCGCGTACGTCACGGTGATGCAGAACTCGTTTCTCGGACCATCGGGAAGTTGCACCAGCCATTCGCCGGGGCCGAGTGGAGACAACGTTGTGCCGTGGGCGCCGCGAAATGGACCGGGCGCATCGGCCGGCGCCCGCAGCTTGATCGGCCCGTTCAAGGCGGCCGAGCGAGGCACGGTCCATTGATGGCGCACGACCGCTTGCCGTTCGCCGAGTTGAATGGCGACGGATGCGGCGATGGGCGCGTGACGTTCCGGCCAGCGCAGCCGCGTGTCGGATTGGCCCGGCCCGGGCGCGCTTGCATTCGGAGAGGCTTGGCCGAGCCCCTGCCGCTTGCCGGAGTCACCCAGGTCCACCTCAATTGAACCGCTGAGCGCGCCGCCGGCACGCAGGACCGGCGAAGGCAGCAGCGCCGCCGCAAGCAAGCCGGCCCCAACGCAGCCGTGGAATCGGGACATCTCCCCCCTCGCTGACCGGTTCGATCCGAGGTCGGAGTGTATTGTAGCTGGCCGGCGTCGCGGCTGGTCCGTCGTCGCCCGCCCCACGACTCGCGCTGTTCTGACTTTAAGCGCCAGCCAGCACGGCTTGAAGCCGCTCGCGAGACTCGTCGGCGACTTCCTGATGCAGCGATCGGCCGTGCGCGTCCATCGTCACGACCGCCGGGAAATCCTCGACGACCATTTCCCAGACCGCCTCCGGGCTGCCGAACTCCCTGAGATAGACGTTGGGAACGGATCGGACGCAGCGTGCGTAGACCTGGGCCGCGCCGCCGACGGCGTGAAGATAGACGCAGCCGAACTTCCGGCAGGCTTCGAGGGTCTTCGGCCCCATGCCGCCCTTGCCAATGACGGCCTTGATGCCGTAGCGTTCGATGACGCCGGCCTGATAGGGTTCCTCGCGGATGGAGGTGGTTGGCCCCGCGGCAATCACACGGAACCGCTCCTCCGGCCCGTTGAGACGCACGGGCTGTTGCGAGTGCTGCCCGGCCGCTTCGGGGTCCTGCTCCGGCAGCCCTTCACCTTGGGCGGGCACGCGATTGTCGAGCACGACTGGGCCGCAGTGGTAGATGACGGCGTTTTTCAGCACGTCGAGTTCGCCGCCCTTGTGGAGATACTGATGCACGGCGTCGCGGCCCGTGAACACGGTTCCCGACAAGAGCACGACGTCGCCGGCGTGCAGCCCGCGCACGTCGGATTCGGACAGCGGCGTCCGCAGTCGAATCGCCTTCCGGCCGCGCAGTCCAAGGTCGACGATGGTGGCCGGCTCGTCGGATTCGGCTCGCTGATCGAACTCGCCCGGCAACTCGTAGAGCCAGCGCTGCGCCGCTCCGGTCGCGGGGTCCAGAATCACGCCGCGGCGCCGGTACGCCCAGCACATGTAGGCGACGGAGACGAAAAACGACGCGGGCAGCCGGTTCCGCGTGCCGATCTTGCAACTGCCGACCGTCAGACGCCCGCCAAAACCCATGGGGCCGATGTTGAGGCGGTTCGCCTCGTCGAGCACCCGGGCTTCGAGCGCGGCCAGTTCGGGGACGGGGTTGGTATCGTCGAGTTCGCGAAGCAATTGCTCCTTGGCGAAGTCGTAGCCGCTCGCCCGGTCGCCGCCAATGCACACGCCGAGGAACCCCGGCCCGCACCCTTTGCCCTGCGCCTGCCAGACGGCGTCCAGAATGCAGGCGTAGACGCCGGCCAGATCACGATCGGCTCGCCGGCCGGTCGACAGCGTCGCCGGCAGCGAGTACTGGGCGCTCATGTTTTCGCACCCGCCGCCCTTCAATATCAGCCGCACGTCCACTGTATCGCTCCGATGCTGATGCCAGTGGATGACCGGACTCCCGGGTCCGAGATTGTCGCCGGAATTGCGGCCGGTGAGGCTGTCCACCGAGTTCTGCCGCAGGTAACCGAGATCGGTCGCCTCGCGGATCGCGGCGGCGATCTGTTCCTCGAACGCCATCTGATCGAAGCCGACCGGCGTGGCGATGTAAAAATTGATTGTGCCGGTATCCTGGCAGATCGGCGCAGACAAGCGCCGGGCCAATCCGATGTTGGCGTGCACGAGGTCGAGCGCGAAATCCGCGCGGGAGCCGCTTTGTTCCAAGGCGCGATTGAGCTCGAGAACGGTGGCGACGTCGGGCGGCAGCGCCGCCGATGTCCGTCGAATCAGTTCCAGAATGGTCGTGCGAGCTGCTTTCATGCTGGAATCGTAACCGAGCCAGGCGGATTCGTAAACGGCGCGAGCCGACTCGCCAGCGGGATGACGCCGCGCCTCACCGCGATACAGTACGTGCATGAGCCAGCCCGACGCGATTCGTATCATCCGCGAGCCGAGCGTCTATATCCTCGGTCGGCAGACCGTGGACTCCGGCGAACTCGATCGATTCCTGCGCGATCAGGGCGTGGCGTGGGAGACCGATACCGAGATTGCGGCGGAAGTGTTGTGCGAGACGGCGGGCCGGGTCTGCTACATGTCGTTTGCGAAGCCGCGGCCGGGCGGCAATTCGGTCTACCTGGGACACATCAAGGAAGTGGGGCACGGTTCCGTCCTCGAACACGCCGTTTGGAATCTGCTGTTTGCCGGCGTGTCGCGCAGCCTGACGCACGAACTGGTGCGCCATCGGAGCGGCTTCGGTTATTCGCAGCTCTCGCAGCGCTACGTGGATGAATCGATCGCGGAATACGTCGAGCCGGACGTGATTGCCGGCGATCCTGAGTTGCACGCCCTGTGGCTGAACGCGATTCAGCAGTGCCATGCCGCCTATGTGACGCTGGCGGAGAAGCTCGCGGCCCGACTGGCGGATGAGTCGGACCGCACCGCTCGGCGAAAGATGGCTCGCCAGGCGGCTCGCAGCGTGCTTCCGAATGCGACCGAAACGAAGATCTTCGTGACGGCCAATGCCCGCGCCCTCCGGCACTTCTTGGAGCAGCGTGGTAGCCGGCATGCTGAACCGGAAATTCGGAAGCTGGCGAATCGGCTTCTGGACGTCTTGCAACGGGAATCGCCGAGTCTTTTCGCCGATTACACGCGGACGCCGTTGCCGGACGGGACTTTCGAAATCGATACGCCTCACCGAAAAGTGTGACGACCTGTGGAATGAACACTTGACTCCGTCCGTCCGTAAGATTACTAGTGGAGTATCTGATTGTTCGCCCCACACTGTTGGCAAGTCTCCGTCCCGGCTGCTGCCCGGTTCGTTCGGCAGCTTGGAGTTCCCGGCAGCGCCGGTAGGTCACACAATGAGGCGGTGCGGGAGTCGGTTGGTTTCCTGACAGTGATCATGCCTGACCGCTATGGACGAAGCGACCCCAGTGGGTTTTCGTCACCATGCACGTTTCTGGAACTGGGAACATCATGATTGAAAACCGCGCGTCGGACGCGCCGGAGACCGCCGGCGCCAGAATGTTGGACCATACGCCTCTGCCGACCGAACGCCTGAGCAAAGGCGTCCTGGAACTGCACAGCAAAGGGCACGGCTTCCTGCGAAACATCTCGAAAAGCTACTGGATTCAGCGGGACGATGCCTACGTGCCGGCCCCGCTGGTCGAGCACTTCGGGCTGAAACCGGGAACGTACGTGGTCGGCCCGAATGAGCCCTCCAAGCAGGGCACCGGCCCGCGTCTCACCGACGTGATCGAGATCGAAGGCCTGCCGCCCGAGCAGTTCCGGCACCGGCATTTCGACGATCTGACCCCCGTCGATCCGAACGAGCAAATTCGCCTGGAGACTGGCCAGCAGCCCCTGACAACCCGTGTCATGGACCTGCTCACGCCGATCGGCAAAGGCCAGCGCGGGTTGATCGTCGCGCCGCCGAGGACGGGCAAGACGGTGCTGCTCCAGCACATCGCCGCGGCCGTGGCCAAAAACCACCCCGAGATGCACCTGATCGTCCTTCTTGTGGACGAACGGCCCGAAGAAGTCACGGAAATCCGCCGGGCGGTCAAGGGCGAGGTGATTGCGTCCAGCAACGACCGCGACACGATGAATCACGTCCGCGTCGCGGAGCTGGCCATGGACCGCTCCAAACGGCTCGCGGAGCAGGGCCGACAGGTCTTCGTCCTCCTCGACAGCCTGACCCGGCTGGCCCGCGCTTACAACAAGCGATCGAACACAGGAAGGACCATGTCCGGCGGCGTCGATATCCGCGCTCTCGACACGCCGAAGAAACTCTTTGGCAGCGCGCGGAAGTTTGAGGAAGGCGGCTCGCTGACCATCATCGGCACCGCCCTGATCGATACCGGCTCGAAGATGGACGAGGTCATCTTCCAGGAGTTCAAGGGCACGGGCAACATGGAGCTCGTCCTCGACCGCCGGCTCGCCGATCGGCGCGTATTCCCCGCAATTGACATCTCGCAATCCGGCACGCGCAAGGAAGAACGCCTCCTCGACCCGATCACCTATGAGCGGGTGACCATGCTCCGGCGGACGATGGTTCAGCTTTCCCCGGTGCTGGCCATGGAAGGGCTGGTGCAGAAGCTGGCCAAGTACAAGTCGAACGCCGAGTTCCTGGAGCAGATCCCGGTCATCGAAAAGGAGAAGGCGTAATCACGGTTCGCCGCTCGCGCGGTGAAGCGCCTGGCGCAGTCTCTCGGCCACATCGTCAGGGATCGGGCGCGCCGGCAGGTTTCGCGTGATCGTGATCGTCTGCCGATACGTCATGACGAAGATTTCGCACGGCGGGCATTTCTCGATGTGCTCGCGCAGCGTGGCGAATTCCTCGGGCGGCAGTTCGCCGCTGATAAAGTCGTGCAGCAGTTCGACGAGTCGCCGGCAATCCACGGACATCAGGCGGCCTCCTCGAAATGGGGCGACAGCGCGTCGCGCATCATCAGCCGGGCGCGATGCAACCGACTTTTCACGGCTGGGACCGACAACTCCAGCATCTCAGCTATTTCGGCGTTGGGAAGTCCTTCCACGTCGGCTAGGACATAGACGTCACGATAAGATTCCGGCAATTGTTCGATGGCCTCCTCGATCAGCCGGGTCTGCTCCGCGTCGAGGATCGGCTGATCCGGCGGGATCGACCAGGGACGGACCGGGCCTGGATGACGCCCGTTGGGCGACGCATCCTCCGTCAGCTCAGCACCTTGCCGCTCCTCGCGCTGCGCTCGTTTCCGGCGGTGGGCCAGGGCCGCGTTGACAGTCACCCGGTGCAGCCAAGTCGGAAACGCCGATTCGCCGCGAAACGAATCCAGCTTGCGGACGACTTGCAGCAGCACGTCCTGGGTGACGTCTTCGGCGTCGGCGTCGTTGCCGAGCATCCGCCGGGCGAGGTTGAAGACCCGCGGCCCGTAGTCGCGGAAGACTTCCTCGGCGTTGGTTGGCGGCGTCGGGGTGTTCCGAACCTGATCGGGCACGATCCATCTCCAGCTGATATGCGTACAGTATACAATTCGGAACCGCTCGAATTGCCCGACCGCTTGAATCACCGCCGCCGCCGCGGTACTCTGTGTCGGCCCGGTTCCTTCGCGGCACAGGAGGCACGATGGCAAACCGTCCGTCCATTGCGGCAAGCGGCGAGTCGTTTCAGATTGAACGGCGCGGCGATGTGGCCGTCATTACGCCGTCGGCTGAAATCGAAAGCATGCCCGAGAATCTGATTGAGCAAGCCGCTCAGTTTGTCTTGGCGCCGCTCAAGGCCAAGCCGCCCGGGGGGTTGATCGTCGATCTCAGCCAGGTGAACTATTTCGGCAGCGTCTTCATTTCTTTCCTCCTCCGCTGTCACTTGCTCGTCAAGAAGCAGGGCTCGGAGTTGATTTTGACCGGCGTTTCCGACAAGGCGCGGGAACTGCTGCGCGTGATGTCGCTCGATACGCTCTGGGCGATCTACGACTCGCGCGAAGAGGCGTTGGCGTCGCTCGGCGGATCCGATTAGTACAATTTTCCTCAGTGGCGCGGGGCGCGCGGAGACTGATCTCCGCGTTCCCCGCGCTTCTGCCTGAATGAGCGTTTCTCCGTGCGACGAGGACACCGCATGAGTTCCATGCGCACGCCGGATGGCGAGTACCTGCAAGCGTTCCCCGAAGTTCCGCCGGCCGAGACGCCCGATGCGGCGGACAACGGCATCGACGCGCTGGTGCAGCAGATCAAGGACACCGCCGACAAGCTCAAGCGCGACCGCGCCAGCCGCGGCGACGTCAAGCTGCTCGCCACGGCGCTCAAGGAACTCCGCTACTCCTTCAAGGTGTTCGCGGGTCTGGAACATCGCCGCAAGGTGACCGTATTCGGCTCGGCGCGAACGCGCCCGGAAAGCCCGTCGTATCAGCAGGCCGTCGAGTTCGGCCGGAAGATCGCCGCGGCCGGTTTCATGGTCATGACGGGCGCCGCCAGCGGAATCATGGAAGCCGGGCACGTCGGAGCCGGGCGGGAGAACTCCGTCGGCGTCAACATCCTCCTGCCGTTCGAGCAATCGGCCAACACGGTGATTGCCGGCGATCAGAAGCTGATGCACCTGAAGTACTTCTTCA